>Ga0302314_10002691_pt1 | contig 32967 bp, 30 predicted proteins | sample III_Palsa_N2_3_FD_200533 | JGI IMG/M metagenome (GOLD analysis project Ga0302314, IMG submission 200533) | Peat permafrost microbial communities from Stordalen Mire near Abisko, Sweden - III_Palsa_N2_3 | ecosystem: Environmental > Terrestrial > Soil > Palsa > Peat permafrost | place: Sweden...
AAGGACCGGGACATCGCGATGGTGTTCCAGAACTACGCCCTGTACCCGCAGAAGACGGTCGCGGAAAACATGGGCTTCGCGCTCAAGATGCAGCGCGTTCCCCGCGAACAACGGGACCGACGGGTGCGGGAAGCCGCCCGCCTGCTTGACCTCGACGACCAGCTGCTCGAACGCAAGCCCAAGCAGCTGTCCGGCGGCCAGCGGCAGCGGGTGGCGATGGGACGGGCCATCGTGCGAGAGCCCAAGGTCTTCCTGATGGACGAGCCGCTGTCCAACCTGGACGCGAAGCTGCGGGTGCAGACCCGCGGCCAGATCGCCGAGCTGCAACGCCGTCTCGGGATCACCACGGTCTACGTGACCCACGACCAGGTGGAGGCGATGACCATGGGTCACCGGGTGGCGGTGCTGCGCGATGGGCAGTTGCAGCAATGCGCAACGCCGCGGCAGCTCTACGACAACCCGGTGAACGAGTTCGTCGCCGGGTTTATCGGCTCGCCCGCGATGAACCTGCAGACTGTCCCGCTCACCGATGGCGGCGCCCGGCTGGCGGGCGCCACGCTGCCCCTCCCGGCCGCCGTCCGCGCCGCAGCCTCGACCGCGGGCCTCAGCGAGCTCGTCATCGGCATCCGGCCGGAGCACCTGCACCTGGCGAACGGATCCGGGGAGCTGGGCGGCGAGGTGATGCTGGTTGAAGAGCTTGGCGCCGACTCTCTGCTGCATGTGCGGCTGGCCGAAAGCGGGAACGCGGTCGTGGCGCGCGCCGAGGGGCGTAAGCCACCGATACCAGGACAAAAGGTAACGTTCCACGTCCAACTGGAAGACATCTTCGCGTTCCACCCGGGGACGGGCGCCCGCCTTGCAGGTTAACCAGGGCCCAGGCGTCGTCACCCCGCAACCGCTGAACGCGCGGACGCTGGCGTACTGGGGCGAGCGGCTGCCGGTGCCGGCCTACGACCGTGATCTCGTCACGCCAGGCGTCGTCCACTTCGGTGTCGGCGGATTCCACCGGGCGCACCAGGCGATGTACCACGACCGCCTGATGAACGAGGGCATCGCACTGGACTGGGGCATCTGCGGCGTCGGGGTGATGGCGGCAGACGAGAGGATGAAGCAGGCGCTGAATGCACAGGACGGCCTCTACACGCTGGTTCTCAAGCACAGCGACGGCACGTATGAACCGCGGGTGATCGGCTCCATCGTGGAGTACCTGTTCGCGCCGGACGATCCGGAGGCGGTCATCGAGAAAATGGCAGCGGAGTCGACCCGGATCGTGTCGCTGACGATAACCGAGGGCGGCTACAACATCCACGACGCCACCGGCGAGTTCGACGAGTCCAGCCCGGACGTAATCCACGATCTTGAACCCGGTGCGGTTCCGCGGACCACGTTTGGCCTGATTACCGAGGCGCTACGGCGCCGCTGGAGGCGCGGCCTGGTGCCCTTCACTGTCATGTCCTGCGACAACCTGCAGGACAACGGCCGCCTGGCCAAGCGGGTGTTCACCGCCTTTGCCCGGCTAGCAGACCCGGAACTAGGCGACTGGGTCGGGCGCGAGGTGCGCTTCCCCAACTCCATGGTCGACCGCATCACTCCGGTGACCACCGACGCCGACCGGGCTGAGGTCAGCGAGGTATTCGGGATCGAAGACCGGTGGCCGGTCGTCTGCGAGCCCTACACGCAGTGGGTGCTTGAGGACGCATTCACGGCCGGACGGCCACCGTACGAGCAGGCCGGGGTGCAGCTGGTCGAGCAGGTAGAGCCCTACGAACTGATGAAGCTGCGGCTGCTCAACGGAAGCCACCAGGCCATGTGCTACTTCGCCTACCTGCAGGGCTACCGGCTGGTGCACGAGGCCGCCCAGGACCCCTTGTTCCAGGCCTTCCTCCTCGGCTACATGGACAAGGAGGTCACCCCGACGCTGCCCCCGGTGCCGGGAGTGGACCTCGATGGGTACAAGCACACGCTGATTGAGCGCTTCTCCAACCCGCATATCCGCGACACCATCGCCCGGCTGTGCGCGCAGAGTTCGGACCGGATTCCCAAGTGGCTGCTGCCGGTGGTCCGCCATCAGCTCGCGAACAACGGCGAGATCAGGCGCTCGGCCGGAGTGGTGGCGAGCTGGGCACGTTACGCGGAGGGTGTCGATGAGCAGGGCGACCCGATCGAGGTGGTCGACCGGCTCGCGGACAGCCTCACCCGGCTCGCCCGCTGTCAGCGCGAGGACCCTGGCGCGTTCATCGCCAACCGCGACCTGTTCGGGGACCTGGCCGACGATATGCGTTTCGGCAACGCTTACCGGTCCGCACTGGCCTCGCTGCACCAGCGGGGGGCACGAGCGACGCTGGAGTCGCTGGCCTGACGATGACACCTCACCTCGGCGCCGCCTGACCCCGGCCACCCGATCGCCGCGGCGGACCCGGCCACCCGGACAGATGGCATCACCGGAAAGTAACCGATTATTTACTGGGTGTACATTTTAGCGGGGCTGGTATCTGTGCCGGGTCGTCGGGCAGTCCGCCGAATGGCAGGCAAAGAGGGGAACCGGGGGGCGTAGTGCATTTTGTCGTGCGATTTAACGATTGGCTCATAAAGTGCCGCCGCGGCGGCAAAGGGAGTCCCTGATGCCGCGCAGGGGCGCCGAGCAGGATACCGCGGTCCTGCTGGATGATCTCGCTGACGAGCTGGGCCTGCGCGTGCGGCGCCGCCTGCACAGTGCCCCTGAGCTGGTAACGGCGGACGGCTGGCCCGCGCAGACGTGGCGGGAGGGTTTCCCGTATCCCGAGCGGCTCCGCAAGAAGAATTACGCAGCCGCCAAGCGCACTCTGCAGATAGAGCTGCTCAAGCTGCAGCGTTCGGTGCAGGAGTCGCGGCGCCGCGTGATCATCGTGTTCGAGGGGCGCGACGGGGCGGGCAAGGGCGGCACGATCAGGCGCTTCACCGAGAACCTCAACCCCCGCGGGGCGCGGGTGGTGGCCCTGGAGAAGCCGACGGAGGAAGAACGCGGCGCGTGGTACCTCCAGCGGTACATCCCGCACCTGCCGGCGCCGGGCGAGATCGTGCTGTTCGACCGCTCCTGGTACAGCCGTGCGGGGGTCGAGCGGGTCATGCATTTCTGCCAGCCGCGCGAGTACGCGGAGTTTCTCCGGGAGGCACCCGAGTTCGAGCGCATGCTGGCTCGCGACGGCGTCACCCTGATCAAATTCTGGCTGTCGGTGTCCCGTGGCGAGCAGCTGCACCGGTTCATCCGCCGCCATGCCGATCCGCTGAAGCAGTGGAAGCTGAGCCCGGTCGACATGGCCGCACTGGATAAGTGGGATGAGTACACCAAGGCCAAGGAGGCCATGTTCGGCTGCACTGACCTGCCGGGCGCCCCATGGACCGTGGTGAAGAGCAACGACAAGCGGCGCGCCCGGCTCGGCGTGCTGCGTAATGTCCTGTCCCTGATCCCGTATGACGACAAGGACGAGAGCGCCGCCGGCCGGCCCGATCCCCTGATCGTCGGGCCCGTGCCGCAGTTGCGCGGCGGCGCCCCGCGGCCTGATCGCCGGGCCGGGCGGATCCTGGCCTGACCGCCCGGCGGGCGGGCGCGCCGGTCAGCCAGCGTCCGGCAAACAGCCGGGAATCGAGCGGTGAACGTTCGGCGAGGACTTGCCCGGCAGGACCCTGGCAGGCGGTAGCCAGTACTTATCGTGGCAGTGCAACGTCGCACTGGGCCCGGGCCAGTGCGCAGGCGCGGCGGCGCCGACGGGGCGGTGGCAGGAGGATGCCCGTGCGCGGCGGCTGGCTGGTGGTCATGTCCTCCGCACTGGTCATGGCCGGCTCGGCGTGCTCCAGCGGCCAGCAGGCGGATAACCGGGTCACCGTGTCCACCGCAGCGTGCGGCGCGCGCTGGCGGCAGGCCGCGCCGGGATGGCGGACCTTCGAGGTCGACAACTCCTCGACGAGCGCCGCGGAGGTTGAGCTCATCGACCCGGCCAGCGGCGGGATCTACGCGGAGATCGAGGGGATGGGACCGGCCACGACCCGGCCAATGCGGATTGACCTGGGCTCCGGCTCGTATGCGTTCCGGTGCCTGATCGAGGACACTGATGCCATCACCGGGCCGGTGACGCGCATCCCCGGTGACCGGCGCGGGGCCGGCGCCGTCGTCCCCGTCACCGACGATGACCTGCTCGGGCCCGCCCGCGAATACCACGCTTACGTCACTGCCGGGCTGCGGGTGCTCACCCGGCAGACCGGGACGCTGGTGCGCGACATCCGGCGCGGTGACCTCGCCGCCGCCCGGGCGGCCTGGCTCCCCGCGCACCTGACCTACGAGCGGCTCGGCGCCGCCTACGGGACGTTCGGCAACTTTGACGACGAGATCGACCGCCGGGCGGATGGCCTGGCCGGCGGCGTGGCGAGCCCCGGCTTCACCGGGTTCTACCGCCTTGAGTACGGGCTCTGGCACGGGCAGCGCCCCGCCGAGCTGCGCGGCCCGGCCCGCCGCCTTGGCCGGGCGGTCCGCGCCCTGCGCGCGGCGTTCCCGCAGATGGAGGTCGACCTCCTTGATCTCGGGCTGCGCACCCACGAGATCCTGGAGAACGCACTGCAATTCCAGCTCACCGGGCATGACGACTACGGCAGCGGTACCACCCTCGCGACGACGGCGGCCAACATCACCGGGACCAGGGAGCTGCTGCGCATCCTGCGTCCGCTGCTGGTCACCAGATATCGCAGCCTGCCGGCCGTCTACAGTGCGCTGGACCTGCTGCAGCGCCTGGTCGGCGCTCAGCGGAAGCCAGCCGGCCGCTGGGTCCCCGTGCGCGAGCTCGCCGTGATCACCAGGGAACGAATCGACGCGGCCGCCGGCCAGGCCCTCGAGGTGCTCGCCCCGATCGCGGTCATCCTCGAACCGAGGCGGACATGATGGCCGACTCCCCTGACGCACCTCGCCTGCCGGACCCCGGCGCTGCGGCAGCCGCGCAGCCGGGCATGCCGCCCAGGCGCTCGTTCTTGCGGGGGGCGATCGGCGCGGGCGTGGCCGGGGTCGCCGCGGGCGGCGCCGGGGGCATCGCGGCTGGCTACGCGTACCGGTCCTCGCGGCCTGTCCCGGGGGCCGACGCCGCGGCCCTCGCCGCGGCCGAGGGCCGCCTGCCGCCGGTCGCTTTCCAGGGCAGTCACCAGGCCGGCATCCTGCGGCCGCCGGCACCGCAGACGGCGGTCGTCTCTTTCGACATCATGGCCGACGGTCGCGCCGAGCTGACCGACCTGCTGCGGACGATCACGAGCCGGGCCAGGTTCCTCACCCGCGGCGGCATGCCGCCGCCGGTCGGGATCAGCGCGCCGCCGTCGGACTCCGGGATTCTCGGGCCGGCCGTCGTCCCGGACGGACTGACGATCACGGCCGCCGTCGGCGCTTCGCTGTTTGACCGCCGTTACGGCCTGGGCCCGCTGCGTCCCGCCGGGCTCAGCACGATGCTCCCGTTCCCCAACGACGCACTGGACGAGGCGCAGTGCCAGGGCGACATGGTCCTGCAGATCAGCGGCGGTCACACCGACGTGGTCCTGCACGCGCTGCGTGACATCACCCGCCATACCCGCGGCGGGATGCAGGTGCGCTGGCGCATCGACGGATTCCTCAGCCCGGCGCGGCCGGCCGGCTCTACCCCGCGCAACCTGCTCGGGTTCATGGACGGGATCGCCAATCCCGGGGTCACGGTCGCCGCCCAGATGAATAGCCTGGTCTGGGTGCAGCCGGGCACGGCCGGCGAGCCGTCCTGGACGGCGGGCGGCAGCTACCTTGTCGTCCGGCTGATCAGGATGCTCACCGAATTCTGGGACCGCGTCGCCATCACCGAGCAGGAGAACATGATCGGGCGGCGGCGTGACACCGGCGCGCCGCTGGACGGCAACAGCGAGTTCGACATCCCCGACTACGCGGTCGACCCGACTGGCGGCGTGATCCCGCTGACCGCCCACATGCGGCTGGCGAATCCGCGTACCCCGCAGGCGGCACCGAGCCGCATCCTGCGCCGCAGCCACAACTACGACCGCGGCATCGACGAGGTCGGCGACCTGGACATGGGCCTCATCTTCACGTGCTACCAGCAGGACATCGGGCGCCAGTTCGAGGCCGTGCAGAAACGGCTCATCGGCGAGCCTCTGGTGGATTACATCAGCCCGTTCGGCGGCGGCTACTTCTTCGCCCTGCCGGGAGTCAGGGACAATGCCGACTTCCTCGGCACGGGGATGCTGGCCTGACCGCCCGGGCCAGGACCGCATTCCGGGCACCGCGCCAGCCTTCGTTTTGCCAGGAGTTTCCGCGCCCGTAAGCCATTCGTTGCGGCCTGTCATCCCGGCGCGAAGAGGGTTAGGGCGCCGGGAAACAACGAACACGAACCTGGAGGGTGACATGGCCGATGGCCGGAAAGAAGGCATGCCCGGAAGGCGGCCGGGGCTTCGAAGGCCCCGGCTCCTGCTGATTCTGGGCGCGGCGGGCGTCCTCGGCGCCAGCGTGGCGATGAGTTCCGCCTCGCTGGCCAGCACCTCGCCGGAGACGTACACGGTGGCCTCAGCAGGTGTCCCGGCCACCGCTGCGGCCCGGGACTACCCAACGGCGAGCACCAGCACGCCGATCAAGCACCTCGTGGTGATCTTCGACGAGAACGTCTCCTTCGATCACTACTTCGGCACGTACCCGCACGCCGCCAACACCGACGGCTCGCCTTTCCACGCGAAGAAGGGCACTCCGAAGGTGAACGGGCTCACCCCCCAGCTGCTAACGCACAACCCGAACAGCTTCAACCCCGAGCGGCTGACCCCGTCGGAGGCGCTGACCTGCGACCAGAACCACAGCTACCAGCCGGAGCAGCAGGCCGCCGACGGCGGGAAGATGGACGAGTTCGTCCAGTACACCGAGCACGACACCTGCACCGGGCAGCCCATCCTGTTCGGCCAGCCCGGGCTGGTCATGGACTACTACGACGGCAACACCGTCACGGGCCTGTGGAACTACGCGCAGAACTACGCGCTGAGCGACAATTTCTACGACACCAACTACGGGCCGTCCACCCCGGGCGCGCTGAACCTGATCTCCGGCGATGACGGCGGCGGCTTCGCGGTGGACCCGACCACCGGTGCCCAGGTCCCCGACCCCGGCAGCATCGGCTCGCCTAACGCGCAGGGCGTCGGCACCATCTACGGCGACCTTGACCCGGCGTTTGACGACTGCTCCGACACCAGCCACACCTCGACCGACCCGGTGGGAGTGATGACCGGCGAGAACATCGGCGACCTGCTGAACCGGCGGCACATTACCTGGGGCTGGTTCCAGGGCGGGTTCGCGCCGACGGGCAGCAGCGGCGGCTACGCCGTGTGCGGTTCTACCCATGACAACATCGGCGGCATCGCCGTGCAGGACTACGTGCCGCATCACGACCCGTTCCAGTACTACGCATCGACCGCCAACCCCCAGCACCTGCCGCCGACATCGGAGGCAGCGATCGGCCGCACCGACCAGGCCAACCACCAGTACGACCTGTCCGATTTCTACGAGACGCTGCAGGACGGCAACATGCCCGCGGTCAGCTTCCTCAAGGCGGCCGCCTACCAGGACGGGCACGCGGGCTACTCCGACCCGCTGGACGAGCAGACCTTCCTGGTGAACACGATCAACCAGATCGAGCAGTCACCGGACTGGAAGTCCACGGCCATCATCGTGACCTACGACGACTCCGACGGCTGGTATGACCACCAGAGCCCGCCGCAGGTGAATGGCTCGGATGACGCCGCGCTCGACACCGCCCTGTGCACCAGCGTGCCCGTGCGCACGAACTTCGGCGAGGACAGGTGCGGGTACGGCCCCCGCCTGCCCATGCTGCTCATCTCGCCCTACACGCGCGCCAACTCGGTCAGCCACAAGGTCGCCGACCAGAGCTCGATCGATAAGTTCATCGAGGACAACTGGCTCGGCGGCGAGCGGATCGGCCATGGCTCGTTCGATGTGCTCGCGGGCAACATGGCAGCGCCGGGCGGCGTGTTCAACTTCTCTGTCAGCCCGCATTTCACGCCGGTCCTGCTGAATCCGGCCACCGGCGAGGTTGTCAGCTCGGCATCCGGCAAGCGCCCATCCGGCAAGCACCGATCCGGCAAGCACCTCTGAGCAGGCGGGCGCTGCGCGCCCGGTGACGGTGGCTGCCCGGGCGGGCGAGATGTCCGCCCGGGCAGCTTCGTCTCTGCGGCCATCAGCCAGGGCGGCTGCGCGATCAGTGGGCGTAGTGGCCGCGGTAGTACTCGAAGACGAAGCCGATCGCGCTGAAGATGATGAAGAGCAATCCGATCAGGAACATCCACCACCCGACCGCCACGCCGAGGGCGGCAAACGCGGCGGACAGGCCCATGAACAGCGGCCACCAGCTGTGCGGGCTGAAGAAGCCTATCTCGCCGGTGCCCTGCTCGATCTCGCCGGCGAGGTCGTCCTCCGGCCTCTTCGGCAGCCGCCGGCCGGTGAACAGCACGTAGAACCCGGTGAGGAACGCCAGCGCGACGGACAGCGCGAGGGCGGTCGTTCCCGTCGGGTCGTGGGAGAAGTGCCAGTACACCAGATCCGAGCCGCCGAAGAACGCCGCGCAGCCCAGGAAGAGGTAACCCTCGACTTTCATGAAGAACCTCCTGCCGTCACTCGGGCGTCCCGATCTGCCTCTGGTGGTCCAGCGCGTGGTGATCCCGGCCGGTTCTTATCTGCGGATAGTGCAGGTCGAACGCCGGGCGCTCGGAGCGGATTCGCGGGATGGACGTGAAGTTGTGCCGCGGCGGCGGGCAGGATGTCGCCCATTCGAGCGAGTTGGCGAAGCCCCACGGGTCGTCGGCGGTGACCTTCTCCCCGTGCTTCCACGTCTTATAGACGTTGTAAAGGAAAATGAGCGTGGATGCACCCAGGATAAACGAGCCTACGGTGGAGATCTGGTTCAGCGTCGTGACGTTGCCTGGCAGGTCAGGGTAGTTCGCCACCCGGCGCGGCATTCCTTCGACACCCGCCCAGTGCAGCACGAGGAACGTCATGTTGAAGCCTATGAAGACGGTCCAGAAGTGCCATTTGCCTAGCCGGTTGTCCAGGAACTTCCCGGTGAACTTCGGCCACCAGAAGTAGAACCCGCCGAACATGCAGAACACCACGGTGCCGAACAGCACGTAGTGGAAGTGCGCGACAACGAAGTCGGAGTCGCTGACCGCGAAGTCCAGCGGCGGAGAAGCGAGGATGACGCCGGTCAGGCCGCCGAACAGGAACGTGATCATGAAGCCGATGATGAACAGCATCGCGGGCTCGAACGTGAGCTGGCCTCGCCAGATCGTGCCTACCCAGTTGAAGAACTTCACCCCGGTCGGCACCGCGATCAGGAAGGTCATGAAGGAGAAGAACGGCAGCAGCACCGCGCCGGTGGTGAACATGTGATGCGCCCACACGGTCAGGGACAACCCGGCGATCGCGATGGTGGCGGCGACCAGGCCCTTGTACCCGAACAGCGGCTTGCGGGCAAAGACCGGCAGGATCTCCGAGGCGATACCGAAGAACGGTATCGCCACGATATAGACCTCCGGATGACCGAAGAACCAGAACAGGTGCTGCCAGAGGATCGCGCCGCCGCTGTTGGCGCTGAATACCTGCGCGCCGAGCTTGCGGTCGATCTCCAGCACCAGCAGCGCGGCAGCGAGCACCGGGAAGGCCAGCAGCACCAGCATGCTGGTCAGCAGGATGTTCCAGGTGAAGATCGGCATCCGGAACATGGTCATGCCCGGGCAGCGCATGCAGATGATCGTGGTGACGAAGTTGACGCCGCTCAGGATGGTGCCGAGCCCGGACAGCACCAGGCCCATGATCCACATGTCGCCGCCGATCCCCGGCGAGTACAGCGCGCTGGTCAGCGGCGAGTACGCATACCAGCCGAACGCGGCCGCCCCGCCCGGGGTGATGAAGCTGAGCAGCAGGATCAGGCCGCCGAAGACGAACATGTAGTAGCTGAGCAGGTTCAGCCGCGGAAACGCCACGTCGGGCGCGCCGATCTGCAACGGCATGATCTCGTTGGCGAACCCGACGAACAGCGGCGTGGCGAACAGCAGCAGCATGATCGTGCCGTGCATGGTGAAGAGCTCGTTGTACTGCTGGTCGGAGACCAGGTGGTTGTCGGGGCCGAACAGCTGGGCGCGCATGATCAGGGCCATCAGCCCGGCGACCATGAAGAAGAAGAATGAGGTGATCAGGTAAAGGTGGCCGATGATCTTGTGGTCGGTGGACGACAGCCAGTCAGCCAGCACCGAGCCCTTCTGGTAGCCGCCCGGCGGCGTCGCGGTCGGCGCGGGGGGAGCGGAGGGCGCGGAGATCGGCGGATTGATCGTGCTCACTGAGCGCCCCCAGATGCGTTTTGCATTGCCTGCTGCGTCGTTATCCACTGCCGGAACTGCTGCGGCGTCACGATCTTCAAGGTGAACAGCATGCGGCTGTGATACAGGCCGCAGAGTTCGGTGCAGCGGCCAGTGAACGTGCCCGTCTTGATTGGCGTGACCTGGAAGTGATTCGGATGATCGGGCAGGACGTCGCGCTTGAACTCGAACGGGACAACCCAGAATGAGTGGATAACGTCAGTCGAGCTGAGGTTGAACCGGACCGTCTCGCCGGTCGGGATCTCCAGCAACGGCAGCCTGCCCGGCCACATCTGCCCGAGCTCAGACACGTCGCTGTACTCAGAATTCGGCACCTTGTACTGCGGGTACTGGAACTCCCAGCTCCACCGGAATCCGGTTACGTTCACGACCACGTCGGGGTGCGGTGACAGCTTGTCGACGTAGTTCTCGTCCCGCGCCGTGAAGTAGAACAGCACCCCGACCATGATGAACGGCACGATCGTGTACAGGAATTCGATCGGCAGGTTGTACCTGACCTGCTCTGGCACCCGGTCGCTGCGCTTGCGGTAGAAGATCACCGCCCAGATGATCAGGCCCCACACGATGATGCCGACTGTCCACGCCGCGATCCAGGAGCCCTGCCACAGCGTCAGCGTCACCTGGCCCTGCTTGGTGACGGGGACCGGCATGCCCATGCGGGTGAACGCGTTGGACTTGCACCCGGTCGTGACGGTGAGCAGCACGGCGGCCAGCGCCGCGCGCGGCGCCCAGCGCCGCAGGCGGCGCGGGCTGCCCGGGCGGGGCGTCGCCATATCGCCGGCCATGGCCTGGCCAGGCGGGCGGCTCGGCAGGCCGGCTGGCCTCTCGGCGCCATCTCGGCGTGGCGCGCTGCGGTTTGGACTCACAGATTGCCTTCCCAGCGGATGACTCCCGGCTCCACTGGCCGGTCATTGCTCGTCCTACAGCTTGTCGTCGAACTCGTCCTACAGCTTGTCGTGGAAAACAGTACCGCGCGCCCTCCCGCGCCGCGGAGGGACCCCTGGTGTGTCAGGTGGTGGCGCGGACGGGGACCTGGACCTGCAGGCGGCCGGGGGTTGTGGCATCCTCTTGGCCATCCGTCGGGCGGGGCGCTCTGACGGCGGAACCGACGGCGGCGGCAGTTCGCTGGCCCTGCCGGAAAGCCGGCCGGCCGCGCGGAGCCCCGCTGAGATGCTTGCTGCTATTGAGTGCGCTTACGCGCGGCGACGTCCGGGTATCGCTACGGTATACCGGGGAGGGGAAGCGGTCATGCAATTGCCTGCCGTCCTGCGGGGCCACCGCAGCCGGATTGCAGGACATCACGCCGAAGCCGGCCGCGTGCCGCCGGAGGCTCATGACGTGGAGGCGACCGCGTGAACGGACCAGCGCGCCCTGCGGGCGCGCCCGCGTCAGCGCCCGCGCTGACGATTGACGCCCTCGGCAGGAAATGCCCGATCCCGATCATCATGCTGGCAGAACGGATCAGGGAAGTGCCGGTCGGGCAGCTCGTGGCCGTGCTTGCCGATGATCCCGCAGCCAAGACCGACGTACCTGCCTGGTGCGCGATCAAGACACACGAATTCGTCACGGCGATAGATCTGCCCAGCGGCTGGGCATTCCTGGTCAAGCGCTGCTACTGACCGATCCGGACTGACCGATCCGGCCGCTAGCCGGGGCCGTCGTCGACTTGACGGAAGCGGCCTGCGAACCGGGGATCAGACTCCCACCATGGCTCTGCACTGCCGGACTGGCCGCTGGGCGCGGCGACAGCGTCCCTCGCGTCGAGTTCCGCGTCTATCACCGTGGCCTCCTTCTCGTCCTCCCTGATCATCTGGATCAGCTGGGCGGCCAGGAACGGCAGGCCGACGATGTCACCCAGGATCCACAGCACGCCGCCGCCGAGGACCTGATCGGTCCGCAGGCTCGGCCCCCCGGGCCGGCCGAGCGCGTGATAGTAGGCCCCGGCAATGAGGCTGTTGTCGGCGATCACGGCGAGGCCGAGGACGGCGTCACCGACGACCTCTGCTGCGGTGACCCACAGCGACACGAGGTAGGGGTATGCCTTCGGCACCGGATCGACTCGCAGCAGCGTCCAGAAGAACACGAATCCCGGGGCCATCAGCGCCAGGTGCGTCAGTTCCCTGACCAGGTCGCTATGGAAGGCCGCCGCGTACCACGGCGAGAAATAGACACCGAACGGCGTGACGACGAGCACCAGGGTGCTGATCGCGGGAAAGGTCAGGACGCGGGCAGCGCGGCAGCGGATCAGCGCCTCGATCCTCGGCCCGAGGCGCGGCAGCGCGGCGATGGCCAGCGACAGCGGCCTGCCGAGGGCGAGGAAGAGCGGCACCAGCAGGAGCAGCAGGACGGTCTGCACCGCGCGGACGTAGAACAGGATGCCGGAGTAGACGCCGACGAAGGACATCGTGGCGACCACGGCGAACCCGAGCCCCAGCCCGCAGAAGGCGACGACCCGCCCGGCCGGCCAGCCATCGCGGGCCCGGACCCGCCGTACCCCGGCCAGGTAGAGCCCGCCGAGCAGCAGCACGAACGCGAGCGCCCACGGATCGAGGGTCCAGTCGGTGAATGCGCGCAGCGGCGTCAGCCCCGGCGGCCCGTGGTAGACGGAGGCGAGCACATGGACCATGCCCGCCACGCTATCCCGCTGTCCTGCGGCGTCAGTCACCTGACCCGTCAGCTGTAGTGCTCAGCGACTTCCGCGGCCGCCTGCGGGCCGTAGGCGGCGGTGAGCCGCTCCCCCAGCCGGGCCGGCCTCAGCTCGTACTCCTGGGTGCCGACGGTTTCCAGCGCGTGCACGGCGAGCATGTTGCCGAGCTGGACTGCCCGCTCCAGCGAGAGCCCCCAGGCGATCGCGGCGAGAAACCCGGACCGGAATGCGTCGCCGGCGCCGGTCGGCTCCTGCGGGGCCACGTCCGGCACCGGCGGAACGATGATCGGAGGCTCTCCCCGGCGGTCCACCCGCGCCCCTGCCGCGCCCAGCGTGGTCACCCGGACGCCCACGTGCTCGACGATCTCGCCGCCGGCCCAGCCGGTCTTGCGCTCGGTCAGGGTCGCCTCGTACTCGTTGCAGAACAGGTACGCGGCGCCATCCACCAGGTCCCGCACCTCCTCGCCGTCGAGACTGGCCAGCTGCCAGGACGTATCCGCGGCGAACGGGATGCCGTGCTTGCGGCACTGCGCGGTGAAGGCGGTCATCGCCGCGGGGTCACTCGCGCCGATCAGCACCAGGTCGAAGCCCCCGGCCCGGCCGGCCACCGAGCCCAGGTCGATGCCGGTGTCCTCGCTCATCGCACCCGGGTAGAACGACGCGATCGAGTTCATGTCCAGGTCCGTCGTGGCCACGAAGCGCGCCGTGTGATGCAGGGCAGACTCGGCCACGCCCGCGGTGTCCACGCCGTGCCGCTCGAGCCAGCCGCGATAGTCGGCGAAGTCCGCCCCCGCCGTCCCGACCAGCAACGGCCGCAGGCCGAGGCAGCCGAGGCCGAACGCGATATTGGCGGCTACTCCCCCGCGCCGGATGTCCAGCGTGTCCACGAGGAAGGACAGCGCGACCTTGTCGAGCTTGTCCGGGACAAGCTGCTCGACGAAACGGCCGGGAAAGGTCATGAGATGGTCGGTGGCGATCGACCCGGTAACGGCTATGCGCACGGCCAGCAGCCCTTCTTAGCGCCAAGATCGGAGGGCACAGGCTACCGCGTGACTGGCAGTCGCCGACCGATTACCGCGTGGCCGGCGGCTGTCATCTGAGCGCCGGTAAGCGGCAGTCGCTAGGCCCCGGCAAGCGGCGGGCGCAGCCGGGCGCTATCAGTGGAACGAGTCGCCGCAGGCGCAGGAACCGGTCGCGCTCGGGTTGTCGATCGTGAAGCCCTGCTTCTCGATGGTGTCCACGAAGTCGATCGTCGCGCCGCTCAGATAGGGAGAGCTCATCTTGTCGGTGACCACCTGGACTCCGCCGAAGTCGCTGACGATGTCGCCGTCCATCTGGCGCTCGTCGAAGTACAGCTGGTACTTCAGGCCGGAGCAGCCGCCCGGCTGCACGGCGATACGCAGCCTCAGGTCATCACGGCCCTCCTGCGCGAGCAGGCTGCCGACCTTCACCGCTGCACCATCCGTGAGCTTGATGCCCTGCGTGGTGGTCTGGTCCTGAACTGTCATCTCAGTTAGCTCCTGCGTCTGACGGGCCGCCGTGGTCCCGGCGCTGCCTACTGCACAACGATATGCCCCCCGCCGTCATTCCCGGCGGGTGGTGCCCCGCGGGAGGGGCGGGTGGTGCGGGGAGTGCCCCTGCGGGAGGTGCTGACGTGCCGTCACAGCCCGGGGGCACCCCAGACAGGGAACCACCTGCTGAGATCTGGCTCGATCTTCAGGTCATCGCCGAGTGCCCCGCGCACCTGCAGTTCCAGCGCGTTGTCCCGGCGCTCGCCGGCCTGCGGGGCAAACGGGTAGAAGGTGCCGCGCTTGTACAGGTAGACCAGGCCGAGACGGCGGCTCGAAGAGTCACGGAAGCTGAGGATGGTGCAGAGCAGCTGCGGGCCGAAGCCTCCTGCCTCCAGCGAGGAATTCACCGCGTGCAGGTCGGTGACCAGGCCCTCGATGTCGTCCGCGGAATGCTTGCAGACCAGCCAGGTGAAGCCGTAGGTGTCCGCGGACACCTCAACCGGTGTCTTGTTCTCGCCCATGTTGAGCAGGTCGCGGACTTCCTTCTCGATATCGCTGAAGGCCCTGCCCTCGGCGGCCCGGAAGCATACCGACCCGGTGCCAGTCGGGTTAATGTCACTGGCCGCCTGCAAGGTCATCGCGGCACCCGGCAGCGCGAACAGCGCGTCCAGGTTCGGCGCGACGGGCTTGGTCCTGCCGAGCAGCGCGTCGAGGAACCCCACCTGCTACCTCCCTGCATCGGCCGGCCAGACCAGCACCGGGGGCGAGATGGCAGCTCAGCTAGTGGCCCGCGGTGCAGGCTGGCTAGCCTCCGGAGCCTGGCTAGCCAGCTAGCCCGGCTGCGAGCTGGCTAGCTGCTGAGCTGCTTGGAGATCTTGTCCAGCTGCGCCAGCCGCTTCTCCAGCGACGGGTGCGTGGAGAACAGCGTGGACAGGCTTATCTGTCCCTTGCGGGGGGAGAGCGCCGGGGCGAAGTAGAAGGCATTCAGCGGCTCGGCCGCCCGCAAGTCCCTGGTCGGGATCCTGGCCATGTCACCGGTGACCTTTACCAGTGCGCTGGCCAGCTTCGATGGCTGCCCGGTGAGCAGCGCGCCGGACCGGTCGGCCGACAGCTCCCGGTACCGCGACAGCAGCCGGATCAGCAGGAAGCTGACTGCGTAGACCACCATGCCGACCACCATCACGACGAGCATGACGGGCAGCGCGTTCTGGTTGCCGCGGCCGCCGCCACGGCCCCGGCCGCCGCCGCCGCCGAAGAGCTCCGAGTAGAAGGCGAACCGGACAAGCAGGGCAGCGATGATGCCCAGGAACGACGCGATCGTCATGACCGCGACGTCCTTATGCGCCACGTGCGACATCTCGTGCGCGAGTACGCCCTCAAGCTCCTCGTTGTCGTCGAGCTTGTCCAGCAGGCCCTGCGTAGCGCACAAGACGGCAACCTTGCTGCTGCGGCCGGTGGCGAAGGCGTTCGGCATGGCGGTGGGAGCGATGGCCACCCGCGGCTTGGGCATGTCGGCGAGCGCGCACAGCCGGTCCACGACGCCGTGCAGCCGGGCCGCGTCGCGCGAGTCGCCCGGCCCGACCAGCCGGGCGCCGGAGGTCCTCAGCGCGATCTTGTCGGACCAGTAGTACGACCCGAACGCCACGGCCACGGCGATGAGCACCACGAAGACGATGATGCCGCCGCCACCGGATCCGCTGTTAGAGCCGCCCCTGTTGCTGTAGTCGAAGAGGACGAAGTACAGCGCGATGACGAATCCGGTGAACACGAGCCCGAGCAGGAACATCGTCCCGCCCATGCGCACGATCAGGCCTCGGTCGGTCGCGTAGCGAGTGCGCGCCATCAGTGGCGCCTCCCTTTCGTTGCGGCTCAGCTGAGGAGCCGTCGTACCTCATTACACCGCAGCCGCCTGAGTGGTTTGCGCAAGGGCGAGCCGAACGCCAGACGAGCGTGCTTGGCGGCCGGCCCACTGCACCGGCCAACCCTGCCAACGGCCGGACACCGGAGATCGTTCCCTCGTTCGCTCACGCCGGAATTACCTGCCGGAGCCGCCTGCGCGGCCCGCTCAGCCGGGGATAAGCCCTTCGTCAGCGAGCAGCTTGCGTACCTCGGCCATCGTCAGGTCCGCCTGCGGCAGGATCAGCGCCGATGGCTCGATCACTTCGGCGTCCAGCGGCGTGCCGATGGACCGCACGCGATCAAGCAGCGCGTCATGAGCGGCCCGGTAGCCGGCCTCGTCGTTCTTCTCCACTGCGGCCTCTAGCTTGACGTCCAGGTCATTGAGCTCCGCCGCGGCCGAGTCGTCGACCTCCAGCTGGCCTTCGCCGAGGATGCGGACGATCATTCTCCGTCACCCGCCTCGGCTGGCCGTGCGGCCTGCGCAGGCGCCGGGGCCGCCTGGCCGTCGGCCGATCCGGCCGGTCCCAGCTGCCGTGGCGCGCTGCCCTGGCCCAGCTCGGCCTTCATCCGCGCCAGCTCGCCATCCACGTCGTGGCTGGCGCCCATCCGGTCCAGCTCGGCCTGGATGTCATCGCGGGGCCCGGAGACAACGTCGTCGAGCGCGCCGGAGGCCATCAGCTCGTCAATGGCGCCGGCCCGGGCCTGCATCTGAGCCGTCTTATCCTCGGCGCGCTGGATCGCCATGCCGACATCACCCATCTCCTCGGAGATTCCGGTAAATGCCTCGTTAATCCTGGTCTGCGCTTCCGCCGCGGTATAGGTGGCCTTAATGGTCTCCTTCTTGGTCCGGAAAGCATCGACCTTGGCCTGCAACCGCTGCGAGGCGGATGTCAGCTTCTCTTCCTCGCTCTGCAGCGAGGTGTACTGCACCTGAAGGTCGGACATCTGACCCTGCACGCCGGACTTGCGCGACAGCGCCTCCCTGGCAAGATCCTCCCGGCCGGCCGAGAGCGCATCGCGAGCCTGCTTGTCCAGCTTGTTCGACGACAGTTCCAGCTGGTTCATCTGCAGCTCGACCCGCTTGCGCGAGGTCGCCACGTCCGCCACGCCGCGGCGGACCTTCTGCAGCAGCTCAAGCTGCGTCTGATAGGAGTAATCCAGGGTTTCGCGGGGGTCTTCCATTTTGTCCAGGGCCTTATTGGCCTTGGCCCTGAAGATCATCGAAACCCGCTTCATCACGCTCATAGGGCGCGACCATCCCCTCATCGTATTTACCGCTGCCGCACAGCGGGCGGCGCCGCGAACCGGCTTGCTGCACGGCAGCCGACGTTGCCGGCCGGTGGTCAGGATCCCAGACTACGCGCGGCGCAGGCAGCCGTCACCAAAGAGGTACGCGCCCCGCGGCTCTGGCCGGCGCCGCGGTCCCGGCCTGCCGGAGTACCGGGTGCCCGTCCATTGGAGTGCCGGGCGCCGTCCATTACGCTGGCCGGCTTGCCCGCGCGCGCAGCACGCGGTTTGCCCTGGCGAGCCGTGATTTCCGCGAATGAGGCGTAGCGGCCGGGACGCCCGGTCCCGGTAAGCTGTGCGCGTGTTCCTCAGACGCAGCGCCGACGCATCAGGCGATCCCGGGCAGGGCCCGGCCGCCACGCAGGATTCAGGCTCGCCCGCACAGGCCGACGGGGCCGGGCTAGGTGCCGCCGATGGCACTGCGGGCGAGACGGCCAATGGCGCCGACCGGGCCAGCGTGACCGCCGCCAAGGGCAGGCCGACCCCTAAGCGCAGCGAGGCGGAGCGCCGCCGGCGTCAGCCCTTTGCTGCCCCCACCGACCGGAAGGCCGCCTACAAGCAGACGCGCGGCCAGGACAAAGATGCACGCAGCCGCAAGTACGCGGCGATGCGGCGGGGCGAGGACTGGGCGCTCGCGCCCAAGGACAAGGGGCCGGTCCGGGCGCTCGCCCGTGACTACGTGGACTCGCGGCGCAGGATCAGCGAGTACTACATGTACGGCCTGGGCGTGCTGGTGGTCCTGCTGTTCCTGCCCGCCACCCGGCTGTTCGTCGACTGGGTGGTCCTCGTCGTGGTGATCATCATGCTGTGCGAGGGAACCTACCTCGGCCGGCAGATCCAGAAGCTGGCCGCACAGCAGTACCCCGGCGAGCCCACCCGCGGAGTCAAGTTCTACGCGGGCCTGCGCGCCATGCAGATCCGCAGGCTCCGGATGCCGGCGCCCAGGGTCAAGCCCGGCGACAAGCTGCCGAGCCGGGGCTGACCTGCCGAGCCGGGGCTGGCCTGTCCCGGCATTAGGGTCGGCAGCATGGAACATCGTCATCTTGGCCGGAGCGGCCTGAAGATCAGCGAGATCGCCTACGGCAACTGGCTCACCCACGGTTCACAGGTCGAGGAGGATGCCGCGAAGGCATGCGTCGCGGCGGCGCTCGATGAGGGAATCACCACCTTTGACACCGCTGACGTCTACGCGGGCACCGCCGCCGAGTCGGTCATGGGCAGGGCACTGCACGGCATCCGCCGCGAGTCCGTCGAGATCTTCACGAAGGTCTACTGGCCGACCGGCCCCGGCGTGAACGACCGCGGGCTGTCCCGCAAGCACATCATGGAGTCGGCGAACGCGTCGCTGCGGCGGCTGCAGACGGACTACCTCGATCTGTACCAGGCGCACCGCTACGACCACGAGACGCCGCTGGAGGAAACCCTCCGCGCCTTCGATGACCTGGTCCGCCAGGGCAAGGTGCTGTACGTCGGCGTCTCCGAGTGGCGGGCCGAGGAGATCGCGGCCGCGGTGCGGATCGCCGCGGAGATGGGGTTCGACAAGATCGTCTCCAGCCAGCCGCAGTACAACATGATCTGGCGGGTTATCGAGGCCGAGGTCGTGCCGCTCTGCGAGAAGGAAGGCATCGGCCAGGTCGTCTGGTCGCCGATCGCCCAGGGGGCGCTGACCGGCAAGTACCTGCCGGGCGGCGACCTGCCCGCCGGGTCAAGGGGCAGCGACCCGAACGGCGCCAACATCATTAAGCGCTACCTGACCGAGCCGATCCTTACCCGGGTGCAGCAGCTCCGGCCGGTCGCTGACGAGGCCGGCCTGTCGCTTGCCCAGCTAGCCATCGCCTGGACCCTGCAGAACCCGAACGTCTCCGCGGCCATCGTCGGCGCCACCAGGCCGGAGCAGATACGGGACAACGCGCAGGCCTCAGGCGTCAGGCTCGGCCCGGACGTCATGCGGCGGATCGATGACATACTCGGCCCGGAGATCGTGACCGACCCGGCGATGACGGCAAGCCCGAAGTCGCGGTCATAAGAAAGCCGCGATCATGAAAGCTTGAGTTACGCAGCCCGCGGGCTAGCTGCCAGGCGCTGGCTAGCCCGCCGGGTGCAGGCTCATCGGCCCGTACTCCGGCGTGCCGTCGTCGAGCAGGGTGACCTGATCGACGCCCGACTCCAGCAGGCTCCGCCAGTTCTCGCCGATCCAGCTCTCCGCGTCCCCCTGGCTGCCGAAGGTCTCCTTCGGCAGCCCGCGGGCGGCGAGCACGGTGCCGTCCTGCTTCTCGAGCTGCCAGGTCCACGTCATGTCGCTCCCGCCTTCGCCGCTGCCAGGTCCGTGCAGGACCGCGGCTAGCGAGACTAGCCCAGGCCGCGCTGACCTGGCGGCCCCGCCCGCGTTGACCTGGCGGCCAGCCCGTGCTGGACTGCTGCACCGTATGGACGTTCAGCTGCTGGGCACCGGCGGGCGCGATGGCTGGCCCAGGCCGGGATGCCGCTGCGCGTCCTGCTCGCGCGGCCGGTCTGCCGGGCGCAGCAGGTCTCCGGCGCTTGTCGTCGTGGACGGGGCGCTGCGGATCTGCTCCGGCCAGCCGCCTGGCCGCGGCCGGCCGGGAGACGGCCGGGCCGCTGATCACGTCGTCCGGCCATTGCCCGGCGGGTGGGACGTAACCGCCCCGGATGGCCGCAGGCTGCTGATTGCCGGGGAGCCTGGCTCGGTGCCTCAGCCAGGGGCAGCCGCCCGGCCCTACGACGTTGCACTGCTCGACCTGGTCGCCAGCCCCTGGCAGCTCGGCGACCTGCGGCAGCGCGGCCTGCTGCCGCCATCGGCCGTGGTGGCGGCGTTCCACCTCGACGACAGGATCTCCGAGCCGGAGATGGCCCGCAGGTGCCGCCTGTGGGGCGTTACCCTCCCGGCCGACGGTGACCTCCTGCGCGGGCCCGCCCGCGAGGCCACCCGCGGGCCGGCGCCGCCTGCCAGGACCCTCGTACTGGGCGGCGCGCGGTCAGGGAAGTCCGGCGAGGCCGAGCTCAGGCTGGCCGGCGAGCCTGAGGTGACCTACCTGGCAACCGCCGCCGCGGCCGGCGGCAGGTCCGATCCGGACTGGGCGCAGCGGATCGCGGCGCACCGCGCACGCCGGCCGCCCGGCTGGAGAACGGTGGAGGGAGTCGATGCAGCGGAAGTGCTGCGTCAATCATCGGGGGCAGTCCTGGTGGACGGCATCGGCACATGGCTTGCGGGGGTGCTGGACGAATCGGGAGCCTGGGACCTGGCCGCGGACGAGCCCGGCGGGCTGGCTGGCGGATCACCCGCCGCGGCGACGGCGATCGATGCCGCCACCGATGACCTGATCCAGGCATGGCGGCAGGCGCCCGCCCGCATTGTCGCGGTCAGTGACGAAGCTGGCTCGGGAGTCGTCCCCGCGACCAGGGCCGGCCGGCTATTCCGGGATCAGCTCGGGCAGCTCAACCAGCGTCTCGCCGCCGAGTCGGAGGAGGTGGTGCTGGTCGTAGCCGGACGGATCCTGACCGTGGCGATATGAACGGAATAAAGGCTCATCGGCGGCTTCGGAGAGCGAACGGCACGAGACGGGGCTCCGGAACTGTTAAGTTCTATGAGCTAGCCCCTGAGCAGGGCGCCGACCAGTGTGACGCCCCGGCCCAGCCTCGGTGATCAAGGTGGTGGCGACATGACACGAGTTGTCGTCGTTGGCGATCTCATGACAGACACGGTTGCGCACGCAGCCCTGCCGCTTGCCAAAGGCAGCGATACCCCTGCCACGGTGACGATGCACGGCGGTGGTTCCGGCGCGAATATCGCTGCCTGGCTGGCCGTCGACGGGTCCGAGGTGGCCTTCGTCGGACGGCGCGGCGCGGACATCGCCGGCCGTAACAGGGACATGGAGCTGATGGGCTACGGGGTCGACGCGCGGCTGGTGATGGATCCGGAGCGGCAGACAGGGACCTGCGTGGTGATGGTGACCCACAAGGGTGACCACACCATGCTTTCTGACCCCGGCGCGAATTCCGCGCTGTCGCCTGACGACCTGCCCAAGGACCTGTTCACGGCCGGCAGCCACCTGCATGTCTCCGGGTACACCCTGCTCAACGAGGGATCCAGGGAAGCCGCGCTCGCAGCGTTCGCGCATGCCCAGCGCGCCGGGATGACCGTGTCGGTGGACGGCGCATCCGCGGCACCGCTCGGGCGCGTCGGAGCCGAGCCATTCCTGCAGCTCACCAGCGGGGCCACGCTGCTCCTGGTGAACAGCGACCAGGCCATGGTGATCTCCGGCCGGGATGATCCCGAGCAGGCCGCCCGGGTGCTGAACGCATGGTTCCCGCAGGTCGTGCTCAAGCTTGCCGCCGATGGGGCGCTGCTCTACGCCAACGGCCGCCACGACCCGGTCCGGGTGCCCGGGCCGCCGATAGAGCGGGTAGTGGACGGCACCGGGGCCGGGGATGCGTTCTGCGCCGGGTTCCTGCCGCCCTGGCTGGACAAGAAGCCACCGGGCGAGGCGCTCTCCAGCGGCTGCCGGCTCGCCGCCCGCGCACTCAGCATGGTCGGCGCGCGTCCGGCGCTGTAACGCTGACACTGCGCGCCCCCGCGCCGGCAGCCCCGGGCGCTGACTATGCTCGCAGGCCGTGATGACTGACTACCTCGATCGGCTTTTCTCCCTCGACGGCCGGGTGGCCCTGGTCACCGGCGGGAGTTCGGGCATTGGCCAGGCCATCGGCGCGGCACTGGCCGGGGCCGGGGCGCGGGTCGTGCTCCTCGCTCGGCAGGCCGACGCACTGGCGGCCGCGGCCGCCGCTCTCCGCGCGGCTGGCGGCGCGGCGAGCTGGGTCAGCGCGGATCTCGGTGACCGGGCTGAGCTGGCCCGCGGTGCCGAGGATGCAGCCGCGCAGTTCGGCGAGCCCGACATCCTGGTCAGCGCGGCCGGCCTCAACCTGCGCCCGCCGATGGATGCGCTGAACACCGCCGACTGGGATCAGACGATGGCGGTCAACCTGACCGCGCCGTTCCTGCTCGGCCAGCGGTTCGGCCCCGGCATGGCGGCGCGCGGCTGGGGCCGGATCATCAACATCACCTCGCAGCAAGCCAGCCGGGCATTTGGCAACAGCGGCGGCTACGGAGCGTCCAAGGGCGGCCTGGCATCGCTGACCAGGTCGCAGTCCGAGGCCTGGGCGCCGCGCGGGGTGTGCTGCAACGCGATCTCCCCGGGATTCGTGGCCACGCCGCTGACCAGGGAGGCCGCCAGCGACCCGGTCCGGTCGGCCGCGCTCGCGGCCCGCACCATGGTCGGGCGCAACGGCCAGCCCGCCGACTTCGAAGGCGCGGCCGTGTTCCTCGCCAGCCGCGCCAGCGACTACGTCACCGGCCAGGTCATCCACGTCGACGGCGGATTCTCCGCGACCTGACGCGCCGCCCGGGATGCCGCGACCCGGGCGCCGGCCGACGGGATCCCGCGCCACGCCGGGCCGGTTAAGCACGCCAGGCCTGGTGCGGACGGCACAATGGCGGTCATGGCCAGACGCACTACGACAACCCCGCCCCCCGAGGACTTCGAGGAAAACATCGTCGACATCGATGTCACCGAGGAGATGCGGGGCAGCTTCCTCGAGTACGCCTACTCGGTGATCTACCAGCGGGCGCTGCCCGATGCCAGGGACGGGCTGAAGCCGGTCCAGCGCCGGATCCTCTATCAGATGACCGAGATGGGCCTGCGGCCCGACCGCAGCCACACCAAGTGCGCCCAGATCGTCGGCGCGGTCATGGGGCGGCTGCATCCGCACGGCGACACCGCCATCTACGACGCGCTGGTCCGGATGGAGCAGGAGTGGGCGATGCGCCTCCCGCTGATCGACGGGCACGGCAACTTCGGCTCCCTGGGCGGCGAGGACTCGGCGGCCGCGTACCGCTACACCGAGGCCCGCCTTGCCGTCGCGGCCATCGAGATGACCGGGTCGCTGGACGAGGACACCGTCGATTTCGTGCCGAACTACGACGGCACCGAGACTCAGCCGGACGTGCTCCCGGCCGGGCTGCCGAACCTGCTGGTGAACGGCGCGGCCGGCATCGCGGTCGGGATGGCCACCAACATGGCCCCGCACAACCTGGGCGAGGTGGTCGCCGCCGCCAGGCACCTGATCGCGCACCCGGGCGCTGACCTGGAGACGCTGATGCGGTTCATCCCCGGTCCCGACCTGCCCACCGGCGGGAAAATCGTGGGGCTGGAGGGCATCAGGGAAGCCTACGAGACCGGCCGAGGCATCTTCCGCACCAGGGCGGCCGCCAGGATCGAGAAGATCACCCCCCGCCGTACCGGGATCGTGGTGACCGAGCTGCCCTACGGCGTCGGCCCGGAGAAGGTGGTGTCCAGGATCAAGGACCTGGTCCAGGCGAAGAAGCTGGCCGGGATCGCCGACCTGAAGGACCTGACCGACCGGCACCGGGGGCTGCACCTGGTGATCGAGATCCGCAGCGGCTTCATCCCCGAGGCGGTGCTCGACGAGCTGTACCGGCTAACCCCGATGGAGGAGACGTTCGGCATCAACAACGTGGCGCTCGTCGACGGGCAGCCGCGGGTGCTCGGGCTGCGCGAGCTGCTGCAGATCTACGTTGACCACCGGATCGAGGTGGTGCGGCGCCGTACCGCGTTCCGGCGCCGCAAGCGCGAGGCCCGGCTGCACCTGGTGGACGGGCTGCTCGTCGCGCTGCTGAACATCGACGAGGTCATCGAGGTGATCCGGACAAGCGACGACGCCGCGGCCGCGAAGGACCGGCTGATGTCGGTGTTCGAGCTGTCGGAGATCCAGGCGCAGTACATCCTGGACACCCCGCTGCGGCGGCTGACCCGCTTCGACAAGATCGAGCTTGAGCGCGAGCGGGCGACGCTGGTGTCCGAGATCGCCGGGCTGGCCGCCATCCTGGACTCGGAGCCGAGGCTGCGTGAGGTGGTCTCCGCCGAGCTGGCCGGCGTGAGCGAGCGGTTCGCCACCCCGCGCCGCACGGTGCTGCTGGAAAGCGGCGGCGGCGGCGCGCGGGCCGCCGCGGTCCCGCTGGAGGTGGCCGACGACCCGTGCACCGTGCTGCTGTCATCAGCGGGCCTGCTGGCCCGGACCGCCGCTGCCCGGCCGGAGGAGGCTCAGCCAGCGCTGCCCGTTGCCGACCCCGATTTTGAACGAGCTTCTCCCGGTACTCCCGCTGCGCCAGGGCCGGCCGCCTCCGGCGGCCGTGCCGGGGCACCCCGGGCGGCGCATGACTCGATCATCTCGGCCGTGCCCTGCACGGCGCGCGGGACGGTCGGCGTGGTGACCTCGCTGGGCCGGCTGATCAGGCTCGGCGTGCTCGAGCTGCCGGCCCTGCCGCCGAGCGCCCACTCCCCCAGCCTGGCCGGTGGCGCGCCGGTGAGCGAGTTCATCGGCACCGAGCCCGGCGAGACCGTGGTGGGAATCGTCGCCGCCGACGGGACCGGCGCCGGGCTGGCGGTGGGCACCGCCGCCGGCGTGGTCAAGCGGGTGGCGCCGGACTATCCGCAGAACGCCGCCGACTTCGAGGTGATCTCGCTGAAGGACGGCGACCGGGTAGTCGGCGCCGTCCAGCTGGTCGGCGAGGACCAGGATCTGGTGTTCATCACCAGCGACGGGCAGCTGCTGCGGTTCGCCGCGTCGGCGGTACGGCCGCAGGGCCGGGCAGCAGGCGGGATGGCCGGGATCAGGCTTTCCCCGCGGGCATCGGTGATCTGGTTCGGTGCGGTTGATCCGGCTGGTGCGGCTGGGGCCGGTGCCGTCGGTGCTGGTGGCGCTGGCGTGGCCGGTGGCGCTGGCGTGGCCGGCCAAGGTGACGCTGTCGTGGTGACGGTCGCGGGCAGCGCGGGCGCGCTGCCCGGCACGATGGCCGCGACGGTCAAGGTCTCCCCGTACCGGGAATACCCGCCGAAAGGCCGGGGCACCGGCGGCGTGCGCTGCCACCGGTTCCTCAAAGGCGAGGACGTCCTGGTACTCGCGTGGGCGGGGCCGGGACCCGCGCGCGGCGCGACCGACGCGGGAACTCCGGTGGACCTGCCGTCAGCCGGCGGCCGCAGGGACGGCTCAGGCGAGCGCATCCGCCAGCCGCTCGCCGCTGTCGGCGGCACCGCGCCGCCGGCCTAGCAGTTGCTCAGCGGGACATCAGCTGGGTGCCGCCGCCCACGGCACTGCCTCGCGGGTGCTGGCCGCTGGCGCATGCAGTGCCCGCTGCTGGCAGCGGGCACTGCATGCGAGGGAGGCGATAGGGATCCGGCGGGCGGCTATGCGCCGACGGTGTGCGGGAGTTTGCCGTGGGCTCCGAGTTTGTAGGCGATGATCAGTGCCTGGCCTGATAGCGGCACGGCTGCTCCGGCGATGACGTAGTCACCGTCGATGGTGACGGGAGCGTTCGAGCCGGCCGACAGCGGCGTGTTCAGCAGGATCGCGCCGGTGGCCGCGTTGAACGCGTACAGGTGACCGCTGTAGGTGGTGGTGAACACGACGTTGTTAGTGACGGCGGCGGCGCCGTAGGGCGTTGACGGGAGCTTGTCGTCCCACTCGATCTTCCCGGTGTCCTGGCTGACCGCGACCATCTCGCCGGTCGCCTTGGGGATAGCGGCTTCGAATGCCTTGCCGCTTTCCGTCAGGCCATTGACGGACATCGGCACGCCGAGGTTGTTGACGGCGGCGAAGGTGGTCGATCCGTTGCTCGCCAGCTGGGACTCGACGCCGCCGAACACGCCGGGCTCAAGCTCGAACTTCGCGGGTAGCAGCGAGCTTGCCGTAGCGGGGGTGGCGTGCTCGGTGAGCAGCCCGGCGTTGGCGGGGCCGCGGTGCACGCCGACCGGGAGCTTCCACAGCAGCTTGCCGGTCTTCGCGTTCAGCTCGATGAGGATGCCGGCCTTGCCGCCGTCGATCACTACCTGCTGGCCGTGCGCGGTGGTCAGGACCGGGGAGTTCTGCAGGTCCCAGTCGAACAGGTCGTGCGGGGTGAGCTGGTAGTACCACAGCAGCTTCCCGGCCGGGCTCAGCTTGACCACTGAGTCGGTGTAAAGATCCGGGCCGGGGCGGCTGGTGGCCAGCGGAAAGCCCTTCGGCCACCTGCCCTGGCCGATCGGGCCGGGGTTCGCGATCCCGATGTACAGGTTGCCCTGGCTGTCGAAGGACGGCGGGTCCCACAGGCCGCCGCCGGAGTTGACGGCGGTGTTCCCCCACAGGTCCTGCACCTCGTCCCAGGACCATTCCGGCGTGCCGGTGTGAGCGTTCAGCGCCCACAGGGTCGACTTGGCGCCGCCGAGGTACTCGCCCTTATTCGGGTTCACCGGGACGGTCGAGACGTACACGGTGCCGTGGTTGTAGCCGGGCGCCATGTCGATGCCCTCGAGGTCGTTGCCGATCAGCGTCCGGCTCCACAGCTGCTTGCCGGTGGCCGCCGACAGGGCGACCGCGGCCTTGTCCGTCGCCGCGTACACGGTCCCGCCGACCACGTTCACGCCGTCCGGGCCGCCGTTGAGTGAGTTGTAGTTGTGCGTCCACAAGACCTTGCCGGTGGCGAGCCTGATCGCCATCACGTTCGATTCTTGATCCTGGATGTAGACCACGCCGTCCACCACGACCGGCGTCGTGGAGTAACCATCCGCAATGCCGGCGGCATGGGTCTTGCCGGTCGACTCGACCGGCACGCACCATGCCACTCCCAGCGTGGCGACGTTCGAGCTGGTGATCGGGCTGGCGACGTCGCGGGTGTTCGCCAGGTTGCCGCCCGGCAGGGTCCAGCCCGCCGCCACCGCCGGATTAGACGATCCGCCCGGCGCGCTACCTGCCGTGCCCGCGGCCGCGTGCTTGGCGAAGCAGCTTGCCGTACTCGAATGGGCCTTGCTGCTTCCGCAGCCGCCGACCGCCAGGCCCGCGGCAATCAGCAGGGTCACGCCGGCAACGGCGGGCCGCTTAACGAAAAACCTCATCTGACTCATCTCCTGCGTCGCCGGAAACGGCCGGGGCGTCGCTGCCCGGTCGGGCAAACTCGCCACGCACGTGCCGGCGTGGCAGGCTTGCAGAATTAAATAGATATCAGTATGCTAAACATCTGTAATCAGATCCGTCAAGTGGAGGAGACCCAGATGACTACCCAGGCTGCAACGGTCGCAGCACCGGAACTTCCTAGCCCGCCGGTGACCGAGCGCGCGGCCCGGTCGGTGCCCGGCCTGCTCATGCTGGTGCTGGGCATCGTCTCGATACCGGTCGGGGTGGTGGTTGCCGTGGCGGCAAGTCACCAGAGCCACGGCGCCGCCGATGCGCTGGCTCTGCTCGCCGTCCTGATCTTTATCGTCACCTCCCTTGTGATGGGGGGTCTCACCCCTGTCGTCCCCGGGCAGGCACGCGTCATCCAGCTGTTCGGCAGGTACCGCGGCACCATACGCGACTCGGGCTTGCAGTGGGTGAACCCGTTTACCAAGCGCGTCAAGGTCTCCACCAGGATCCGCAACCAGGAATCAGCGCAGGCCAAGGTCAACGACGCCGACGGCAACCCGATCGAGATCGCCGCCGTGGTCGTGTGGCAGGTCCGGGACACCGCCAGCGCCGTCTACTCCGTCGACGACTTCACGAAGTTCGTCACCATCCAGACCGAGACCGCCGTCCGGCATATCGCCTCCAGCTACCCGTATGACAACCGGGGCAGCGGCGCGCTGTCGCTGCGCGACAACGCCGATGAGATCACCGGACAGCTGTCAGCCGAGATCGCCGCGCGAGTCATCTCGGCCGGCGTGCACATCATCGAGTCGCGGCTGACCCGGCTGTCGTATGCGCCGGAGATCGCCCAGGCCATGCTGCGCCAGCAGCAGGCCAGCGCCGTCGTCGGCGCACGGCAGAAGATCGTCGAGGGCGCGGTCGGCATGGTCCAGCTGGCCCTGCAGCGGCTGCAGGACGAGGGCGTCGTCGAACTGGACGAGGAGCGGAAGGCCGCGATGGTCTCCAACCTGCTGGTGGTCTTGTGCAGCGAGCAGGCGACCCAGCCCATCGTGAACACCGGCACCCTCTACCAATGACGGCAGGCACGGAATCAGTGACGGCAGGCACGGAGTTACGGTGACCGAGCGCAAGAGCGTCCTGCTGCGGCTCGACCCTGCCGTCCACGACGCACTGGCCAGGTGGGCCGACGACGAGCTGCGCAGCACCAACGCCCAGATCGAGTTCCTGCTCCGCCGCGCGCTCGCCGAAGCAGGCCGGCTGCCGGGCCGGGTGCGACCGATGCGCCCCCGCGGCCGCCCGCCCGCCGCCGCCACCCCCGCCGACCGGCCGGACAGCGGACGATAAACGGCCCGGCTAACGCCGCCACGGCAGGGCTGGCGCAGGCAGCGGCTCTCCTGCCCGGCACCGCAGGCGCGATCAGGTGTCGATGCGCGCCGGGTCGAGTTCAGCGGCGCCGCCGACGATGAAATCACGGCGCGGCGCAACCTCGCTGCCCATCAGCAGGTCGAAGATGGCGGTCGCGGCCGCCGCGTCGTCGATCCTGATCCGCCGTAGCGTGCGGTGGCGGGGATCCATGGTGGTCTCGGCCAGCTGGGCGGCGTCCATCTCGCCGAGTCCCTTGTACCGCTGCGGCGGTTCCTTCCACCGTTGTCCCTTGCGCTCCAGCTCCAGCAGGCTGCGGTGCAGCTCGGAATCGGAGTAGGTGTAGATGTACTTCTGCTGGCCCTTGCGCGGGCTGACGATCTCGATGCGGTGCAGCGGCGGCACCGCGGCGAACACGCGGCCCGCCTCGACCATCGGCCGCATGTACCGGTGGAACAAGGTGAGCAGCAGGGTCCGGATGTGGGCGCCGTCGACGTCCGCATCGGCCATGAAGATGACGCGCTGGTACCTGGCCGCGTCCAAGTCGAACGCACTGCCTGAGCCTGCCCCGATGACCTGGATGATGGCCGCGCATTCGGCATTCTTCAGCATGTCGGTGAGCGACGCCTTTTGCACGTTCAAAATCTTGCCGCGGATCGGGAGCAGGGCCTGGAACTCCGAATCCCTGGCCAGCTTGGCCGTGCCGAGGGCAGAGTCGCCCTCGACGATGAACAACTCGCTGCGGTCGTCGGCCGAACGGCAGTCCACCAGCTTGGCCGGCAGCGCCGAGCTGGCGAGGGCCGACTTGCGGCGCTGATTCTCCCTGTGCTCGCGGGCGGCGATGCGGGTCCTCGCGGCGGATGCGACCTTGTCGAGCAGCGCCCTGGCCTGCTGCTTGCTGCCACGGCCACGTGACTCGAAAAATGCCCGGATCTCGCTGGCCACGACCTGCGCCACGATCCGGGACGCCGGCGGGGTACCAAGGATCTCCTTGGTCTGGCCCTCGAACTGCGGCTCCGGCAGCCGTACCGCGATCACGGCGGTCAGGCCCTCGAGCACGTCCTCCTTGGTGGCCGGCTCGTCGCCGTTCTTCAGCAGCCTGGCCGCGCGCAGCTGCTCGTTCAGCGCCCGGACCAGCGCGCGCTCGAATCCGGCGACGTGGGTGCCGCCCTTCGGCGTGGCGATCACGTTGACGAAGGACCTGGTCACGCTGTCGTACCCGGTTCCCCAGCGCAGCGCCACGTCGACGTCGAGCTCGCGCTCGACCTCGGTCGGGGTCAGGTGACCCTGGTCATCGAGCACCGGCACCGTCTCGGTGAACTGGCCCGATCCGGTCAGCCGCACTACGTCGGTGACCGGATCGCCCGGCGAGAGATGGGTGCAGAATTCGCTGATCCCGCCGGCGAACCGGAACTCGGCCTCCTGCGGTCCGGCAGGCGCGCGATCAGCGATGCTCGCCGACTCGCCGGGGTCATCGCCGTGATCCGCATCGGTGACGGCCCGCAGGCCCTGGTCCGCAAGGCCGGGCGCCACCTGCCCGGGCGCTCCCTGGCCGGGCGCCCCGTGACTGGGCGCCCCCTGGCCGGGCGCCCCGTGACTGGGCGCCCCCTGGCCGGGCGCCGCGTGGCCCGGTACTGCCGCGAGGTGCACGGCCGCGCGCTCGTCTCGCACCCGGATGGTGAGCCCTGGCACCAGGTAGGCGGTCTGGCGGGCACGCTGGGCAAGGGCGTCGAAGCTCCACCGCGCATCCCGCACGAATACCTGCCGGTCCGGCCAGAACCTGATCCTGGTGCCGGTCAGCGTCTTCGCCACCCGGCGGACCCGCCGCAGGCCCTGGCCCGGCACGAACGATGCGTCCGGGTCGGGCCCGCTGAACTCGCCGATCACCCCGCGGCGGAAACTCGCGGCCCACTGCCCCCCGTCCTTGTCCACCTGCACATCCAGCCGGCCGGACAGCGCATTCACCACCGAAGCGCCGACGCCGTGCAGGCCACCCGACGCGGTATAGGAACCGCCGCCGAACTTCCCGCCCGCATGCAGCCTGGTCATCACCAGCTCGACTCCGGTCAGGCCCGTCTTCGGCTCCACGTCGACCGGGATGCCCCGGCCGTTGTCCCGCACCTCGGCCGAATGATCCGCGTGCAGCACGACCTCGATCTCGGTGCAGGCTCCGGCCAGCGCCTCGTCGACCGCATTGTCGACGATCTCCCAGAGGCAGTGCAGGAGCCCGCGGCTGTCCGTGGAGCCGATGTACATGCCCGGGCGCTTGCGGACCGCCTCGAGTCCCTCCAGGACCGTCAGATGGCGTGCGGTATAGCCATCGGCGGCGGCTGGCCGCGCGGGCGCGGAAGTCGGGACAGTCACGAGCGTTTCTCCTGACGTGCATGGCGGGCGGCGCGCCCGGATAGGCCTGAAGGCAGACTAGCCGCCCCCGCCGTCAGTCCAGTGGAACCACGCCGCCGACATACCCGGCGACCTGGGACAACACGCTCGCGCTACAGTGAGGGGGCAGGGATCGTTTCACGAGGCCAGCAAGGTGTTCGCTCCTGGCGTATTAGGGGGCAACGCGGGAAGTTCCGCAGTCGGCCAAGTGTTGTGATGCAGTAGTGGTACAAGAGGGTTTCACCGCCCGCCGGCGCGAAGGCACGGAGGGTTCAAGGCGAGGGAGGCGACATGACCGGAGCTATGGCCCCAACAAAGCCGCTCAACGCCACCGACCTGTGTGACCGATGCGGCGCTCAGGCGTACGTCCGCGTTGTGCTCGCGGGCTCGGCGGAATTGCTTTTCTGCGCCCATCACAGCCGCCAGCACGCTGCTGCACTCGCCAAGATCGCTGTCGAGATCCAGGACGAGACCAGTCGGCTGTCCCGAACGTCAGGCGCGGCCAGCTAGCCGGCCGGGGGACCTGTACCCGGCCCTCATGAGCCGCCGGGTGATGCGCCGAAACCTTGCGCCCGATGCAACGCCGGGCGCCTGTCGATCAGATAGCCCGGGGGCGCGTGCCCGGATAGCCCGGGGCGCTTGCGCGGATAACCCAGATGGCCCGGGGGCCGCGTGCGCGGATAACTTGCGGGCGTAGCCGCGGACAGGCGAACAGCTTGCGGGCGCGCGCGAGCGCGAACACTTCCGAGGGGCTGACACGTGAGAAGTCATCCGGCCCTGATACGGATCGACGAGGCTGTCCGGCATGTCGCCGAACTGACGCGCGGACGTGCAGCATCCGGGCTGTCCCATATGGCGGCTGACGACGTCGTCGGAACCATCGGGACAGACGATGCCATCGGTTTCGACCCGCGGCAGCTGCTGCAGGCGCTGTACCGATGCGGAGCGCCGGTCGTCGTCATCGGCCAGGTCGCCGGGATCATGCACGGATCCAGCGAGCTCACCGGCGACCTGGACCTGCTCTGGGACGGCGATGAGAGGAACGCCGGCGCAATGGCCGCAGCCTTCCGGTCCGCCGGCGCTCAGCTGGCCGACGACAACGGCGTAGCCGTTGCCTGCGATGAGGCGGCATTCCGGCTTCCTAAGCTCGTTTTCTCAACCCCCGGGGCTAGCGGCGACTGCTGCACGCCGGCCTTGCCCTGGGGCGGGCTCCCGATCGCCGAGTTCATCGCGCGGTGCCAGATCGCCTCCGCCGGAGGACTTGAGGTCAGCTATCTCTGCCGGGAGGACCTGATCCGCATGCGCCGGGCCGTGGGACGGCCGAAGGATCTCAGGCGCGCAGCCGAGCTAGAGCGGCTGGCCGGCTCCGGCTGACCCTGATCCTGATCCTGATCCTGACCCCGGCACTACGTCCCGCCCGCCCCCGCCCCCGCCCCCGGCCGCAGCAGCAGCCGCCCCTGGCCGCAGGGTGGTGGGTGCCGGGGGAGGTAGCCC
>Ga0302314_10002692_pt1 | contig 32963 bp, 23 predicted proteins | sample III_Palsa_N2_3_FD_200533 | JGI IMG/M metagenome (GOLD analysis project Ga0302314, IMG submission 200533) | Peat permafrost microbial communities from Stordalen Mire near Abisko, Sweden - III_Palsa_N2_3 | ecosystem: Environmental > Terrestrial > Soil > Palsa > Peat permafrost | place: Sweden...
CACCCGGCGCTGCTGGAGCGCATGCGCTTCCCGGATCCCGTGATCAGCGTGTCGGTCGAGCCGAAGACCCGCAACGACGTCGACAAGATGTCCACCGCGCTCTACAAGATGGTCAAGGCCGATCCGTCTCTGCGCATGGAAGTGGACAAGGAAACCGGCCAGACCGTGCTCAAGGGCATGGGCGAGCTGCATCTGGAAATCACCCTCGACCGCATGCGCACCGAGCTAGGCGTGGATGCCAACATGGGCAAACCCAAGGTCAGCTTCCGTGAGGCGTTCGGCAAGACCGTCGAGCACACCTACACCCACAAGAAGCAGTCCGGCGGTTCGGGCCAGTTCGCCGAAGTGAAGATCATCTTCGAGCCAGGCGAGTCCGGCACGGGCGTGGTGTTCTCCGACGAAGTGGTCGGTGGCCGCATCCCGCGCGAATACATCCCGGCCGTGCAGCACGCGATCGAAGTCGAGTCGCGCCAGGGCCAGGTCGCCGGCTACGAAGTGCTGGACTTCAAGGCACGCCTGATCGACGGCAAGTACCACGACGTCGACTCCTCGGCACTGGCCTTTGAGATCGCCGGCCGCGCCTGCTTCCGTGAGGCGCAGAAGCTGTCCAAGCCGAAGCTGCTCGAGCCGATCATGAGCCTGGAAGTGGTCACCGAAGCGACCTACCTCGGCGACGTCATCGGCGATATCAACCGTCGTCGCGGCAGCATCTCCGACCAGGGCCACAAGGGTGTGTCGGCCTTCGTCCAGGGCTTCGTGCCACTGTCCGAAATGTTTGGCTACATCAACTTCCTGCGTTCGGCCACCAGCGGCCGCGGCACCTTCACCATGATTTTCGATCATTACGAAGAAGTGCCAGCCAGCATGGTCGAGAAGCTGATGGAGAAGGAAGCGAAGTAAGCTTCCGCCTTTTGGGTTCCTGATGAAAACACGAAGCCCGGGGAGCGATCCCTGGGCTTCGTGCTGTGCAGCGCCTTAAACCCGCAAAAGCCAAGCCAGAACGTGCGGCTCCCCTTGCGCGTCGCTGCGAGCCATGGGCATATACCCTTTTGGTTCTAAGCTTAGTCGATCTATTTCTTTGTGCCCCGCCCTATCCGGACCTACATTCGATAGCAGACGCGGCGAAGTCGCACATCGGTAGGGCTATAGCTAATGACCATCGTGCTCGAACACGGCTCCGTAACGGAATCATTCGAAACATCCCATTACGTCGATGCCACCCCGGTTGTTCCGCACCGCGACAGCGTGTCGCCACGGGAAGCTTGGCGCCTGTTTGCCACAGGCGCGGCGAAACTTGTCGACGTGCGCACCGCCGAAGAACGCCTCTTTGTGGGTCACGTACCGGATTCAATCCATATTGCCTGGGCAACAGGCACGCGACTCACGCGCAACCCGCGGTTCGTGCGCGAGCTCGAAGCCAAGACCGGCAAGCATGCCACCATATTGTTGCTCTGCCGCAGCGGCGCGCGATCGATAGCGGCGGCCGAAGCCGCCCGCGCAGCGGGCTTCGACGACGTGCGTGCCATTGAAGAAGGTTTCGAAGGCGAGCTGGACAAGCAAAATCATCGCGGCACGCGCAATGGCTGGCGCAGCGCGGGACTGCCTTGGATACAGAATTAAACGGGACCGCCAAACCCAAAAGGGCGCGAGGCGCCCGGCTCACATCGCTGTACCCAGGCACGAAAGCCGTGGTTTCGCCGCGGCTTTTTCTTAAAGTATGTGAGCGATCACGATACGGATGACGGCCAAGAAATCCGCTTCTGTCCGGACTAAATTTCGTTTGCCAATGACTGCATGGCGTGCTTAACATTGATCGGTACGCCGAATCATTCGCTACCCTCCGGAACCCGCCATGGCCGATAAAAAGACCCCGCAGCTCTCGCTCGGCGACGCCGGTGCGCGTCAGCTTGCAAACACGACCAAATCCGCGCCGAAACTCGAGATCATTTCGCCACGCTGGGTCACTCATCTGTTGCAGTGGCTGCCGGTCGAAGCGGGCGTGTACCGGCTCAACAAGGTCAAGAATCCGGAAAATGTGGACTTCGCCTGCGCCCGACGCGACGAGTCCGATCTGCCGGCAACCTTCGTCGACTACGATCCGAAGCCGCGCGAATACGTACTGAGCGCCTGCTCGACCGTACTCGAAGTGAACACGCGGATTGCCGATCTCTATTCGAGTCCGTTCGATCAGGTGAAGGAACAGTTGCGCCTCACGATCGAGACGATCAAGGAGAAGCAGGAAAACGAGCTGATCAATAACCCCGACTATGGCCTGCTTGCGAACGTCGCCGAATCGCAACGCGTGCAGACGCTGACCGGCGCGCCGACGCCGGATGATCTCGATGAACTCCTGACCAAAGTCTGGAAAGAGCCAGCGTTCTTCCTCACCCACCCGCTCGCGATCGCCGCGTTCGGCCGCGAATGCACGCGACGTGGCGTGCCGCCGCCGACTGTCAGCCTATTCGGTTCGCAGTTCATCACCTGGCGCGGCATTCCGCTGATCCCGTCGGACAAGGTGCCGGTCGAGGATGGCAAGTCGAAGATCCTGCTGCTGCGCGTCGGCGACAAGCGCCAGGGCGTCGTCGGCCTGTTCCAGCCGGGTTTGCCGGGCGAACAGAGTCCGGGGTTGTCCGTGCGCTTCATGGGAATCGGCCGCAATGCGATCTCCTCGTATCTCGTCTCGCTGTACTGCTCGCTCGTTGTGCAGACCGACGATGCGCTCGCGGTGCTCGACAACGTCGAAATCGACAAGTATCACGAGTACGCACACACGTACGTGAGCTAGGCCTGCAGCGCTATCGGGACGGGTCACGCCGCGCTTGAGCGTGTGCGGGGCAAGGGAGAATGAGAGAATTTATGTCGATAAATGACCGGGTGATGACGCCGCACCGCGCACGCTCAAGCGTGGCCCTTGGGGTTGCCGCGTCCGGTCGCCATGCGGCCGCGCGCGGCTTGAACAGACAGCCAGCCTGTCGCAGCGCCTCGCACGACCACCTGACGACCGGACACGACAACGTGACCTGTCCCGATAGCGCTAGCAGGCCCTGACAATGGCCGCACCGACACCATCCATTCCGCTCTCGCCCGAACTGCCCGCCGGCTTGCCTGACACGCTGGAACTCGCGCGCTGGGCCGGCGAACTGTTCAACGCGTTGCCGAACGGCGCGCAGCATCAGGCGCTGACGCCGCCCGATCCAAACGGCATCACGACACCGCTGCCACACCAACTACCGACCAATATCGCGCCCGAGTCAGCGCAAAATGCGCAAGCGATCGCATCAGCTGCGCCAGCGCTCATTCCCGATGCGCAGGCCGGAAATGGCGTACCCGACTTTGCGGCAACGCGTCCGCACGGCTTCATCGGCAGCCGCGGCGGCCATGCGCAGACGGTGCCGCAAGCTTATGCGGCGGCCCCCACGATCGACGTACCTGCGCCGCCGGCGACGGATCAGCCGTTCTACTTCCTAGCCGAGCCGCAGACGCCTGTGCTGCCGTCGTCTTCCACACCCGATCAGCGCCTTGGCTTGTCGGCATATGCTCTGCCGGGTCTGGACGATCTCGCGGGACTAATTCTCGCCGAGCCGCGCACGACCGATGCGCCGGTCACATCGACGTCGAATTTCTATTTTCTCGACGGTTCGCTCAGCCCGAACGCCACACCGTTCGGCGAAGTGCCGACGCAAGAGCCCGAGCACCGTGTCGCCTTCGACGTCAATACCGTGCGCCACGATTTTCCGATCCTCGCCGAGCGCGTCAACGGTCGCCCACTCGTCTGGTTCGACAATGCCGCGACGACGCACAAGCCGCAAGCGGTGATCGACCGTCTCGCTTATTTCTACGCACACGAGAACTCGAACATCCATCGCGCAGCGCATGAGCTCGCCGCACGCGCGACCGATGCATACGAAGATGCGCGTAAGAAAGTTGCGCGCTTCATCGGTGCCGGTTCGACCGACGAGATCATCTTCGTGCGCGGCGCCACCGAAGCGATCAACCTGATCGCCAAGACCTGGGGCAAGAAAAATATCGGTGCGGGCGACGAGATCATCGTCTCCAACCTCGAACACCACGCCAACATCGTGCCGTGGCTGCAACTCGCGCAAGAAACGGGCGCGAAGCTGCGCGTGATTCCTGTCGACGATTCCGGGCAAGTGCTGCTCGGCGAATATCAACGATTGCTCTCGCCGCGCACCAAGCTTGTTTCGGTGACGCAAGTTTCCAACGCACTCGGCACCGTCGTGCCGGTCAAGGAGATCATCGATCTAGCCCATCGTGTGGGTGCGAAGGCGCTCGTCGACGGCGCGCAGTCGGTTTCGCATATGCGCGTCGACGTGCAGGCGCTCGACGCGGATTTCTTCGTCTTCTCCGGGCACAAGGTGTTCGCGCCGACCGGTATTGGCGTTGCTTATGGCAAGCGCGCCATTCTCGAGGATATGCCGGCCTGGCAAGGCGGCGGCAATATGATCAGCGATGTCACCTTCGAGCGCGCGCTGTTCCAGGGTCCGCCCTCTCGTTTCGAAGCCGGCACGGGCAACATCGCCGATGCGGCGGGTCTGGGCGCCGCGATCGACTATGTCGAACGCATCGGCATCGAGAACATCGCCGCGTACGAGCACGAACTACTCGACTACGCTACCGCGTTGCTCAAGGATATTCAGGGCCTGCGCCTGATCGGCACCGCGCAGGACAAGGCGAGCGTGCTTTCGTTCGTGCTCACCGGCTACGCGCCCGAAGAAGTCGGCAAGGCGCTCAACGAAGAAGGCATTGCCGTGCGCGCAGGCCATCATTGCGCGCAGCCTATTTTGCGCCGCTTCGGCCAGGAAGCCACCGTGCGCGCCTCGCTCGCGTTCTACAATACGCGCGAGGAAGTCGAACTGCTCGCTGCGGTGTTGCGCCGGCTGCGTACGGCGCGTCCGGTATAGCATCGATTGCGTGGGTTCGGATGCTTTGGCTACGCTCCTGCGTGGCCCGCAGACGGCATATCCATTGAGCATGGCGGCACCTTCACCATGATCTTCGATCATTACGAAGAAGTACCGGCCAGCATGGTCGAGAAGCTGAGGGAGAATGAAGCGATCCGGCCTAAAACACCGATTGCTTTACTGGCCAAGGCCGCGGTGTGTAACCACCGGGGCCTTGGCATATCCAGGGTGGGCTCCGTGCCGCTGGCACACCCCGTTGGTGATTGGCGTTCGGCCGCTTAAAAGCGCTTCCGCTGTACCTCCTGGCTGGGTATTTCAGCTCGCTGAAATAGCCTCAAACGCAAATTGATAACGTTATCATTTGATGTTAGTGTCGATCGCACTACGTCAGCGCAAGGGGTCGTCGGTGTATTTTCCGCACTGTTCCGCATACCACCCGTTCAGGGCTGCCGCCATGACGTCGCCGGGTCATCCTCTGGCCTTGGCGGGCCGCGCCGACGCAGACCGATGATCAGTCGCCGCGATGTGCTTCGACTGGCCACGATCGCCAGCACCGTAGCCCTGGCGGGGCCACGCCTGCTCCGGGCCGGTGCCGCAGAACGAGGCAGTGCCCGGCCACAAGCGGATCAACGCCGCTTTACCAGCCCAGCACTTGAGGCCACGATCCGCTCGGTCAAACGCGGCATCAGTGATACCAAGCTGGCATGGATGTTTGAAAACTGTTTGCCGAACACGTTGGACACCACCGTCCAGCCATCGCTGGTCGACGGCAAGCCGGATACCTTCGTCGTCACCGGCGACATCGACGCCATGTGGTTGCGCGATTCCTGCTGCCAGTTGTGGCCATACCTTTCACTGGCCCGTGCGGATCCTGCGTTGGCGCAGTTGATCCAGGGCGCGATTCGCCGCCAGACCCGCTGCGTCCTGCTGGACCCGTATGCGAATGCTTTTCTGCGCGATACCAGCAGCCCGCCGCTGCCTTGGTCGGTCAATGACCGCCCTGCGCTGCAAGTCGGTGTCGGGGAGCGCAAATGGGAGCTCGACTCACTGTGCTACGTAATTCGACTGGGCTATGGCTACTGGCAGGCTACCGGCGACACATCGCCGTTCGACAGCCAGTGGCTGGCTGCCATGCATAGCGTACTGCGCACACTACGCGAGCAGCAGCGCCAGCACGGGCCTGGCCCATATCACTTCCAGCGCCGCTCCGAGGTCCCCAGCGAGACTCTGGCACTGGCCGGCTACGGCAATCCGGCGCGATCGGTTGGCATGATCTACTCGATGTTTCGCCCCTCTGACGACGCCTGCATCTATCCCTTGTCGGTGCCATCCAACTTGTTCGCAGCGACCAGCCTGCGACAACTGGCGCGGATGGTGGGAGACATCAGCCATGACGCGACGCTGGCCAACCAATGCCAGACCCTGGCCAGCGAAGTGGCGCAGGCCACCCATCAGTATGGCCAACTGACGACACCTGCGGGCTTGGTATGGGCTTATGAAGTCGATGGCTACGGCAACCAGCTGTTCATGGACGATGCCAATGCCCCGGGCCTGCTCAGCTTGGCCTATCTGGGCTGCTGTGAACTGAATGATCCGATCTATCAGCGCAGCCGTGCACGCGTAAACAGCCAAGCCAATCCCTATTTCTTCACGGGCCGCGCGGCCCAGGGCATTGGTGGCCCGCACGAGGGGCTGCGCATGATCTGGCCGATGTCGATCATCATGCGGGCACTGACCAGCACCCGCGATGCCGAGATCCGGCAATGCCTGCTCTGGCTGCGCGATACCGATGCCGGCACCGGGTTCATGCATGAATCCTTCGACCAGGACGACCCCAGCCACTACACCCGACCCTGGTTTGCCTGGGCCAACAGTCTGTTCGGCGAGCTGATTCTGAAACTGGCCCGCGAACGGCCGCGCCTGCTCGCCTCGCTGTAGACCTTCCCCAGATCCACCCCTAGAGATTCGCCACGCATGATCAGCCGCCGCCGTTTCTTGCAACACGCCCTGCTGGCCAGCAGCTTGCCGCTGGCCATCCAGCGTTCACTGGCCCAGACCGCCAGCTCGTTCACCGCGCCGCCCCTCCTGGCGCAGACCAAGTGCACCCAACATGTGGATGTCTTTATTGGCACTGGCGGGCATGGACATACCTTTCCTGGCGCCACGGTGCCCTTCGGCATGGTTCAGCTGAGTCCGGATACCTATAACGCCATCTGGGATTCCAGCTCGGGCTACCACGGCGGCGATGGCTCGATCATGGGGTTTTCGCATACCCATCTGAGCGGCACCGGCGTCGGCGACATGCTGGATGTGCTGGTGATGCCTGGCGTCGGATCTGTGCAGACCAAGCCAGGCGACCCCACCCCGGCGATCCAGCTGTATCACTCGCGTTTCGATGCCGTGCATGAGAACGCCGCCGCGCCGCGGACCGCGCCGGTCTATGGCCATACCCCCGGCTACCGGGCCGCATTCACCCGCGCCGACGAGATGGCCGAACCCGGCTACTACCGGGTGCATTTGCGCGACCGCCAAGTGACCGCCGAACTGACCGCCACCCGCCGGGTGGGGCTGCACCGCTACACCTTCCCCGCCAGTGCCCACAGCCACCTGCTGGTGGATCTGCAACATGGCATGCAGGACAACCCTGACGTACCGACCCGCATCATCGATAGTCAGCTGAAGATCGTTGGCAACGATACTTTGCTCGGCGGCCGCCGGGTCGATGAATGGGCCTCCGGACGGCATATCTATTTCGCCATGCAGGTATCGCGCCCCTTCACCCGCCACCAGCTCTTCACCACAGAGCAGCCGCAGGGCAGCGATGCTACCCAGGCCCAGTCCAAATCGATCCAGTGCGCCCTGCATTTCGATACCCATGCGGGCGAGACCATCGTGGTCAAAGTAGGCATTTCCGCCGTCAGCCCTGAAGGTGCCTTGCGCAATCTCGACAGCGAACTACCGGGCTGGGATTTCGACACCACCCGTCAGGCCGCACTCCAGGCATGGGAGCGCGAACTGAGCAAGATCCAGGTCCAACTCGCCGACGAGCGCCATCGCCGGATGTTCTATACCGCGATGTATCACAGCCTGATCGTGCCGACCCTGTTCTCCGATGTCGATGGCCAGTATCGAGGCATGGATCTGGCCATCCATCAACTGCCGCAAGGCGCCGAGAATTACACCGAATTCTCGCTCTGGGACATTTATCGCGCCGAGATGCCACTGTTGACCCTGATCCAGCCGGAGCGGGTGCCGGACCTAGCCAACTCCTTGATCCGGATGGCCGAACAAAGCCCAGCTGGAGTGCCGGTATGGCCGCTGCAAGGACACGAAACCGGCTGCATGATCGGCTACCACTCGGCGGTCGTGCTGGCTGAGGCGCAGGCCAAGAAATTCGACGGCATCGACTTTGCCAAAGCGTGGCCGTTATGGCGCAAGCGTGCCATGGATGATGCCTACGAAGGACTCGATCTATATCGCCAGCAGGGTTATGTCCCTGCCGACAAGGAAGCAGAATCGGCCAGCAAAACGCTTGAATACGCCTACGATGACTGGGCCATGGCGCAGCTGGCCAAAACGGCCGGTGCCGATGACGACCATCAACGGCTGCTGGCGCGTTCACGTAACTACCAACACGTTTTCGATCCGGCCGACAACTTCGTCAAGCCTCGACTTGCCGATGGCCAGTGGGCCGCCCCATTCGATCCGCGGGCCATGGGACATTCCAGCCAGTGGCGTGATTTCACTGAATCCAACGCCTGGCAGGCGACCTTCCTGAACCAGCACGACATCTATCACTACATGGCTATGTTCGGCAGTGAGCAGGCCTTTGTCGACAAGCTCGACCAGCTGTTCAGCATCAGCTCGCAACTGCCGGCGGATGCGCCGCCCGATATCGCCGGCATGGTGGGTCAGTACGCCCATGGCAACGAACCCAGCCACCACGTGAGCTATCTCTATGCCTACGCCGGCCAGCCCTGGAAAACCCAGGCGCGTGTGCGAAGCCTGCTAGAGACCATGTATGACGACAAACCCGATGGCGAAGCGGGCAACGACGATTGCGGGCAGATCTCCGCATGGTTGATCCTCAGCGCGCTCGGCTTTTACCCGGTGGACCCGGTGAGCGGCGATTATGTGTTCGGCAGTCCGCAGGTATCGCGTGCACTGATCACCCTGCAAGGTGGGCGGCAACTGCTGATCGAAGCCCATGGCAACAGCAGCAGGAATGTATACGTCCAGTCAGTACGACTGAATGGCCGCGCATATCCGCACAACTGGATCAGCCACGCCACCCTGGTCCAAGGCGGGCATCTCGAATTCGAGATGGGCGCGCAACCCAACCACGCCTTCGGCAGCGATCCGGCACATCGCCCGCCATCGTTCGGGCAAACAGCCGTCTGAAATTATGCCAGCGGTTGGGCTGGACGACTCCAGCGCCAGCCTAACCGCTACGGCAGCCCGATCGCCGCATCCCGTCAGAGTGCCGAACCCGCCTCTGCCGGCAGCGGCTGGCTCAGTTCGATCCGGTAGGCATAGGCATGCAGTCCCGCCGGCTGGGCGGGAAGCTGCAGATGCAAGCCTTGTTGATCCTGGTTGAAAGCAAGCTTGCGATGGCCATCCAGCAAGGTCACCGTCCGCACCGGGAGGCTCGCCGGCAGCGAAGCAATCAAGGCTTTGCGATCATCAGGCCAACCCAGTTCGATCGCATACAACACGCCGGCATGCGTCGTAAAACGGAAGTCCTGGGCCGTATACGGCTTGGTCTTGGTGTCCTGCATCGAGCCCGTTGCCACCTTGGTCGGGCCTTCGCCAAAATGGGTCCAGGGCCGGCTGGCATAGATCGCCTCGCCATTCGCCCGCAGCCACTGCCCAAGCGCCAGCAAGATCGAGCGCGCCTCGGGCGGAATGCTACCGTCCGCCTTGGGTCCGATATTCAACAGCAAGTTGCCATTCTTGCTGACCACATCAATCAGCAGGTGGGCGATGACATCCGGGCTCTTGTAAATGTCGCCTTCGGCATAGCCCCAGGAATCATCGCTGACCGAGGTTTCGGTCTGCCAGGGCTGGCGACGGATATCACCCAACTCACCGCGCTCGATATTGAGTGTGGCGGCACCATCGGGCAGCGCATCGGATTTGTAGTTCAGCACCACCTGCTGCCCACGTGCCGCCGCCTGGTCGTAGTAAAAAGCCGTCAACCGGGTCAGCTGATTGCGAAAACTGGCCTGGCCGATCCACCAGTCGAAGTACAGCAGGTCGGGGTGATAGTCCTGCACAAATTCCGCTGTGCGTGCCAGCCAGTCATCCAGAAATGCCTGTGATACCACGGTTCCGTCGACATCTTTGCCATCGGCCTTGAACGTGCGCATGGCGTGCGCCGGCCCGTACAACGCGGCATAACGCGGATCGTTCACATCCGAATTGAAGCTGCGGCCGTATTCATAGAACCAGTCATGCTCGGCACGATGCGACGACAGGCCCAGATACATCCCCTGCGCCCGAATCGACTTGACCAATGCTCCGATCACATCGCGGTGCGGGCCCATTTTGGCCGCCGTCCAGTCGCTGAGTCTGGAGTCATACATCGCGAAACCATCGTGATGCTCGGCTACCGGCACCACATAACGGGCACCCGCCTGTTTGAACAAACGTGCCCAGGCATCGGGATCGAAGTGTTCCGCCTTGAACAGCGGAATCAGATCCTTGTAGCCTTTTTCCGGCATCGCGCCGTAATGGGCCAGCTGATAGCGGTAGCGATCCGAATTCTCGCCGGTCCGCTCATACATATGCCGTGGATACCACTCTCCCTTGAATGCCGGCACCGAATACACCCCCCAATGGACGAAGATGCCGAACTTGGCATCGCGGTACCACAAGGGCGTCGTGTAATGGACCAAGCTGGCCCAATCGGGTTCGAACGGTCCTTGCGCAACGGCAGCATCGACCTGCTTCAGGATCGCCGTACGAACACCGTCGAATTTGCTATTGGCGGCTATCCACTGCCGTTCAATGGTGGCGGCATCGGGCGGCGTTACGCTGGCAGCACTGGCCGGATCCGCCGCAAATGCCGGCGCCGGGACGATACATGTCAAGCCGACCAGAGCCAACGACAAGACAGCCAATCTGGCGTTTGAACAGATGCTCATCAGATCTCCTAGCCACCAACCGATCGGTCGGCGACTGCACGTGGTCATCGCCTAAAGCGGATCACCGGGAAACAAAGAATGACCAGGCCCATATTGCAATTTCTTGATACTTGGCCTGAGTGAGGGGTAATCCAACGGCCTGCCCATGCTGTCGTAGGCCGTCCCACTCCAGAACAACTGACCCGCGGCAGGGATGGCGTCTTTCAGCAAATCGTGAATCGTGTCGGCGTAGCTGTAATCGCGCTGCCCCTGGTCATTCCACACGCTGATCTGACCACCACTCAGTCTGGCCGCCGTGTCCGCTGCCACAGGCAGATGACTGGCCCAGCCGGCATACAGCTGATCGCCACGCAGCCCGTCGGGATGGAAGTAGGCTGGCCCGAAAGGCACGATGTACCAATCGCCATAGGACTCCGTCCATTCGAAGCCGAGCTTGCCCCAGTCGATGCTCGACTCGCTGCCCCAATTGATCCAGCGCTGGATCCGAAAGGATTTATCCAGTCCAGCCGCAAAGCTGGCGTCGCCCCATACCTCGACCTGTTTGCCCTGCCGTTGCAGATAGCGCCCTAGCTGATTGATGTAGCTGATCTGGCTGGCCACGCTGATGCCGCCCTTGTTCACATTGACCTCGTCGCCACCGATATGAATCAGCGGCGAGTGGAACCACGGCAAAAACTCGGCAAAAACCGCTTCCACATAGCTCAGCGTTTGCGGTCGGGTCGGGTCCAGCGTGCCCCCGGGCGGCGAATCACCGGCATAGCCCCATTGAGGCTGTGCTGCGACCAGTGCACCCGCATGACCCGGGGTATCGATTTCCGGCACGATAGTGACGGCGTTGGCGGCCGCTACAGCCTCCAGCTCGTCCCAGTCCTGGCGCGTGTAATACAGGCCATCTGCCGGAATCAGCCCGCGGAATTCCGGGCGATCACTCTTCAGCCGGAAAGCCCGAATCTGCCAGGCATCGCCCGCTTGATTTTTCACCTGATCATTCAGATGCAGATGCAAGGTATTGAGCTTGTACCAGCCCATGAAGCGCAGATACGCCTCCAGAAAACGCTTGTCGGCGAATTTTCGGCCCACGTCAAACATCACCGAGCGCTCGCGATAGCGCGGTGTGTCCACCACGGCACCCTTGGGAAGGGTTGCGGCCCGACCGCTTGCACGCCCCTGGACAACGAGCATCTGCAGTATCGTACGCGTGGCATAGAAGGCACCGGCCAAGGTATGCGCCCGGATCTGAATCGAGTCGCCCAGATCAAGCGCATATCCCTCATCGCCGAACGCGCCGGATCCCGTAGCGTTTGCAGCCACCAGCCGCAAGACGATATCGCCAGGCCTACTTCCCGTACCTGAGCGAACCCGCAGCGGCTGCCCGGTCAGCTGACCAATTTCATCAGCAAGTCGCCGGCCGAGCACGTGCAGCGGCTGACCCCCAGCTGGATCTACCCAGACGATACTGGCTGGATGCCAGCGCCAATATCCATCGCCGCCATGCCAATGCTGCAGGCTGGGAATCACCAGCGGAGCAGGATTCGATGCCGCAATGGCCACACCGACATTCGCGACCATGCCGATCAGCAGCATCACCCACGCGGCACACGTCCACCAACTACCTCGACCCAAGCCCGAGCGGCCGCCCGATATCATGGATACCATGGCGAGCCATCCAGTCGGGCAAGGCTATCCAGCCGATGCGGCTGGCTGCCCATGCTGCACGGCGCACCTGCGCTGCCAAGCGAGGCGTCAAACAACGGCACCACACATGGCGTACCCGGTGGCTGGACCAAGGCCGGGTCGACCATGGCCACACCAGGGTCCGTTATCGTGCTGGCATCGACGGCCGATGCCACCAAGGCAGACGACCATTCCGGCGCGATCGACCAACCGATCGCCAGCACCGTCGTCCGCAAAAATTTATCCATGCAGGCCATGGGTGCTCCTCTTGCAAACTGCCCAGCCCAGGCGACAGCTTGCGGCCACTTCGTGGCCCAGCGTGCGCCGGCTCGGCATGAAATAGCGGCTGCATTCAGCCTGGATCTGACCTGTCGGCATGTCTACAGACTGGCGTGCCGCCATCGGCCAAAGCGGCGAGCCCGGCGCTGACCGGGCTCGCCCTGCTCCACATGGATCAGTCGAGCTTGTAATCAAACGTCAGGAAAAGTTCGCGACCGTTGTATTCACTGGCGGTCTGCCCCGTCGTGACGAACTCGAAGCCACCGGCGTAGTACGGGATCGAAGAGACCTTGTTGAAGATGTTGGACACGGTGAACTTCAACTTGGTATCCGGGTTGATCTGCCAGCCGATCGAGGTGTTCCAGGTGATCCACACCGGCGTCCTGCCCAAGTACATGGTGTCGGCAACGTCCGTCGGGGTGCCATTGAGTGTCACCTGGCAAACACCGGTAGGAATCGACTCGCTGCCATTGGACACAGTAACCATGCTCGGCTGGATGCCATTGGGCAGCACATTGCAGCCTTGATAGTTTTGGGCGCGCATGCTGCCATCGCGCACGCCGGAGATCGACACGTTCCAGTTGCCCTTGCTCCAGTCGCCGATCCACGTGACCCTGCTCGCCACATTCTGATAGCGGGTGTTTTGCAGCGGGTCGGAAGCCAGCACACGCTGCTTGTACGCGAGGTTGTCGGTGTAGTTGATGCCCGCGCGGAAGTCACCGTGATCCTCGGTGTGCAGCTTGTAGTCCAGCGAGGCATCGATGCCGCTCACGTACAGCGAAGCTTCGTTGATCGGGCCGGACTCCACCGAGGTGATCTGGCCAGCGGCATTGCGCTGAACCATCTGGGTCACCATGCTGCAATACGCCGAACCCGGCACGTGCGCCGTATACGGTGACAAACTGGATGTACCGTTAGCCTGCACGCCGGTAAGGCAGCCAGCCTCGTCGATCAGCACCTGGCTTTGGCTGAGGTACTGGATGGCGTTGTCTACGCCCATGTGCCAGTAGTCGGTAGACAGCGAGAGGCCCTCCACGCCCGGCACCTGCCACACGAAACCGTAGGTCCAGGAGTGGCCGGTCTGCGGCAGCAACAAGCGGCTGCCGCCCGTGATCAGGTTGTAGTACTGCGAGGGGGAGCGCTGCACCAGGTTGCACCACGTGCTGTTGGTCTGGCCGGCCTTGATGGCGTCGATGCACTGCAAGGGGTCGATGTAATTACCCTGCGGCTCAGTGGAGCCGGTCTGATAGACCGCCTGCATGTCCGGCGCCTTGAAGTTGGTGCCGTAGCTGCCGCGAACCAGCAGACTTTCGATCGGGCGCCACTCGAGGCCGGAGCCCCAGGTACGGGCCACGTCGGCGCGGCTGGCGTCGTTGTACTTGTCCAGACGACCGGAGATGGTCCAGGTCACCGTATCCAGCACCGGCACGCGGAACTCGGTGCCGAACGAGAAGCGCTGGCGGGTGCCGCCACCGGTGTTGTACTCCTCGAACGGGTTCATGAACGTCGCGGCATTGGCGCCACGCGGATCGGGCGACAACAGGAAGCCGTTGTGCGCAGCTTCGAGCACCGCCGCCCAACCCACCGACTCTTTCACCCACGGGAACTGGAACAGGTCGCCGTTGATGCGGAACTGCGCCTGGTCCAGCCACGACGACGAGGTGTTCTCACCATTGGCCGCAAACTGGCTGTATTGCTGCGGCGTGATGGGGTTCCACCACTGCTGCCAGTTCATCGCGTAAATGGGCAAGCCGGCGCTGGTGGTGCCCAATTGCTTGCCGAGGAAGAAGTTGTCCAGGGCCTCACCATCGTAGGCCGTGAAGTCCTCGCGCACGGTGTACTTCTGGGTGTTGAGGTTCAAATCCCAATTGAAGTTGCCATCGAACATGGTGCCGCGCAGGCCGGCCTGGAGATTCCAGTTCTGCTCGCGGTCGTGGGTATTGGTCGCCGTGCCGATTTCCTGCTCGGTCAACTGGCGAACGGCCTGACTGATGACCTGCCCTGTGGTCTGGTCATAGAACTGGCCGGTGCCGAATGCGTTTATCTGGGTGTTGGAGTACCCCACCGTGTCATACAGGGCCGCCGAGCCGTAAAGCTGCAAACCGTCGCTGAAGTCGTACTCGCCAGACACGTAACCGTTGTTGCTGCGGCTGCCCGGGGTCAGCACCCAGTTCTGGAACAGGGCGGGCTGCGAACAGTAGTAACCGTTGTTGGTCACGCTGGCGATCTGGGTGCCATTGGTGGTGACGGTATGCGACTGGCTCAACTGCGAGTTGGTGAACTTCGAGCAGGTGCCCGTCGGCGGCGTGAGGTACTGGCCATTGCCGTTCATCGCGGAGAGGGCGATGGCGCCAGACGCGTCGTACTGGTAGCCGAACATGCGGTCAGCCGGGCCCCAGGCACCGTATCCCGCATCGGACACCGAGTCTTGATACGGGCGATCACTACCCCACAACGCCGTGCGATTGGACTTCTCCGCATTGTAGAGGATGTGCCAATTGTCACCGGACTTGCCACCGAAGAAGTTGACGTCGCCATACGCGCGGCCACCGCGCGTGGCGCCACCGCCGGTCACCTGCAGCTCGTCACCCTGATAGTTCTTCTTCAGGATCACGTTGACCACGCCCGCCACCGCGTCCGAACCGTAGATCGACGAGGCACCGGAGGCCAGGATCTCGACATGGTCGATCATGCCGGTAGGCAGGTTGTTGTAGTTCTGGAAGTTGCTCTGCGCGCTCAGCGGCTGCGGGTAGTCCACCACGCGATGGCCGTCGATCATCAGCAGGCTGAAGCCAGGACCCAGTCCGCGCAGGTTGACCGAGCGCGCATTGACCGAGGTGGAACCCCAAGCGGCCGGGTCCTGTGTCTGCTGGCCCACCTGCGGCAGCGAATCCAGGAATTCCCACAGCGTGGTGAAACCCTGCTGCTTGATCTGCTCGCCGCTGACGCTGACCACGGGAGCCGGCCCCTCGATTTCCACGCGCGGGATCATCGAACCGGTGACTGTGACCGTACTCAGTGCAACCGCCTTCTTTTTCGCCGCATTGGCTGACTCGGCAGACTGACTGCTGCTGGCAGGCGTATTTTGTGGTGTGGCCTGGGCGTCGTTCGACGACGAGGCGACTGCTTGCGCATAAACATGCGGAGCGCAAAGCGCTAGCGCCAATGCGCTGGCGAGTGCACTGCGACAACAACGGATATTGTTCATAAGTTAGACCCCTCTCGCGAAACCCCATAATGTGTTTGCTGACACCGATTCTCGAATCGGCACAGCCGCTTTGACACCGCCACCAAGCTGACGACACTGCCGTTTGTCCCTCACCGCATGCCCCTTATTGCATGCCCTTTACCAGCTGCCGTTCATCCGCCCATCGGCGCAGATAGCGACAGCACACTCGACGCGATCCCCCGTCGAGACTTCCTAGGTCATCGCGCCTCCCGCGATGCGCCCACAACTAAACTCTTGTCCGTACCTAGCAGCTCGATGCGGTACGCGTAGACCGGCACGCCCGCCGGCTGTGCCTGCAAATGGAGATGCAGACCGTCGGCCTGCTGGCTGAAACTCACGGCCGTGGTATTGGTCAGCAAGTAGGGACCGTCGATCGGCTGCAAGCGCAGCAGATCCATTCGTACGGACCCAGACAGCTGTGCCGGCAGCCACTGCAAGGTAGGCGCCAGTACCTGCGCCGTCGGTGTGGTCTGACGGAACTGCCAACCCGTATCCAGTGACTGCTCTACCGGCTCACCGGCCAGGCAATAGCGCAATGGCAGAACCGCTAGCAGCAGTCCCGTCCATAACCTAGGTTGCAGGGCGTTGTTCCACATGAGGCGGGATCAGTGATGCACAACCGGGAGCTCGTCCCAGATTGCGGGATCTTCCGCGCCCAACACCCACGAACAGAAACCCTGCAGATCATCCTTGCCAACCAGCGCGTAGCGCTCCTTGAAGCTGCGCGCATCGGGCATGAAAACCCATTCACGCAGATCATCGCGGTAGAAGTAATACCAGGACTCATGTTCGTAGGCATCCCACTGAATATCCGCCTGATGCGCCTGCGCCAACGGCAGCGATTCGTTGTAATCGATGTAGTCGCCCGAAATATTCGGCCGCTCCTTGCCCGTGCCAGCATCGACCGGATCACCGGCGTACCAGTGGTAGCCATACAGGGGAATACCCAGCGACAACTTATTCTTGGGCACATATTTCAGCGCGTAGTCGAGCTGCTTCTGCACCCAGGGCATGCCGTCCACCGGACCTGGCGTGGTCCAGCGGGTGTTCTGGTCGTAGGTCATCAGGCAGATCAGATCCATCACCTTGGCCAGTGCCGGCACATCGAATACACCGCGCCACTCGCTCCACATCCAGGTGCCGAACGCCGTGCTGCCGGTGAAGTAACCCGGTGCATTCGGCACCACCGCAATGCTCAGCTTGAGTCCAGCGCGATGCAGTGCCGTCGCGGTCTCGCTCGCCAGTCGGGTCAGCGCATCACGATCGGTATAGTCGATATCCTCAAAGTCGAACTGAAAACCGCTATAGCCTTCTTGATGGCCGATTCGGATCAGCGCAGCGATCAGCGCCTGGCGCGCGTCCGCATCACCCAGCAGGGCGTGAAACCCTGCCTTGCCGGCATTCGCCGAAATAATCGGCATGAGCTCAACGCCCTTGCTTCGAGCCAGCTGCATCACGGTGGCGTCGGGTGTCCCCTGCACCAGCCCCTTCGCATCCACGCCGTACCAGGTAGGCACCAGGATATCGATCTTGTCGGCATGCGCCAGGAACGAGCGCACCGACTTGGGTGACTCCACCATGTAGAAAAGCGACTTTGGCGCCGCCACGGCGTCAACGCATAACGTGCAGAACAAGCCCACAGCCAACAGACATCGAAACGCGGATTTCATCCGAAAAGCTCCGGCAAAAGAAAGATCAGATCATTGCCATCCATGAGTCAGCCATACCGCAGCCCCCACCACTCCCAACTGGCCATGCTGGAGCAGCCGCACCGGCACCTGCTCCAACAAGTCACGCATCACACCCTTATTGAAAAACCGCTCGCGAAAGCTGCTATCCAGCAGAAATTCCTGGAATCGGCTGAGAATCCCGCCGGCCAGATAAACCCCGCCGGTAGCACTGAACAGAATCGCCAGATCACCTACCAGGCTGCCTAGTAGGCCGCAGAAAATCTGCAAGGACTCGACCGCCAGCGGATCGTTGGCGGCAACCGCAGCCGTACTGACCTGGGCAGGCGTATGACAACGCACGGGCTGATGGTCCAACTCGGCCAGCGCCCGATAGATATTCAGCAAGCCCGGTCCTGACAGCGCATGGCCGGTAGGCACATAACTGCGTCCATTCGCCATACGCGCGACTACCGCCAGCTCCCGCTCGGTACCCGGCGCAAGCACGATATGCCCCGCCTCGGTGGACAATACCCGCCGTGATCGACCACCCGGTAACAACACCGCACACCCCAGTCCGGTACCAGGACCTACCACCACCACCGCACCCGCTGGATTGATGGCCGTTGCATGCATGCCAGTCGACTCGATGATCGCCACCGAGTCGCGACGGGCCAGGAAAGGCGTGACATAAGCCAGCGCCTCAAAATCATTGATGATCTCGAGCTGCTCCAGCATCAGACCTTGTCGCAACGCCGAGATCGAGACCGGCCAGGGCAGATTCTGGTTAACGATAACATCGCCATGTATATAGCCTGGCGTAGCCACCACAGCGCGCCGGATCGCCGAGCCAGCCGCATGCCGCGCGACAAAATCCGCCAGAATCTCGTCGAGGCTCGACCAATCGGCGCAGATATAGGTATGACTGCTCAGCAGCTGGACAGGCAGGCCATTCGCGGGTTCCGCGCGAACCAGGGCCAACCGCGCATGCGTGCCGCCCACATCAGCTGCTAACAGCTCCCGCACCGATTCCGCGCTGGTCGCATGGGCAGACACCATTGGCTCGATCACCCCGTCCCCTTGACACATTGCAGCGTTGACCTACGGATGTAGGCCTCTTTAGATCGATCCTAAACGTTAATGATAACGTTATCAAGCTGTAGTAAATAATTCATTTCAGCCCAGCCTGGCGTATCTCGGCGCGACCGCTACAAGCCACAAATCCCGCTCCACGCAAGCGTATTTCCGATGCATCGTGATGGCTGGCAGCAAGCAAAAATCGCCATGCACCGAACTTATCTCCCGCCACGGACTGCCTGGACTCTATGCATTCGGCTACGATGACCCATTGATTTCTGGAGCCTGACGCATTGCGCAAACCCACCATCAAGGACGTCGCCAAACAGGCGGGGGTATCGCTGATGACCGTGTCACGCACCATCAATCAAGAGGAATCGGTGCGTGAAGTCACCCGGCAACGGGTATTGAAGGCGGTGGATGAGCTGGGCTACGAGCCGGATGTCACCGCCCGTAGCCTGCGCGGCACGCAGTCGTTCGCGATCGGCCTTGCCTATGATGACAACCCGAATGCCAACTACGTGCTCAGCATGCAGAAAGGGGTACTGGCAGCATGTCGCGAGCGGGGTTACGAGCTGCTGATCCATCCCTACGACGCCAGCGCACCTCGCTTGGTTGAAGAGCTATGCAAGCTGGCCCGCAACGTGCGGCTAGCCGGCCTGGTACTCACTCCACCGATGTCCGAAGACCCGGCCCTGCTGAGCCAACTACAAGCCGCCAATATCCCATTCGTGCGCATCATTGCCGCTCGCCAGGAACCGGACGACGGCATGCCCTGTGTTTATGTCGATGATCACAGCGCCGCCTATGCCATTACTGCCCACCTGATCCAGCTGGGTCACACTCGTATCGCCTTTTTGTGGGGCGACCCGCAATACCACTCCAGTCCGGAGCGCTACCAAGGTTATGCCGATGCCTTACGCGATCACGGCATCCCGCTGCGCAAGAAATTTGTCTTGCCGGGCACCTATGTTTACGAGGATGGTTTCCGCCGCGCCCGCAAGCTGCTGGCGGCCAAGGAAGTACCCACGGCTATTTTCGGCAGCAATGACGAAATTGCCGCCGGCGTACTCGCCGCCGCACACTCGATCGGCATCAAGGTTCCAGGTGAGCTGTCGATTGCCGGCTTTGAGGACAACCCGTTCTCACGACGGGCATGGCCAGCACTTACCACCGCCCGCCAGACCACTAGTGAAATTGGCCGCCATGCGACCTTGCGCCTGATCGCCGAATTACTGCAAAGGACCCCACCCGGCGACCCGATACAGATTCGCTTCACGCCCGAGCTGGTCATTCGCGATTCGACCGCTCCACCGCAAACCAATCCCGCGCGCAACAACTCTCCGGCATGAGGTCAGTCTGCAAAACAGCCGGATCCCGCGCGAATACATCCCGGCCGTGCAGCACGCGATCGAAGTCGAGTCGCGCCAGGGCCAGGTCGCCGGCTACGAAGTGCTGGACTTCAAGGCACGCCTGATCGACGGCAAGTTCCATGCCGTCGACTCCTCGGCACTGACCGGCCGCGCTTGCTTCCGTGAGGCACAGAAGCTGTCCAAGCCGAAGCTGCTGGGGAAGGAAGCGAAGCTTGCTTCGCTTTCGATGACGCGCTGATCTGATTGTCAGCGCGAAGCAAAAGAACCCGAGTGGTGATCCTCGGGCTTTTTTTTCAAAGCTCTGAAGACAGCGAATGGGAAGTGCCTTGAGTTCTGCTTCCAATGGCGGTCTCAACCGGCCTTTAAGCCCTTTAGCTTGAAGCGTCACCCACAATTCCATATCAGGCTAGTCGATGTGAGAAAAAGCTTCCCAATCGTTCTTATTTTGGTCGCTTCCCTTGTGCTGTCGGCATGCAGCCACCCAGCGTCGACATGCAATCCATCGACGCAAAACAAACATTCAATGGGACTTGAGGAGCTGAGATCGCTGAAGTTAAACAACGCAACCGAAGACGCTGCGAACGCGTATGCGAGAGGCGATGCTCGGTTGTTGGGGGTCTATGGTTTTTCCGTAGAAGTTCCCGGTTACGACGGCGCTCCCTATCCGCACAAAAGCAAAATAAGAATGTTAGAGAGCACGGGTGACGCGTTCTGTACGAGAGAAGAGGCAGACCTCAATCACAACGCGAGGACCTACGCCAGGAAATACAACGACACCATGTTAGACAAGCTAAGACAAGCGGGCATCTATCTCGATCCTATACCCGATGCACATCGTTAGCTCGTAAATTGGGATGAGCGCTAGCGAACCCCAACATTCCAGACTGCGTGGCGTTGGGATTCGCTAGCACTCATCCCAACCTACCAGAGCTTCGCTTAGGTCCGCGGAGGACGGGCCTGAGGTCGATCCACGGTATCATTACTGGCTAACGCTCCAGCCGACCTGCCCGCATGTCCACGCATCTGCAAGAAACCCTTCGCCGCCGCACGTTTGCCATCGTCAGCCATCCTGACGCGGGCAAGACCACGTTGACTGAAAAACTGCTGCTGTTCGGCGGTGCGATCCAGATGGCCGGCTCGGTGAAGGGCCGCAAGGCAGCACGCCACGCCACGTCCGACTGGATGGCGCTGGAAAAGGAGCGCGGCATTTCGGTGACCTCGTCGGTGATGCAGTTTCCGTATGAGGGCAAGATCGTCAACCTGCTCGATACGCCCGGCCACGCGGACTTTTCCGAAGATACCTATCGCGTGTTGACCGCGGTGGATTCGGCGTTGATGGTGATCGACTGCGCCAAGGGTGTGGAAGAACGGACGATCAAACTGATGGAAGTCTGCCGGCTGCGCGACACGCCGATCATGACATTCATCAACAAGCTGGACCGCGAGGGTCGCTCGCCGATCGAGCTGCTGGACGAAGTGGAGTCCGTGCTGGGCATCGCCTGCGCGCCGCTGACCTGGCCGATCGGCATGGGCAAGCGGCTGAAGGGCGTGTACCACCTGTTGCTGGACGAAGTGCACGTGTTCGAGCCCGGCAAGAATTTCACCCGCCAGGATTCGACCACCTTCAAGGGCCTCGACGCGCCCGGCCTGCTGGAAAAGATCGGCGACGAGGCGATGCGCGAACTGCGCGAAGAGCTCGAATTGGTACAGGGCGCCGCGCCCTCGTTCGATATGGACGAGTACCTCGCCGGCAAGCAAACGCCGGTGTTTTTCGGCTCGGCGGTGAACAACTTCGGCGTACAGCTGCTGCTGGATTTTTTCGTGGCGAATGCACCCTCGCCGCGCCCGCGTGCCACGCTGACGCGCGAAGTGGAGCCCGAAGAAGAAAAACTCACCGGTTTCGTTTTCAAGATCCAGGCCAACATGGACCCGGCGCATCGCGACCGCGTGGCCTTTATGCGCGTGTGTTCGGGCACCTATACCGCTGGCATGAAGATGATCCAGACGCGCACAGGGAAGGACATCCGCATCGCCAACGCGCTGACCTTCATGGCCAGCGATCGCGAGATCGTCGAGACGGCCTACCCAGGCGATGTGATCGGCCTGCACAACCACGGCACCATCACGATTGGCGATACCTTCACCGAAGGCGAGTCGGTCAATTTCACCGGCATCCCGAACTTTGCCCCGGAACTCTTCCGCCGCGCGCGGTTGCGCGATCCGCTAAAAATGAAGGCGCTGCAGAAAGGTCTGGCCCAGCTCAGCGAGGAAGGTGCAACGCAGTTCTTCCGTCCGTTGATGAGCAACGACCTGATTCTCGGAGCGGTCGGCGTGCTGCAGTTCGACGTAGTGGCGTACCGTCTGAAAGACGAGTACAACGTCGACGCCAGTTTCGAGCCGGTCACGGTCACCACCGCCCGCTGGGTACATTGCGACGACGAAAAGAAGATGGCGGAATTCCGCGAGAAGAACGCGATGAACCTGGCCATCGACGGTGCCGGCGAACTGGTCTACATCGCGCCGACGCGGGTCAATCTGCAGCTGGCGCAGGAGCGCTGGCCTCAGGTACGGTTTGCCAACACCCGTGAGCATGCCGCTTCGGTAGATATGTAAACGCGATCGTCGCACCTCGTGACCCGCTGTGCGGCGTGACGGATGGCACTAAGGGAAACGTCCGACCATGACAGCCTGCATCCATCCACCAGGCGGACAGACATGCAAAATCCATCCCTCGCTTTCACCACACCAGCCGACGCACCGCGTTGGCTGCGTTGGCTGGTTTTTTCGCCGGCGGCACGCATCGTTTTCTTTGCAGCGATGCTGGTCGGCATCGGCTTTGTAACCCGCGCCGTCGTGGCGATGCTGGACTGGACGGCAAAAACGGCGACACCACTCCAGCATGCGCTGGCTACATTGAGCCTGCAACTGCTGCCGGCGCTGATCGCCAACTTGATTGTGGTGAAGCTGATCGAGCAGCGTCGCGTACGTGAACTTTCCGTGCACAGTCTGCCGACGTTCGGACTTGGTGGCCTGCTCCTCGGCGCGCTGCTTTTCAGTCTCGTGGTCGGCGTCCTATGGCTGCTCGGTGTGTATCACGTAACCGGCACCAACGCGCACGTGGACTGGCTGCCACAGATCCTGGTCGCAGGCATCGGTGCGGGCATTGGCGAGGAGATCATTGCGCGTGGCGTGCTGTTCCGCATCGTCGAGGAAGGCCTGGGCACGTGGTTCGCGCTGGCCATCTCGGCATTGTTTTTTGGTGGTGCGCACATCTTCAATCCCGGCGCCACGCTGTGGAGTTCGGCCGCCATCGCGATTGAAGCCGGCATCATGCTCGGTCTGCTCTATCACGTGACCCGTTCGCTATGGGCCTGCATCGGCCTGCATGCTGCGTGGAACGTCATGCAGGGCACGATCTACGGCATTCCGGTATCGGGCGGCGCAGTCGACGGCTGGCTGGTTTCGAATCGCACCGGGCCCGTATGGCTAAGCGGTGGCGTGTTTGGTGCGGAGGCTTCGGTGGTCGCGCTGGCGGTCTGTTCGCTGCTGTCGCTGACCTTGCTGGCCGTGGCGCTGCGCCGAGGCTCGATCGTGCCGTTTCGGCGCACTCGCTGAGCCCTCTGCTGCCGTTAGGCGCTCATTGTCTCCCGCTATGGTGCGAGGATGACACCGGCTACTCTGTCCCCACATGCCACCCTACCCGGTGGCCGTGACCGATTGCCCATGAACCACGACGGCCAGCGCATGCCACCGACCAGGTCCAAATCATCGAAACAATCGTGGCTGGCCAACCAGCCGCTGCAGCGAAAAATCATCCTGGGGATTGGCCTGCTTCTGGGCCTGTTTCTGGTGACGAGTGCAATGCTGAGCATTTCGCTGCGCCAACAGGACATACATAGTCAATGGACGGACCATACCTACGAGGTGATGCTAGCGCTAAGCGATCTGAGGCATGCGACACAGACCAGCCAGATCGGTGCGCGTGGCTTCATGCTGACACAGGGTGCCGATCAGCTGGCCATGTTCGAGAGCGGTACGAAGGACATTTCAATACGTATCGCTCAGGCACGTCAGCTGACCTCGGACAATGCCTTGCAGCAGTCGCGTATTGGCACGCTTGAAGCCATAGCGACCAAATGGCAGCTGGAGGTGACGGCGCAGGTGATTGACCCTGTCAAGCAGATGAAAATCGCCGATCCTGCGGCAGCAAGTCTGGAACGCCACCGCATTCAGCAGAGTTATCTCAGCCATCGAACGGTCAACATCGACGAAATGCAGGGCGTGCTGGACAGCATGGTCGCCGAGGAACGCCGGCTGCTGGCGGTTCGCAGTCGGAGTCTCGATCGTACGCTGCGTTTCAACACGGTGGTGAACGGCGTTACCGCGCTGCTCGCGCTGCTGATCAGCATCCTGATCATTCGCCTGACCTCGCGCCTGGTGACGCGGCCGCTGCATCGGCTCACCGACATGATGGCCCGGCTGGCCAATCATGATCACGACTTCGAGATCCGCCGGCTGGATCGGCAGGATGAGATCGGCAAGATCTCGCGTGGTCTGCAGGTGTTCAGGCAAATGGCGATCGATACACAATCGCAGACGTGGCTGAAGACCCAGGTGAGCAACGTTTCTCATCGACTGCAACAGGCGGCCACCCATCGCGAATTTGCCCAATGGCTGACCAGCGAGCTGGTGCCACTGCTAAAGATGGGCGTAGGCCTGTTCTACTCGTTTGACGAAACACGCTTCCGTCTCGATCTGCTGGGCAGCTACGGCTTGCGCCTGGACGGCCATTCGGCGGACAGCTACATGCCGGGCGAAGGCTTGGTCGGGCAGTGCGCCCTCGAGCGCAAGCCGATCCTTGTGGACAACGTGCCGGTCAATTACGTGCACATCGATTCCGGCAGCGGCGGCGCGCCGCCCAGCACTATCGCAATTCTGCCGGTGCTCTACCGCGATCGCCTGATCGGCGTGCTGGAAATGGCCGGCTTTACGGCGATCGAACCGCTGTACCGTCAACTGATCGATGAACTGCTGCCGATCATCGCGTTGACGCTGGAAAACCTCAACCGTGCTGTCAACACGCAGGATTTACTGGAACGCACGCAGGAACAGGCCGACGAACTGCGTGTGTCCGAACTGGTCATGCGCCAGCAGAAAGATGTTCTACGCGAAAACAACGATGCGCTGCAGGCCAAGACAGCGGAGCTGGAAGAACAGTCCGAACGACTGATCGCCTCCGAGGAAGAGCTACGCGTTCAGGCCGAAGAACTGCAGGCCTCCAACGAAGAGCTGCGCGAAAAAACCGAGAGCCTCAACCGGCAGAAGCACGTTCTTGTCGATCTGCAGAAAGACACCGAGGAAAAAGCCCAGGAACTGGCGCGTGCCAGTCAGTACAAGTCCGAATTTCTCGCCAACATGTCGCACGAACTGCGCACGCCGTTGAACAGTCTGCTGATTCTCTCGCGCAGCCTGTCCGACAACGACACCGGTAATCTCGATGAAGAACAGATCGAATCGGCGCGGATCATCCACGATTCCGGCACCAGCCTGCTGCATTTGATCAACGACATTCTTGATCTGTCCAAGATCGAGGCTGGCAAGATGGAACTGATGATCGACGAGCTCCCGCTGGCCGACATGCAGCGACGACTGATGCGCACCTTCGGGCACGTGGCGGAGAAAAAGCAGCTTGGCTTTACCGTGAATATCGAACCGGGCCTGCCGACGATCCTGCGCACCGACGGCGCCAAGCTCGAGCAGATCGCCAATAACCTGCTGGGCAATGCATTCAAATTCACCGCGCAGGGTTCGGTGACTGTGCGCATTGGCCGCCCCGACAACGCAATCAACGTGCCGGATGCGCTGGCCGATCAGCCGTTGATTGCCATCAGCGTCAACGACACCGGCATTGGTATCCCGACCGACAAGTTTCAGCACATCTTCAACGCATTCGAGCAGGTGGACGCCGGCACCAGCCGGCAGTTCGGGGGCACCGGTCTGGGTCTGGCCATTTCGCGGAAGATGAGCCTGTTAATGGGCGGCGATATTCTGCTGCAGAGCGAAAGCGGCCGTGGCAGCTGCTTCACCGTGCTACTACCGGAGACACCGCCGGAACGTACCGTCGAAGCGATCGAACATGCACTGCAAAAGGTGTCACCGGCGGCCGTGCTATCCGCCTCGCCGCATCTATTGCCGGAAGCCATTGACGACGATCGCAACACTTTGCAGCCGGGCCAGACCACGATTCTGGTGATCGAGGATGACCCAGCCTTTACCCGTATCCTGATCGACATCATCCATCGCAAGGGTTATCGCGCGCTGGCGGCGAACAACGGTGAGGCCGGCCTGCAGCTGGCACGCGAGCATCGTCCCACCGGCATTCTGCTGGACGTGATGTTGCCGATGATGGACGGCTGGACGGTGATGGATCAGCTCAAGGCCGATGCCCATACACGAGCGATTCCCGTGCATTTCATTTCCGCCACCGACGAAGCGACGCGCGGGCTCGAACAGGGGGCGGTTGGCTTTCTCACCAAGCCGGTGAGCCGCGAATCGATCAGCATGGCGTTCGAACGACTGCTGCATTTCGCCGAAGGGCACCAGCGTCATCTGTTGATCGTCGATGACGAGGCCGATTCGCGCACGGCCGTGCGCACGATGTTGCGTACAGACAATGTGCTGATCGATGAAGCTGGTTCCGCCGAGGAGGCGCTGGAGAAAGCGGCCGCAACGCGCTACGACTGCATCGTGCTCGACCTAGGGCTACCCGGCATGTCGGGGCTTGAACTGCTCGAACATCTGTCGAACGCGCCTGGTGGCGTACCGCCGGTTGTGGTGTATTCCGGGCGCGACTTGAGCCGCGAGGAAAACCTGCTGCTTCGCCAGTACACCGACTCGATCGTGGTCAAAGGCGCACGCTCACCGGAACGCCTGCTCGATGAAGTGAGTCTTTTTCTGCACAGCATCCGGCATGCGCCCAAGCGGGCGGCGAATGCTGGCCACGGATCATCAAATGCCGAGCTGGCCGGTCGTCGCGTGCTGTTAGTCGATGACGACATGCGCAATCTGTTTGCACTGTCCAAAGTGCTGCGCGGCTGGGGCCTGGTGGTAAACATGGCGCAGGACGGCCAAAAAGCGTTGAAGGCGCTGGCCGATGACGAGGCGCCGGAGCTGGTGTTGATGGACATCATGATGCCGGTGATGGACGGCTACGACACTATTCGCGCCATTCGCGCGCAGGCACCGTTCATCAACCTGCCCATCATCGCGCTGACCGCGAAGGCAATGCGTGGCGACCGCGAAAAATGCATCGAGGCCGGCGCCAGCGATTACCTCTCCAAACCCATCGACATCGACAAGCTGTCGTCGATGATTCGCGTCTGGCTGCAACACTGAGGTTCCATGTCGATGCCGCTACCTGATATCGAACTGGAACAGATCGAGATGGATCTGTTCGTGCTGGCGCTCAAGCGCCGACACGGCTTCGACTTCAGCCAGTACGCGCCGGCATCGCTGACCCGACGGGTGCGCCAACTGGTACAGGTGCACCAATGCGCGAGCATCACCGAACTAACCGCACGACTGCTGCACGAAGCGGATTTCGTCACGCAGGTGGTGCAGGGATTATCGGTGCCGGTATCGGAAATGTTCCGCGACCCGGCCGTGTTTCGCGCATTGCGCGAGCAGGTGCTTCCGATGCTCGCCTCTTATCCGCGCATCAACGTCTGGCAGGCCGGCTGTGCGAATGGACAAGAAGTGTATTCGCTGGCGATTTTGCTGGAAGAGGCGGGCCTGTACGAGCGCAGCCATATCTTCGCCACCGACTTTAATCCCGATGCGCTGCAACGCGCCAGCGAAGGCATCTATCCGGCCAAGGATGCACAGCTGTGGTCACGCAACTATCTGGAGGCCGGCGGCAACCACACGCTCGCCAACTACTACAGCGCCCGCTACGATTTCATTCGACTGCACGAGCGCCTGCGTCGCCATATCACCTTCACCAACCACAACCTGGTGACCGACAGGATGTTCTGCGAGGCGCACCTGGTGCTGTGCCGCAACGTGCTGATCTATTTTTCCAACCCGTTGCAGAATCGCACTCTAGCGCTGTTTCGCGACAGCCTGGTGCGAGGCGGCTACCTCTGTCTGGGTCTGCGCGAGAGTCTGGACTTTGCGCCGGTGGCGGTTGATTTCAGTGCCGTCGATGCCGGCATGCGGCTGTATCGACGCACGCTGCAACTAACTTCTGAAACATGCGATGCGCCGGCCTGAATTGATTGCCATCGGCTGCTCTCAGGGTGGCTTCAACGCGCTCAGGATTTTGCTGGGCGGCCTGGATCGACGGTTGTCACAAACACTACTGGTCTGCTGTCATACATCCGGTAATGTCGATTCGTTGTGCGAACTACTGGGCAACCATTCCGCGTTGCCAGTGATGGAAGCACGCGAACGGCAGTTGGCCACTGGTGGCGCCGTGCACATTGCGCCCGGCGGCTATCATCTGCTGATTGAGAACGATAGGCATTTTGCATTGTCCGTCGACGAGCAAGTGTGCCATTCCAGACCATCGATCGACGTGATGTTCAGCTCTGCCACCGACGTTTATCATTCGGCCATGATCGGCGTGATATTGACTGGTGCGAATCGCGATGGCGCCGAAGGTTTGGCGAGAATTCGCCAACGCGGCGGCATCGCGGTGGTACAGGACCCCGAAAATGCCGACGCATCGGCCATGCCGTGTGCAGCGCTGGACCTTGCCGGAGCTGATTACTGCGTAGCGCTGGAACAGATAGCGCCATTGTTGAACCATCTTTGCCTGGCCTGAGTTTGTCTACCTTGAATACGATGCTTCCGAAAATTCTCGTCGTTGACGATACCAACGCCAACCTGGTCGCCATGCGCCGATTGCTGGCGCGCAGCGGCGCAGCGATTTTCGAGGCGACCAGTGGCAACGAGGCGCTGGCACTGTGCCTGGATCATCAGTTCGCGCTGATCCTGCTCGACGTCAACATGCCCGATATGGACGGTTTCGAAGTGGCCGCCCTGCTCAGCGAAACGGAGCAGCTGCACGAGACACCGATCATCTTCGTCACGGCAGCCTACGCGGATGACATGAGCCGGCTCAAGGGTTATCGATCCGGTGCGGTGGATTACGTGGCCAAACCAATCAACGACGTGATCCTGCAGTCGAAGGTGCGCATCTTTCTGGAACTGTACGCCGCGCGTACCGAACTTGAACAGGCGATGACATCGCTGTCCGAGCGTAACCAGCAGCTGACGGTGGAAATCGCCGAACGCAAAAAAGTCGAGGCGCTGGTGCGCCATCAAGCCAGCCACGATGCCCTCACAGGCCTGCCCAATCGCATGCTGTTTCACGATCGATTGAACGTTGCGATCAATCATGCGCAACGCCATCACGGAAAGTTTTCACTCGCCTGCATCGACATCGATGGTTTCAAGAACGTCAACGATGAACACGGCCATCCCGCAGGTGATGCGTTGCTGCAGGAAATCTCCAAACGCCTGCTTGAAGAACTACGGCGCAACGACACCGTGGCACGCATTGGCGGTGACGAATTCGCGCTGATTCTCGAGGAAATCGACGATCCGAAGCTCGCCCTTCAGCTCGGTCAATCGCTCTGCAAGGCACTCGCCGAGCCATACACACTCACCGTGGGTGAAAGCACGATCGACGTGCGCGTCGGTGCCAGCATCGGCGTAGCGCAGTATCTCGAAAGCGATCGTCAGGATGCCGACGAACAGCTGATCCGGTCAGCCGATCGTGCCATGTACGAAGCCAAACACGCCGGAAAAAATTGTTGCGTACTGGCGGATATATCCACAGCGGCAACTTAAGTTTTGCCTGACCCGCCAGCACGGGGGAAAACAAAAACGGCGGGCAGATTAACTGCCCGCCGTTTTTTTATGCCATCCAGATTTATACCGCCTGGCCGACCTTAGCCTTCGGCGTTCTCGGCCGTACGCACCTCGGGCTTGCGAACCCATGCATCGGCCTGCGCTTCGGCCTGCCGATCTGCACGGGTCTTGAACGCGCGTAATTCGTCCGGATGGAAGTCGTCGACCGAGATGAACTCAAACACGCTCTCGCGTACATGCTTGAGCAGAGCGGCCTCGGTAGCGCTCAGCACGCCAGCCTTCTCCGCCTCGACCAGCTGCTCGAAGTAATCGTGCGCCTTGAACTGGCCGCTCTTCTGCGCCTTGGCAAATTTGCGATCCACCGGCTCGGACAGAATGACTTGTGGCAGCAGTGCGTTCATACGGCCAACCACGTTGTTCGGTGTCGGCGTGAGGTAGGCATACTCCAGCAAGCGATCGCGCGCTTCGCTAGGCCCCGTGATCAAGGCAGCCACGCGGCGACCCAGACGATCGGACGGTGGCACCTCACGGCGACCGAACGGGAACACCAGCGCGCGCAGCAGCCACGACACCGGGCGGACGGGGAAATTACGGATGGCGCCATCGAGCGCTGTCTGCGTACGCCACATGCACTCGTGGAACGCCCACGCCAACAATGGACGATCCGCCTCCGGTCGGCCGGCGTCTTCATAGTTCTTCAGCATGGCGCTGGCGATGTACAGATTGCTCAACACGTCGCCCAGACGCGCGGACAGCTTTTCCTTGAACTTCAGCTTGCCGCCCAGCACGCCCATGAATACGTCGGCACACAGCGCCAGCGCTGCCGAGTAACGGTCGAGCTTGCGATAGTAACGACGGGTGTAGTTGTCGCCGGCACTCTCGCCAATGCGCGAGCCGGTAAGACCGAACACGAAGCTGCGCACGGCGTTGGACACACCGAAGCCGAGATGACTGAACAGCAGACGGTCGAATGTCTTCAGCTGTTCGCTGCGATCGGTGATCGCCAGCGCCTGCATTTCCTTCAGCACATAGGGATGGCAGCGGATCGCACCCTGACCGAAGATCATCAGGCTGCGCGTCATGATGTTGGCGCCCTCCACTGTGATGGCGATCGGCACCGCCTGGAACGAGCGGCCGGCGTAGTTCTTCGGACCGAGCTGCACACCCTTGCCACCCAGCACGTCCATCGTATTGGCGGCGACTTCACGACCCCACTCGGTCGCGTGGTATTTCGCAATCGCCGAGGTCACTGCCGGCTTCTCGCCACGGTCAACCGCGGCTGCTGTCGACTTGGATAAGGCAGCGGTGGCGTAAGCCAGGCCACCGATGCGTGCGAGCGCCTCTTCCACGCCTTCGAAGCGGGCAATCGACAGGCCAAACTGCTTGCGCATGCGCGCATACGCGCCCGTTGCTGCAACCGCACCGCGAACCGCGCCGGTGGCGCTGGAAGGCAGCGAAATCGCACGACCGACCGACAGACACTCGACCAGCATGCGCCAGCCGTGACCCGCCATGTGCGGGCCACCAATCAAGGTGGACAGTGGCACGAACATGTCCTTGCCGTGGATTGGGCCATTCTGGAACGGCACGTTCAGCGGGAAATGACGGCGACCGATCTGCAGCCCAGGCGTCGTACGCGGCAACAGCGCCAGCGTAATGCCAAGATCTTCTTTCTCACCCAGCAGATGCTCGGGGTCATACATACGGAAGGCCAGACCGACCAGGGTGGCGATCGGTGCCAGCGTGATGTAGTGCTTGTCGAACGTCAACTTGAGGCCCAGCGTCTCGACACCATCAACCGTCTGCTTGCAGACAATGCCAAAGTCGGGGATCGAGGTGGCATCAGAGCCAGCATACGGACCGGTAAGTGCGAAGCACGGAATCTCTTCGCCGACCGCGAGACGTGGCAGGTAGTGATTTTTCTGCTCGTCGCTGCCGTAGTGCAGCAGCAGCTCGGCTGGCCCGAGCGAGTTGGGCACAGCCACGGTCGAAGCCACCGTGGACGACATGGTCGACAGCTTCTGCAGCACGGCCGAATGGGCGAGCGCGGAGAACTGCAGACCACCGTACTGCTTCGGGATGATCATGCCGAAGAATTTGTTCTTCTTGATGAAGTCCCAGACGTTCGGCGGCAAATCAGCCAACTCATGTGTGATCTGCCAGTCGTCGATCATGCCGCAGAGTTCTTCCACTGGGCCGTCCATAAAGGCCTGCTCTTCTACGCTCAATACCGGCTTGGGCTGCTTCATCAGCACGCTCCAGTTCGGCTTGCCCGAGAACAGCTCGCCCTCGAAACCGATCGTGCCCGCTTCCAGCGCGGTCTGTTCGGTATCGGAGAGCTTCGGCGTGACCTTGGCGAACGTCTTCAGGATCGGCGCACTGATCTGGCGGCGACGGAAACTCACCATCAGCAGCGGCACGGCGATCGCCAGCTCGATGATCAGCAGGATCAGCATGGTCAACGGCGCGCCCGCGATTAGCCCAACCACGAATGTGGTGACTATCGTGGCGATCGCCCATGTGCGCAGGCTGGAACGGTGGTAAGCGCAGGCGCCAGTCGCTATCAGCGCTGCCAGGATGGTCAGTAACACAGACATATCAACACCTCATCACGGTTGAACAGCACCGGCATAGTGCCGGTCATCGGGTCGATCCAGATCTTGTTGATTCGACAAGTCGGGTTGGCTCGAGTTTGGTTGGGCCAGATTTTGTTGAACGAG
>Ga0302314_10002693_pt1 | contig 32959 bp, 32 predicted proteins | sample III_Palsa_N2_3_FD_200533 | JGI IMG/M metagenome (GOLD analysis project Ga0302314, IMG submission 200533) | Peat permafrost microbial communities from Stordalen Mire near Abisko, Sweden - III_Palsa_N2_3 | ecosystem: Environmental > Terrestrial > Soil > Palsa > Peat permafrost | place: Sweden...
ATCGATTCCAACCAGTGTGACGTCTTGCATGATGGCCTCTCCTTGAAAGAAAAACACCCTGCAAACGTTACCGTTTGCAGGGTGCGAGGTGACCATCTCATTAACCCCCGTCGCAAGGCGACGGGGGTTTTAATCCGGCAAACCGCTTGAGCCTTATTCGCCCTTGGTGCTGATCTCGGCGCGACGGTTCAGCGCACGGCCTTCGGCCGTGGTGTTCGGCGCAACCGGCTGGCTCTCGCCATAGGCGTAGGTGCGGATACGGCCGGCGTCGATGCCTTTGCGTACCAGGTAGTCCTTGACCGCGGTGGCGCGGCGCTCGGACAGGGCCTGGTTATAGGCGTCGGTGCCGATCCAGTCGGTGTGGCCGGAGATGTCCACCTTCAGACTCGGGAAGCTGCCGCTGAGCTTGTTGATGGTGGTGACGTCGCCGTCCAGGCTGGCCTGCGCGTACTCGTTCAGGTTGTACTTGTCGAAGGCGAAGTGCACGTCGTCGAAGCGATGGTTCGCATTCAGCGTATCGGTCGGCGTCGACACCACCGGCGGCGGCGGCGGCAACACTTCGGGCGTCACCGCTTCGGTGCCGCCGAAGGCCAGCGGAATCAGCAGGCCCAGGCTGACCACCGGCTCATTCAGGGTGCTGATGCTGCGGCCGGGGAAATGGGAGCCTTCGGTATCGACAAAGCGGTAGCGGACATCGCCGCGTACACCAAAGTCGGTATTGAAGATCTTGAAGTAGTGGATGGCGCCGAAGCCGGCATCGGCCATGAACGCGCCGTCATTGCCGATATTCTTCAGCTGTTCCTTGGCATAACCGAGGCCGACACCGAAATACGGGGCGAAATTCGGGTCGCGGGAAAAGAAGAACTGGGTATCCAGCTTGGCCAGATATTCGCGCCAGGGGCTGCTGTCGGCGTCGTCGTTCGCATTGAAATGCGAGTAGCCGCCGTCAAGCTCGAGATTGATGAAACGGTTGATCGGGACGCCGCCACCGAGTACGCCGCCGATGCCCCCATCGGAATGCCGGCTGTCGCTGGCAAAGGTATACATCAGGCTTTCGCTGATGTACGGGCGCATCGCCACGTCATCGGCGTGAGCCGGGAGGATGCTCGCCAGCGCCAACCCTGTGCCGATGAGCCCCGAACGCATGAGCTTATTCATTGTGCTTATCCCTATCCTGTGGAATCCCCGAGCAGCCACGCCCGTGCCCAATTAGTATACGCAAGGATCATGACAATTTCGAACTGCGCCGGCTTCAGCCGCCGCTTTCAACCCCACTATGGTAGTGCCCCGGGAGCTGTCTGTGTATCAATTTTTACTGGAATACGGCTTGTTTCTCGCCAAGACTGTGACCTGGGTCGCAGCTTTCGTCGTCATCGGCATCGCTATCGCCGGCCTGGTGCGGGCCGCGCGGCAGGAAGGCGGCGACCGGCTGGAGGTGAAGAATCTCAATGCGCGCCTGCGGCGCCTGGCCGAGATCCTCAACCAGCAACTGCTCCGCCCCGATCAGCTGAAGCAGGAATACAAGCGGCTCAAGCGCGAGGACAAGGCCCGCGACAAGCCCCTCAAACAGGGGGTGCCGCCACGGCCGCGCCTGTTCGTGCTGGACTTCCACGGCGACCTGGAAGCCAGCCGGGTCAGCGCGCTGCGCGAGGAGATCAGCGCCCTGTTGCAGGTGGCGCAAGCCCAGGATGAGGTGCTGGTGCGGCTGGAAAGCGCCGGCGGCGTGGTGCATGGCTATGGCCTGGCCGCCTCGCAGCTGCGCCGCATCCGCGACCACGGCCTGCACCTGACCGCCGCCATCGACAAGGTCGCGGCCAGCGGCGGCTATCTGATGGCCTGCGTCGCCAACCACATCACGGCCGCGCCATTCGCCATCGTCGGCTCGATCGGCGTGGTCGGCCAGATGCCCAACTTCAACCGCCTGCTGCGCCAGAACAATATCGACTACGAACTGCACACCGCCGGCGAATACAAGCGCACCCTGACCATGTTCGGCGAAAACAGCGATGCGGCACGGGCCAAATTCCGCGAGGAACTGGACGAAACCCACACCCTGTTCAAGTCTTTCGTCGCCACCAACCGGCCGCAGCTGTCGCTGGAGCAGGTCGCCACCGGCGAGCACTGGTACGGCACCCAGGCGCTCGAACTGAAGCTGATCGACGAAGTCCGCACCAGCGACGACTGGCTGCTGCAGAAGGTCAAGAGCGCCGATGTCTACGAGCTCAACTATCGCCTGCGCCGCGGCCTGCGCCAGCAACTGATGGGCGGCCTGGCCCGGCTCTCGGGCCGCGCCGCGCTGCCGTGGCAGCGGCCCGCCGGGATGTTATAAAAGCGACCTCCCCCCCTCTCCTCAGGATTTTTCCATGAAACTCTCCAGCCGCAGCTTTCGTGACGGCGGCGTCATCCCCGGCCGCTGCGCTTTCGCGGTAAAGGCACCGGTGGGACGCCTGCGCCTGTCGCAGAACCTCAACCCGGAACTGCACTGGCACGATGTGCCGGCAGCCGCGCGCAGCCTGGTGCTGCTGTGCACCGATGCCGATGCGCCCTCGCCCAAGCCTGCCGATGTCAACACCGAAGGCGCCGTGCTGAGCGCGAAACTGCCGCGCGGCGAGTTCGTGCACTGGGTGATGGTCGACATGCCGCCCGGCACCAGCGGCATCGCCGAGGGGGCCTGCGGCTCCGGCATCACCCCCCGCGGCAAGCGCCAGCCGGATGGACCTGAAGGCAGCCGCCAGGGCATCAACAGCTACACCGGCTGGTTTGCCGGCGACAAGAACATGGAAGGCCCGTATTTCGGCTACGACGGCCCCTGTCCGCCCTGGAACGACAGCATTCCCCACCATTACCGCTTCGAACTGCTCGCGGTCGACCTCGAGCGCTGCCCGGTGGACGGGGAATTCACCGCCGAGCAGGTGCGCAAGGCGCTCGCCGGACATATCCTGGCCAGTGCCGCCATCGGCGGCCGTTATGCCCTCAACCCCTTGATTCGCTTGCGCTAAGCCCCATACCTCAAAAGATTCCGACAAACCGCGCCGGATGGCAGGAACCTTGCCACCCGGCGTATGGTCTGAAGGCGCACGCCGCTACCACGCGGTCGTTTATCCATAAGGATTATCCATAACATGGCCCGTATGTCGTTTCTCAAATCCACCGTCATCGCCGGCGGTGCCGCACTCATGGCAACCGTCGCCACCCTGGCGCTGACCACCACCTCGCCGGCGCCGGTGCATGCCGACATTCCGCCGGCACTGCTGGCTCCGACCGCCCCTGGCCAGGTGCCGTCGCTGGCGCCGATGCTGAAGACGGTGCTGCCGACGGTGGTCAATATCGCGGTGAGCAGCAAGGTGCAGATCCAGAATCCGCTGCTCAACGATCCGTTCTTCCGCCGCTTCTTCAATGTTCCCCCCGGCCAGCAGCAGCCGCAGGAACGCGAGGAACAGGCCATCGGCTCGGGCGTCATCGTCGATGCCGCCAAGGGCTACGTGCTGACCAACAACCATGTGGTCGAACATGCCGACAAGATCAAGGTGCGCCTCAATGACGACCGCCAGTTCGACGCCAAGCTGATCGGCACCGATCCGCAGACCGATCTGGCGGTGCTGCAGATCAAGGCCGACGGCCTCAGCGCGCTGCCGCTGGGCGACTCCGCGCAATTGCAGGTGGGTGACTTCGTGGTCGCCATCGGCAGCCCGTTCAACCTGCGCCAGACCGTCACCTCCGGCATCGTCAGCGGCCTCGGCCGCGACACCGGCTCCAACGACGGCAGCTACCAGGACTTCATCCAGACCGACGCTTCCATCAACCCCGGCAATTCCGGCGGCGCGCTGATCAATCTGCGCGGCGAACTGGTCGGCATCAACTCGCAGATCTACAGCCAGAGCGGCGGCAGCATCGGCATCGGCTTCTCCATTCCGGTGAACCTGGCCAAGTCGGTGATGAGCCAGCTCATCGCCACCGGCAAGTTCGATCGCGGCCGCATCGGCATCGTCGGCCAGAACCTGACGCCGGAACTGGTCAAGGCGCTGGGCCTTAAGGACAACACCCACGGCGCCCTGGTGGCCAAGGTCGCCCCGGGCACCCCGGCGGAGAAAGCCGGCCTCAAGGACGGCGACGTGGTGATCGCGGCCAACGGCAAGACCATCAAGGACATGCCCGAGCTGCGCAACCTGATCGGCCTGCTCAAGGTCGGCGACAAGGTCGACCTGACCGTGCTGCGCGACGGCGCCAACAAGCAGATCACCGTGGTGGTCGGCAAGACTCCGGAGGAAAAGGTCAGCGCCGCCGGCGACGACAGCGGCAAGGACGGCGGCGCCGCCACCGCCAAGGGGCTCAACCCCAAGCTCAAGGGCGCCACGTTCGGGCCGGTGACGGACGGCGACAGCAAGGGCGTGCAGGTCACCGACCTGGCGCAGGACTCCCCGGCGGCCGAGTCCGGCCTGCAGCCGGGCGACATCATCCTCAGCGTCAACCGCCACGCGGTGAACAACCTGGCCGAGTTCCAGAAATACGCCGGCGGCGACGGCGACCTGCTGCTTTATGTGCGCCGCGGCGACGGCGCCCTGTACCTGGCCCTGCAATAACAGCAGCTCGCAGCACAGCAAACGCCCGGCTCTTGCCGGGCGTTTTTATTCCACAGTCCGGGTAGCTATACTGCGGCGAGTCAACCGCCGGTTTGTTCATGCTCCATAAGGAACTCGCGCAGCTCGAAGAGCGGGTACAGCGCCTGATTGCCGCTTACCGCCAGGTGCGCCTGGAGAGAAAGCGCGCGCTGCAGGAGCGTGACCGCCTGCTCGCGCTCAATGCCGAATTGAAACGCCGCATCGAAGGCGTGGTCGAACGCATCCGCCTGCTCGAAAGCGACCAGGCGCAATGACGGGGGCGATCGGATACTCATGAAAGAAGCTGCGAAAGAACTCGGAAAGGAAGCCGCGCCGGTTGTCGATGGCGCGCGCAAGGACGATCCACTGACCGTCACCGTGCGCATCATGAGCCGCGAATACACCGTGGCCTGCCCGCCGGACGGACACGAAGCCCTGGTCGCATCGGCCGATTACCTGAACGAGCGCATGACCGGAATCCGGCGCCGCGGCAAGGCCCTCGGGGCGGAGCGTATCGCCGTGATGACCGCGCTCAACCTGGCGCGCGAACTGTTGACGCTGAAAGGCCATAGCGGCGTCACCCCGCAGGACGCGGAGGCGATCGACAAGGTGCATCAGCTGGGATTGGACATCGATCACACGCTGAACACGGCGGACTAGAAGCGCTGTCGCAGGCTGGTTCAAGGGCGCGCAGCGCACGGAACCGACATGCACAGTGCCATGTCGGTTCCGCTTCGCTTGATCCGACCTACGTGCTGGCTCGTCTTTACCCCCCTTTGGTGCTATCTTTATCACCGGTGTCTCCTGCGGTGTTCGTGGTCCTTCAGGAACCCCTTGAGCCTAATTGCTATGCAAAGGGAGCCTCACCCGTGTAGGGAGCGCAGGTCCGCCTTGCAGCGGAAAGCCCGATTACGCGGCGCGGCGCCCACTTGAGACGCTGTCTCAAGGTCGAAGACGGATGACGGCACAAGCGGGAGACACCCTTTTCTTTTCTACCGCAGCCCGCAAGAGCGAGCTGCGCAAGTCCCTGCGGCGCCGGCGCATCGCCATCGGCAAGCCGCAACGCAGGCACTGCGAACGGCGCGCCGCATTGCAGCTATTGCGCTGGCGGCGGTTGCGCCAGGCGCGCCACATCGCCGTCTATGTTTCGGCCCGCTCGGAACTCTCCACCGCCAGCCTGATCGCGCGCCTGCTGCGGCAGGGCCGCAAACTGTGGGCTCCGCTGACCGGACATTCGGCACAGATGCGCTTCGTGCCGCTGCGCCGCGGCAGCAAATTGCGGCGCGGCCCCCTGGGGCTGCGGCAACCGGCCCGAGCCAGGCCATGCCGCAGCGCGCGGCGCATGGACCTGATCCTGCTGCCCCTGCTGGGCTTCGACGCGCAAGGGCATCGGCTCGGCAACGGCGGCGGCTACTACGACCGCGCGCTGGCCGGGCCTCGCGCGGGGCGGCGGCCGCTGCTGGTGGGTTACGCCTACGCAGCGCAGGAGATGACGGCCATTCCGGCCGAGTCCTGGGACGTGAAACTCGACGCGGTAATCACCGAACGCGGCCTGCGCCGGTTCTTCTGAGGCGGCCTCGACCAAAGGTGAGGCCGCTTCGACCAACGGGCATGGCGCAGGCTGGCAAAGCCCGCATCCACATGCCACACTGCCTCAGCACTGAAAATCAACGAATCCAGCATGTTCTTGCGCCTTTCCAGAATGGTTGGCTGTCTTTTCGCGCTTGCCGCGAGCGGCTGTGTCTCGACCAACGCCTACGTTGAAGTCGGACATGACAAGACCGACTTCCGCGAATTACAGCCGCGCAATCCGCCGACTCCGGTTCGCGTCACGGCCGAATTCCAGGTCAACGGCGAGCCGCGCCCGGCGGTCAATCAGGCGGTGTACAACGAAGTGGTGCGCGTGCTGCAGCGCACTCGCATGCTGCAACCGGTCAGCGGCGATCCCGGACTCACGCTCAAGGTGATCGTCGACGACACTTCGGACCTCGATCAGATACGCCACCAGGGCCTGGTCACCGGCCTTACCGAAGGCCTCTCCGGCAGCATCGCCAGGGACGAGTATCACTTCACCTATGTCCTGTCGTCGGGCGGCAAAAAGCCGCAGACCGGCCTGTACAAGCACGCCATGATCACCGTCTCCGGCCACGCGGCGCCGCCGAGCTACGGCCAGCCTCATTCCATCGAGGATGCGTTCTCCCTCATCGTCAAGCAGTCGGTACTGGAATTCCTCTCCGACATGCAGTCGATCGAGGGCGACGAACCGGTGATGTTCATTCCGGACAGTTCCGACGGCAAGTAAGGTTCTGTCCATGGCCTACTGGCTGATGAAGTCCGAGCCCGCGTCCTTCTCCATCGACGACCTGCAACGGCGTCCGAAAAAGATCGAGGCCTGGGACGGAGTACGCAATTATCAGGCGCGCAACTTCATGCGCCAGATGAAGGTTGGCGACCGCGCCTTTTTCTACCATTCGAGCTGCGATGAGCCCGGCGTTGTCGGGCTGATGCGGGTGGCCGCCGAGGCCTATCCGGACCCGACGCAGTTCATTGCCGACCATCATCACTACGACCCGGCCAGCAAGCCCGAAGAGCCGCGCTGGTCGCTGGTGGACATGCAGTTCGAACGCAAGCTGAAGCGTGTCATCAGCCTGACGGAATTGCGCGAGCATGAAAAGAAGCTGCCCAATTTCCGGCTGCTGCAACGCGGCGCGCGCCTGTCGGTGATGCCGGTGACGCCGGCGCAGTGGGATTACATTCTCAAGCTGGAATAAACGGCAAAAAACATCTCGCGCAAAGGCGCAAAGCCGCGGGAAAAGCGTTTATTTGCAAGCCCCGCGCAAAAGAGATTCCCGGATTTGAGCTTTTTTACTTCGCGCCTTTGCGTCTTTGCGCGAGCCGCTGTTAGCTGTTAGCCACCCGCAGCCGCTGCAGGCTGGCATCCAGCGGCCCCTTGAAGGCCTGCGCCACCTCCCCCCAGGGTTCGACTTCGCCGAAGCGATAGCCCTGCGCCAGGAGGTCATCCACGGTGCCGCCCTTGCCGAAGCGGAAGCCCTGCCCCACGTCACAGCGGCGCGCACGCAGGAAGTCGAGCTGCTGCTCCGACTCCACCCCTTCCCCCACCACCTTGATGCGCAGGCTGTGCGCCAGCGCGATGATGGTCTGCGCCACGGCGGCGTCGCCGGCGCTGTCGGGCAGGCGGCTGACGAAGGAGCGGTCGATCTTGAGGGTGTCGATGGGGAAGCGGGTGATGTAGGACAGGCTGGAGTAGCCGGTGCCGAAGTCGTCCACCGCGAAGGCCAGGCCGAGGGCGCGCAGGCGTTGCAGGCGCTCCGCCAGCTCGTCGGTGCTGTCCATCAGCACGCCTTCGGTGATTTCCAGTTCCAGATGCGCCGGGTCGAGCCCGCTGTCGGCCAGGGCCTGTTCGATCAGCGCCTGCAGATTGCCCTGGCGGAACTGCCGCGGCGACAGGTTCACCGCCAGGCGCAGCGGCGCGCCGCAGCTCTGCTGCAGCCGCACCGCGTCGCGGCAGGCGGTGCGCAGCACCCATTCTCCCAGCGGCACGATCAGGCCGGTTTCCTCCGCTACCGGAATGAAGCGGCTCGGCGGCACCGCGCCATTCAGCCCGTCGTTCCAGCGCAGCAGCGCCTCGACGCCCACCACCCGGCCGCTGTTGAGGCAGACCTGCGGCTGGTAGTGCACCACGAATTCCTCGCGCTCCAGGGCGCGGCGCATCGCCGTTTCCAGCTCCAGCTTCTCCGCCGCGGCGCGCTCCATGGCGTTGCTGAACACGCGGAAGCAACGGCGGCCGGAAGCCTTGGCCTGATACATCGCCATGTCGGCGTGGCGCAGCAGGGAATGCACGTCCTGGCCGTCGGTGGGGAACACGCTGACGCCGACGCTGGGGGTGACCAGTACCTCGTGGTTGCCGGCCATGATCGGCGCCGATACGCGCTCGACGATGGCCGCGGCGATGCGCTTGATGCTGTCCGGCTCGGTGATGTCCGGCAGCATCACCACGAACTCGTCGCCGCCCATGCGCGCCACGGTGTCGCCGCTGCGCACGCAGCCGCCGAGGCGCTCGGAAATCTTCGACAGCATCAGGTCGCCGACGTGGTGGCCGAGCGAATCGTTGATGCGCTTGAAGTGATCAAGATCGATCATCAGCACGCCGATCTGCGAGCCGTCGCGCCGGCTGCGCTTCATCGCCATCTGCAGGCGATCCTGCAACAGCACGCGGTTGGGCAGGCCGGTCACCGCGTCGTGATGGGCGATATGGCGGGTGTAGTCGTCGCGCCGCTTGCGTTCGGTGATGTCGTAGGCGATGCCGAGGAAGCCGTTGAGCGTGCCGTTGCCGTCGCGCAGCGCGGTGATCGAGACATGCGCCGCCAGCGAGGAGCCGTCGCCGCACATCAGGTTCCACTCGCGCTCGTCGGTGAGGCCCTGGCGCGCCCTGTGGGCGAACACCTCGAAGCCCGGCGCCACCCGGGTGCCGGCTTCCTGCGACAGCTCGGCGGCGCGCGCCGCCACGTCGGCCGGCTCGAACAGGCTGGCGAAGCGGGTCTTGTCCAGCAATTCCTCGACCGGCTGGCCGAGCATCCGCTCCGCCGCCGGATTGGCGCTGCGCACCACGCCTTCGGCATTGGTGGAAATGATGGCGAAAGGAGCGAAGTCGAGAATCGCCTGTTGCAGGCGGTTGGCCTGCGCCAGTTGCTGCTCCATCTCGCGGCGCTCGCTCAGATCGCGCGACAGCTTGGCGTAGCCGATCAGTTCGCCGTCGCCGCCGTAGAGGGCGGTGACCACCACATTGCTCCAGTAACGCGAGCCGTCCCGGCGCAGCCGCCAGCCCTCGTCCTCGAAGCGGCCTTCCGCGGCGGCCATGCGCAAGTCCATCTCGGGCTTGCCGTCGGCGACGTCCTCGGGCGGGTAGAACAGGGCGATATGCCGGTTCAGTACCTCGGCTTCGGCGTAACCGTTGATGCGCTGCGCGCCGGCATTCCAGGAAACCACCATGCCGGCGGCGTCGAGCATGAAGATGGCATATTCGGCCACCCCTTCCACCAGCATGCGGAAGCGCTGCTCGGAGGCCTGCTGCGCCGCCATCATGTCCGCCGCGAGCTGCTGCGCGCGCCGCTCATTGCTGCCGAGCAGGTTCAGCACCCAGTAGAACAGCGAGCCGAGCAGGGCGCCGCAGGCCAGCATCACCGGCGCCCACCACTCGCTTTCGCGGGCATAGCTGCAGGCGAGCAGGGACACGGCGACGCCCAGCAGCATGATCGCCGCCGGAGCCACCGCGCGTTTCCCGTCTTGCATGATCTTGAGAGGCATCATCTGTCCGAGACGCTTCCCTCGTCTGGAGGACTCCCGGCATTCTCGGCCGCCCCGCGGCCGAAAAACGCCGCGATAGGCAGTATTACCCACAGGGCGGAACCGTGAAAGGCGGCCGGAACGGCCGGCTTTCAGGCCGCGCGCGCCGTTTCAGGCGCCCGCGGACGCCTTCTGCGTGCCCAGAAACAGGGCGTAGGCCGGATTTTCGGTCTCGTCCCAGTAGGGGTAGGCGAGCTGGTCCAGCGCGCGCCGGCAATCGGCCCGTTCGGCACGCGGCACCTGCAGGCCGCAGAGCACGCGGCCGTAGGCGGCGCCGTGGTTGCGGTAATGGAACAGCGAGATGTTCCAGCGTCCGCCGACGGCGCCGAGAAAATCCAGGCAGGCGCCGGGACGCTCCGGGAATTCGAAGCGATACAGCCGCTCGTCCGCCAGGCCGGGGGCGCGTCCGCCGACCATGTAGCGCACGTGCAGCTTGGCCATCTCGTTGCCGGTCAGATCGACCACCGGATAGCCGTCGGCGCCAAGCCGGGCGATCACCGCATCGCGGTCCTCGGCGCCGGCGAAATGCACCCCGGCGAAGATGTGCGCCTCGCTGGGCGAGGCATAGCGGTAGTTGAACTCGGTGAGTGGCCGCCGGCCGATTTCCTTGAGGAAGCGCTTGAAGCTGCCGGGCCGCTCCGGAATGGTCACCGCCAGCAGGGTTTCGCGGCCGTCTCCCAGCTCGGAACGCTCGGCGATGTGGCGCAGCCGGTCGAAATTCAGATTGGCGCCGGAGATCACCGCCACATAGGTCTTGCCCTGCGTGCCATGCTCGGCCACCCAGCGCTTGACTCCGGCCACCGCCAGCGCGCCCGCCGGCTCCGGCAGACTGCGGTTCTCCTGGAAGATGTCGCGGATGGCGGCGCAGATTTCGTCGATACTGACGCGGATCGCCGCATCGACCGTCTCGCGCGCCACCCGGAACGGCTCGGCGCCGGCCTGGCGCACCGCCACGCCGTCGGCGAACAGACCGACCTGGGCCAGCTTGACGCGGCGCCCGGCTTCCAGCGCCTGCGCCATGCAGTCCGAATCCTCCGGCTCGACGCTGATCACCTGCACCCCCGGCCGCAGCGCCTTGATGTAGGCAGCAATGCCGGCCAGCAATCCGCCGCCGCCGGTGGGGACGAACACCGCATCGAGGGGGCCCTGGCCGATCTGCTCGAGGATTTCCTTGCCCACCGTGCCCTGCCCGGCGATGACATCGGCATCGTCGTAGGGCGGGATCGAGACCAGGCCTTTTTCTTCCGCCAGGACGGCGGCATGGGCCGCGGCGTCGTCGAAGGCATCGCCGTGCAGCACGGCGCGGCCGCCGAGCAGGCGCACCGCATCCACCTTGATCGCCGGGGTGGTGCGCGGCATCACGATCCAGGCCGGAATGCCCAGGCGCTTGGCCGCCAGCGCCACGCCCTGCGCATGGTTGCCGGCCGAGGCGCAGACCACGCCGCGCGCACGCTGCGCCTCCGGCACCCGCGCGATCTTGTTGTAGGCGCCGCGCAGCTTGAAGGAATAGACGCTCTGCTGGTCCTCGCGCTTCAGCAGCAGGCGGTTGCCCAGACGCGCCGACAGCTTGGGCGCCTCCTCCAGGGCGGTGACCACGGCCACGTCGTAGACCCGCGCCTGCTCGATGCGGGCGCGGTACTGGCGCAGCAGGCGCTCGCGGCTGGTGGAGGAAGAAGGGCTGTCTGGCAGCTCGGCGGGGTGCACGGGTTCGTGCCGGGGGTCGGCGTCACTTATCATAAGGGGATGTAATTTATCAGTTCCCGTCACCGAACCCTGGCAAGACGCCCTCCGTAATGCACGAACTCATCGCTTTTGTCGGCGGCGGCAACATGGCCGCCAGCCTGATCGGCGGCCTCCTCGCCGCCGGGCACCCGGCTGCGCGCTTGCGCGTCGCGGTGCGCACGGCGGACAGCGCCGCGCGTGTGCGCGAGCGTTTCGCAGTGGAAGCGCTGACCGACACCGCGCAGGCGATCCGCGGCGCCGACATCGTGGTGCTGGCGGTGAAGCCGCAGCAGATGGCGGAAGCGCTGCGCGGCATGGGGGTGGAGCCGGGCGCCACGGTGATCTCGGTGGCGGCCGGCGTGCGCGTCGCCACCCTGGCGCAATGGCTGGGCACGGCCGAGGTGGTGCGCTCGATGCCGAACACCCCGGCCCTGTTCCGCTGCGGCATCAGCGGCCTCTATGCCGAGCCAGGGCTGCCGGCCGTGTCGCGGCAGCGCGCCGAGCGGGTGCTGGGCAGCGTCGGCGAGACCTGCTGGGTCGAACGCGAGGCGCAGATCGACGCCGTCACCGCGCTGTCCGGCTGCGGCCCGGCCTATTACTTCCTGCTGACCGAGGTGCTGCGCGACGCCGGCGCCGCGCTCGGGCTCGATCCGGCCGTGGCGGCGCAACTGGCCCACAGCACCTTCATCGGCGCGGCGCAGATGGCGCGCGACGCCGGCGAGGATGTCGCCGTGCTGCGCGCCCAGGTCACCTCCAAGGGCGGCAGCACCGAGGCCGCCCTGGCCCATCTTGAAGCGGCCGGGCTGGGCCGTATCTTCCAGGAGGCGCTTGCCGCCGCCGACAGCCGCGCGCGCCTGCGCGGCGAAGAACTGGCGCAACTCGCCGCCTCCTCCACGAACTGAAAAAAGCCTGATCCAATGAATGCCGTGGTTTTCCTGGTTCCCGCGATCTTCAACATCATCCTGTCGGTGCTGATCCTGCGCATCCTGCTGCAGCTGGCCCGCGCCAACTTCTACAACCCGATCTCGCAGCTGATCTGGAAAGTCACCATGCCGGTGATCGGCCCCCTGGCGCGGGTCATTCCGCGCTGGAAGACGCTGGATCTGGCCGGCCTGCTGGTGCTGCTGGTGGTGACCATCGCCTATGTGTGGATTCTCAACGCGCTGGTGCCGGTATTTTTCTATGTCAGCGGCTGGCTCGACGTGCTGGAACTGACGCTGCTGATCATCATCAACCTGACCGCCAAGCTCTACGTGCTGAGCATCTTCGCCCAGGCCCTGCTGTCCTGGCTCGGCCCCGGCGTCAACAACCCCAATGCCAATATCCTGTGGAGCCTGAACGAGCCGCTGCTGCGCCCGGTGCGCCGCATCCTGCCGCCGTTCTCGGGACTGGACCTGTCGCCGATCCCGGTGATCCTGATCCTGCTCACCATCGATCACGTGCTGAGCGCGCAACTGGGGCACTTCGGCTGAAATGACCGGGACGCCTCCGCAAGCAAGGGCCGCCGACTCGGTCGGCATCGTCGTCCCGCGCCAGCTCGCCATCGAGCAGCCGCTGCTGCTGGACTGCGGCCGCACCCTGCCGCGCCACGAGCTGATGGTGGAAACCTACGGCGAACTCAACACGGCGCGCAGCAACGCCGTGCTGATCTGCCACGCCCTGTCCGGCGACCACCACGCCGCCGGCTACCACAGCGACAGCGACCGCAAGCCCGGCTGGTGGGATTCCGCCATCGGCCCCGGCAAGCCGATCGACACGCGGCGCTTCTACGTGGTCTGCCTCAACAATCTCGGCGGCTGCCGCGGCTCCACCGGCCCCAGCAGCATCGACCCGGCCAGCGGTGTGCCCTACGGCCCCGACTTCCCCATCATCACGGTGCGCGACTGGATGCACTCGCAGGCCCTGCTGGCGGACCTGCTCGGCATCGCCCGCTGGGCCGCGGTGATCGGCGGCTCGCTCGGCGGCATGCAGGTGATGCAATGGGCCATCGACCTGCCGCAGCGCATCGGCCACGCCCTGGTCATCGCCGCCGCGCCGAAGATCTCGGCGCAGAACATCGCCTTCAACGAGATCGCGCGGCAGGCGATCCTGTCCGATCCCGAATTCCATGAAGGCCGCTACTACGCCCATGGCGTGGTGCCCTCGCACGGGCTCAAGCTGGCGCGCATGCTGGGCCACATCACCTACCTCTCCGACGAGGCCATGCGCGCCCGCTTCGGCCGCGTGCTGCGCGACGGCGACGGCCAGTTCAACTACAACTACGAAGTCGAATTCGAGGTGGAGAACTACCTGCGCCACCAGGGCCAGAGCTTCGTCGAGCGCTTCGACGCCAACACCTACCTGCTGATGACCAAGGCGCTGGACTACTTCGACCCCGCCCGCGAATACGGCGACGACCTCGCCGCCGCCTTCCGCGGCGCCACCGCCAAGTTCCTGGTGGCTTCGTTCGAGGCCGACTGGCGCTTCTCGCCGGCGCGCTCGCGCGAGATCGTCAAGGCGCTGGTCGCGGCCGGGCGCGAGGTGACCTATGCGCAGATCGATTCCGACCTGGGGCATGACGACTTTTTGATGCCCTTGCCGGAGTATCACCGGGTGTTGCGGAATTATCTTTCGCGGGTGGCGGATGAGGTGGGGGCGTGAGGGGCTTTTACATGAGTAAGCACCAAACTCCGTTCGTCCCGAGTGCCCGCACTGGCGGGCGTATCGAGGGACTGGCGCCAACCTCTGCCCCTGTCACTCTGAGCGCAGCGAAGAATCTGGCCTCACCCCATCTGAAAGCGCGCGGCGTGCGCTTGCGCGCATGCCGGATCCTCCTGATGCCTGGACGAAGTTTTTCGCCTGCGGCGAGTTACTTCTTGTCTACAGCGACAAGAAGTAACCAAGAAGCGCCGCCCCGGAGTCTGCGCCGTTCCAATCGCAAAGCGATTGGAACGGTCCCCTGCGCTTCTCGGCCGAGGTGGGCGTTTTGTACAGGCCATCCCTGGCCTGTACAAAACGGCTTCGGCATCCTGCCTCGCCCGCGTCTGCACGCGGCTGTTCCACCTCGTCCTGTGATGCTCGGCGCAGCCAGACGGGGAGGAACGTCAAAAGCAAAAGCCACGGCAGCATCAAAAGCACAGCCCCCCCACCTTCGTCATTCCCGCGCAGGCGGGAATCCAGTTCTGGTCGTATGCACCGCAACCACCCCTCCCCCTAACCCCCTCCCGCAAGTGGAGGGGGGACTAAAGGCAGGTAGTGGCGACGCTTTTGACGTTGCGGTGCCGTGGACGTTCCCCCCGTCTGGCTGCGCCGAGCATCGCAGTCCGCGGCGAACAGGCCCGCGCGCAGACGCGGGGCGAGGCAGGATGCCGACGATTTCACCCACAGGCCATGGATGGCCTGTGGGTGAAACCCGCCGCGGGCGAGAAGCGCAGGGAACCGAATCATCGCCCAGCGATGATTCGGCGCAGACTCCGGGGCGGTCCTTCTTTGGTTACTTTCTTGTGGCTGTTGACAAGAAAGTAACCCGCCATCAGGGCGGAACCGCACTTTCAATCAGCAGGCAAATGGTCCGCGCGCAAGCGCGCACGCCAAGGTTTCAAAGCGCGCATCAATCATGACCCCAACATCCCCCGCCCTGCGCGCCGATCTCGCCATCATCGGCGACCTGATCAAGCCCAACACCCGCATCCTCGATCTGGGCTGCGGCAACGGCGCGCTGCTGTCGCATCTGGCGCGGACCCGCAGCGTGCGCGGTTACGGACTGGAGATCGACCCGGCCAATGTCGCCGCCTGCATCACGGCAGGGGTCAATGTGATCCAGGCCGACCTGGATGAGGGCCTGGCCGATTTCGCCGACGGTTCGTTCGACTACGTGGTGATGACCCAGGCGCTGCAGGCGCTGGCGCGGCCGGATCTGGCGGTGGCGGAAATGCTGCGGGTCGGCCGCGAAGCCATCGTCACCTTCCCCAACTTCGGGCACTGGCGGGCACGCTGGGCGATCATGAACGGCCACATGCCGATGACCCCGGCGCTGCCGGCGCAATGGTTCAACACCGACAATATCCACCTGTGCACGGTGGCGGACTTCGAAGACCTGTGCCGCAAGTCCGGCTGGACCGTGCTGGAACGGGTGCTGCTGGACCGGGCGCATCGTCGCGGCATGGCGATCGGGCTGCTGCCGGGACTGTTCTGCGAGATCGCCCTGTACCGGCTGCGCCAGCCCGGCAACATCGTTCCGGTCGGCTAGCCCGGTTTCAGGCCCACTTTCAGGATCTGGGCGCGAGCAGCAGCGTGTCGCCATCCACCAGGCGCACCGGCGCATAGTTCGAAAACAGCCATTGCATGGTATCCACCGGCAGCTGTGGATTCTGCAGGCCGCTTTTTTGCACGACCACATACGCATAATATTTCCGGCCGATGCGCTCGCGAAATGCCGTGTCGGGAACCGCACCGGTCAATAACTTCTGCCCGTAGTTGAAGAAATCGACTTCGAGCGGCTTGTGCGCCCAGTAGCAGGTCGCCAGAACCTCGCAGGCAACGGGGCCCTGCGCCTGGGCGAGCTGATCGGTCAGGCCAGTCCATTCCCGGGCGTGAATCAGGGCGTCGATATCGCGCGCGTAGGGGTTGTGGTAGTAGTGAAGGGTGAGCGCGGCCTGCGTCACGGCCAGAACCGTCAGCAGCGATCTGCGGCGGATTTTCTCCGTCCCCGGCAGCTTCATTCGCCCTGCGGCGAGTACAGCGGCGACGCAGCCGACGGCCAGGGCGATCATCAGATCGAAGATGATGTTGTAATTCACGCCCGCGCCGGACGCCATCCAGAATCCCGCCGCCGCCGACCACAGCAAAAACAAGAAAACGAAGGCGGCCTTTTTCAGCGGGCGCAACAAGATGCTGCCTGCAAGGGCGCAGACCAGAAACAACGAGATCAAGGGCAGTATCTGCCTGGTCATGGCAATCGACTTTTGCCATGCGGCGAGTCTCGGCTGGAACAACACGTCGTCCACCAGCGCTTGTCCCCACAGGCCGTAGAGCAAAGCCAGGGCGGCACCGCCCACCAGCGCGCCGGCCGCGGCGAACAGGGCCAGACGGCGCCTGTCGTAAAACACGGCCCAGGTGCAGAGGGACGCCGGCAGGGCAAAGACATTCTGCTTGACCAGGCCGGCCGCCACGATCAGCGCCGCGGCCAGCAGCATCTTCTGGAACAGCTTCGGCGGTTCCGCGTTGAGAAAAACCACGGCGCCGGAGCTGACCAGGGCGAGCGCCAGGAACTGCGGGTCATCCATGGCGATGTAGCCCGGCCGCAGCGCGTAGATGGCGAGCAGAAACCAGGCCATGCCGAAAGCCGACAGCATGCGATCCGCTCCGATCCAGCGGCACAGCCTGAACACGTTGGCGCCGGTGAGCAGCAGCGATACCAGGGAGGCCAAGCGTCCGGCGATGATGTAATCGCCGAGGCAGCGCCCCACCAGGCCGACCAGGTAGAACGACAGGGGCGGATAGTTGTTCGCGGTCATCGCATCCCGCGGCGGATACAGCACGCCCCCGTTCATCGCGGCCAGGGCGTTGTAGGCATTCCAGCCTTCGTTGTTGTTGCGCGGCACATGCAGGTAGAGGGTGTAGACCGGCATTGCGATCAGGGCGGCGAACATCGCCAGGACGATCCATACCAGCGCCCGTTCCCACGGGTCTGCGCTGCTTGCCGGGTGCGGAGTGCGAAGCTCGGTCATTTGCGCCGCCAGATGAAATTAGAGGTCGCGGCATAGTTCCATACCGCGCTGATCAGGATGCCCGCCACGCCCGCCAGCCACCATTGGTGGCGGCGTTCGAAGATCGCGCTCGCCACGCCGACGTTGGCCACCGCGCCGAGTCCGCAGGCGGCGTAAAACCCCAGCAGGCCGCGCAGCTGGCGCAGCCCGGTGAGGCGCCGGTCGCGGTAGGTCAGGCGATTGTTGAGCAGGAAATTGACGGTCATCGCCGTCAGAGTGGCCGTGGCTTGCGCCCATTTGAAACCAAGCGCCATCGGACCCAGCGCCACGGCCAGCACCGACATGTGAATCAGCACGCCAAAGCCGCCGATGATCGAGAACGACAGGAAACGCACCGGCACATAACGGCCGATGCGCTTGTCCAGCAGCAGCAGGCCGTAGGCCCATATCACGTTGGAATCGAGCTTCGAGTCGCCCGCCCGGCGCTCGCGGAAGCGGTAGGGAATCTCCTGGAACGACAGGGGGCCCGGCGCGGAAGCGAACAGGTCCAGCAGGATCTTGAAGCCGATGGCCGACAGGCCGCGCACGGTGGTCATGAAGGCCTCGCGGCGCATCATGAAATAGCCGCTCATGGGATCGGCGAGTTCGGCGCGCACCACCATACGGCTCAAACGGGTGGCGAAGCGGCTCATCAAGGCTCTGCCGCCCACCCAGTCGGCGCCGCCGCCGGCGACGTAACGGCTGCCCACGACGATATCGAGCTTGCCCTTCTGCAGCTCCGCCAGCATGGCCGGCAGAATGCGCTCGTCATGCTGGAGATCCGCGTCCATGACGGCAAGATAGGGCGCCGACGAGGCCAGCATGCCCTCGACGCAGGCGGACGCCAGGCCGCGCCGTCCGATGCGCAGGATGCAGCGTACGCGCCCGTCGATCCGCGCCAGCGAGCGGATCGACGCGGCGGTTCCGTCGGTGGAATCATCGTCGACGAAGATCACCTCCCAGGCAATCTCCGCCAGCGCCAGGTCCAGCAGACGCACCAGCTCGGCGACGTTGTCGATCTCGTTGAAGGTCGGAACGATGACCGACAGCAGCGCCCCGGCCCGCGGTGCCGGGACCGGCTGCTCCGCCTCCACTGCAATGGCCCCCAAGTCGGTTTGCCTGATGATGGTCATGACGTTTCCCCGGCGTCATTCTACGCAAGCGCGGGCCCTGCCACGCGCCGGAGTACCGGGGCGGACGCGAAAGGGGGAAAACGGCGGCAGGCCGGCTGTGCCCTAGCCGGTGACGCTGAGCTTGGCGCGGATGTAGTCCTCGTCGGACACATAGAGCAGGCCGGCCAGCTTGCGCAGCAGGCTCTCCTCGTACTTGTCGAGGCGGCCGTCGGCATAGGCCACCTGCCACAGCATCTCCATGATCTCGCGCTTCGCCGCGGAATCCAGCCGGGTGTTCAGCGCCTGCACGTAGTCGTAGAGGGACACCGCTTCCTGCTCGGTGGCCTGCGCCTGCTGCAACAGGGCTTCGGCCTGGGCCAGGTCGAGTTGGTAGCGTTGCGCCAGCAGGTCGCGGATCTTGTTGCTCTCGACTTCCGGGATGTCGAAATCGGAGCGCGCCAGTTCCAGCAGCAGCAGGGCCACGGCAAGCTGCTCGCTGGGGGCTTCACGCGCGGGGGTGGCGGTGCCGCCGAGCAGGCCTAGCAATCGGTCAAACATATTTCGCCAACATATTTCAGATATCTATTGGGTCTCTTCGACGGACGCAAACAGGATAACAAAAGCGGCACGGCGCGCCGCGGCGGCTCACTTGCCGGGGCGCGCGCCGAATTGCAGGTCACCGAACCAGGCGCTGCCCTTGCCGTGGGCGTCGTCGCAATCGCTCATCAGGGCCACGGCGCCGATCTTGTCGATGTCGAGGCCGAAAAACTGCTTGAAGTCCGCCTGCACGTCGCGTGTTTCCTGCTGCCACTCGCCGACGCCGGCGGCGCCGGTCCGCACCGGTACGATCACTGCCTGCCCCATCGCTCCGGAGTAGGGGCTGGGCCAGGCGGCGGCCTTGTATTCGCCGTTGGACCAGGCGTATTCCAGGGTGTGCATGCTCCAGGGCAGCCAGCGCTTGCCGGCGATGACATAGACCCGGGCGGGAAAGTCGGAGCCGCCCTTGACCCGCTCGTCGAGCCCGGCATAGAGCTGCCCGATCTTCCAGCGCCAGTTCAGCAGCGGCGTCTGCGTCAGATCGACGGTGCCGGCCCAGCCCTCGAACGAGGCGCTGTCCTGGCACTGCGCCGCCACTACCTTGGTGCCGGCGTCGTCGGCCAGCGCATAGGAGGTGGGCTTCACCGTGACGATGGATTCGTGCTTCCAGCCGTCGAGCCCGCTGAGCGAAAACCGCGGCGGCTGGTCGGCGGCCGCCGCGCCGCACAGGCCCAGCGCCAACAGCGTCAGCGCCCTCATGCCGGAAAATGCCCTTGCAGGAACGGCAGCACCGCCTGCTGCAATTCGCTCAGGCGCCCATGATAAAAATGACCCGCCCCTTCGAAGCGTACCTGCTGCGGCGGCGGCGCATAGGCTTGCAGCACGGCGCGGGTCTCCTCGTAGCCGACCACTTCGTCATCGCTGCTGTGCACGGTCAGCCAGGGGCAGCCGGGATGCGGCGGCGGGGCGGAATTTTCCACGTATTTACCAAATGGGATGCTGATGCTGACCAGCGCGGCGGGACGGGACTCGGCCGCGGCCTTGAGGCTGATGTAGGCGCCGAAGGAAAACCCCGCCAGCAGCAGGGGCGTCCCCGGCAATAGTTGCCGCAGCCAGGCGGTCACCGCCAGGGCGTCGTCGGTCTCGCCGCGCGCATGGTCATAGGCGCCCTCGCTGCGGCCGACCCCGCGAAAATTGAAACGGGCGGTGAGCAGGCCCGCCTGCAGCGCGCTCGAGGCCAGGGCGTAGACCACCTTGTTGCTCATCGCCCCGCCGAACTGCGGGTGCGGATGGCAGACCACGCAGATGCCGCCAGGCGGGCTCTGCTGCGGCGCGGCCAGCAGGGTTTCCAGCCGGCCGGCGGGGCCGTCGACGAACAATGGCTTGCTTTGGCCCGGCTCGGGCAGATCGGTGCTGTTGGAGGACATCGTCGGGGAATCAGGAATGCGAGGGGGATGCGGTGTTGGAACGGCAAGCATGGCACGGCGGCTGATCCGCGCACCGGCTATGACCAGCCCGGAGCTTCCCGGTTCAATTTCCGTGCCGCCTGCCCGGTCCACCCGGATCCGCCCCGGCGGCCAGGGCCGGCCCGCGCCCCCGCTGCGGTCCCGGGCGCTGACGGGCTTGTCAGGCTTGCGCGCCCCCCCTTATAGTGCAGAGGCGACGCGCCGTGGGCGTCAAGGCGCGAATACATAACATGTCAGCGCGGGGAGATCAGGATGCGTAAGACCTTTGTTGCGATCATCGCGGCCAGCACCATGGGAGTGGTCTGGGCGGATGCCTCGAGCCAGGAACAGTACCAGCAGCAACAGTTCCGCGATCAGCCGCAGGCGCGCGCCTATCTGAGCTACAGCTTCGGCGGCGACAGCAGCCGTCGCGGCCTGGCCGCCCCGCTGCACTATGGCCTGCGCATCGACTACGACAGCCGCCTGCGCCAGAACGCCGGCGTCACCACCACGCCGCTGCTCCAGTTCGATCACGACAACCGCGGCGAAAGCATGGCCCTGGCCAGCGGTATCCCGTTCGCGGCGCGCAATCTGCGCCGCAACGAGGACTCCGGCAGCACCAGTTCGGGCGGCGGCAGCGATTCCGGCGGCTGGACCTTCTTCGACTGGACCCTGCTTGCCGTCGGCATCGGCGGCGCCGGCTATCTGATCTACGACGCCACCAAAGGCCATAACAGCCCCGACGCCAAGCCGGCGAGCAGCGGCAGCACCACCAGCGGCAGCACCACCGGCGGCGGATTGCTGGGGACCGGCCTGCTCGGCTTCGCCGAACTGCAGACCAGCTACGATGCCGACCGCGACTTCCAGCAGCAGCACTGGCTCGACGGCGGCACCGGCCAGATGGGTGATCTCGGCGGCAAGTGACCGGTTTTGGGTGCATCCAGGGGGAGCCTCAGGCTCCCCTTTTTTATTGGGCAGTTTTTTTATTGGCGCAATGCGGCGAGAATGAGGGCCTTCCAATCACAGCCCCACCGATGATCCGGCGATGAACTGGCTACGCTCCCGCCTGGCGCTTGTATTCGGCATCGATCTGCGCACGCTGGCGCTGTTCCGCGCTTCGCTGGGCGCGGTGCTGCTGGTGGACATGTGCCGGCGCATGAGCGACGCCGGCGTGTTCTACAGCGACGCCGGCGTCATGCCGCGCAGCTGGCTGGCGATCTTCAACGACCCCTGGCGCCTGTCGCTGTACATGGCCAACGGCCAGACCTGGTTCGCGCTGGCGCTGCTCGGGCTGGAAGGGCTGGCGGCCCTGGCCCTGGCCCTGGGCTGGCGCACGCGCATCGCCGCCATCCTCTGCTTCGTGCTGCAGATCTCCCTGCTCAACCGCAATGCCCTGGTGCTGATCGGCGGCGACATCCTGCTCACCTGCCTGCTGTTCTGGAGCATGTTCCTGCCGCTGGGGGCGCGCTGGAGCGTCGATGCCGGCCTCAGCAACCGCCCGCCGCCGCAGGACAACCAGCACCTGTCCTGGGCCTCGGCCGCGCTGCTGGTACAGGTCATGTCGGTGTACTTCTTCAGCGCCATCCTGAAAAGCGGGCCGGAATGGATCCCGGACGGCACTGCCGTGTACTACGCGCTGCAACTGGACATGTACGCCACGCCGTTTGCGGTGTGGCTGCGCCAGTACCAGGACCTGCTCACCGCCCTGACCTACTTCGTCTGGTTCCTGGAGCTGCTGGGGCCGCTGCTGGTGTTCTCGCCGCTGTTCAGCCGGCCACTGCGCTTCCTGCTGCTGCTGCTGTTCACGGCCATGCACCTGGGCTTTTTGCTGTGCCTGCAACTGGGGCCCTTCCCCTTCATCAGCCTGACCTCGCTCACCGTCCTGGCCGGCGGCTGGATCTGGGACGCGCTGGGCCGGCGCGCGCTGCGCCGTGAGCAGGCCCTGGGCGCCCTGCCGCTGCGCATCTACTACGACCGCGACTGCGGCTTCTGCATCAAGATGTGCCTGCTGCTGCGCACCTTCCTGGTGTTGCCGCGCGCGGAGATCGTGCCGGCGCAGGACTATCCCCGCGCCAGGGCGCTGCTGGAAGCGAATTTCTCCTGGGTCATCATCGACCACGACGATCACGCCTACCTGAAATGGCCGGCTTTCGTGCTGCTGCTGCGGCGTTCGCCGCTGTTCGCCTGGAAGGGCTGGCTGCTGTCCGGCCGCTGGGCGGAAACGCCGGGCAATGCGGCGTATGACTTCGTCGGCCGCCACCGCGAGACGTTCGCCAGGCTCAGCGCGGCCCTGCTGCCGTATTGCGATGCGCCGTTCGAAACCGGCCGCCTGGCGCAGCGGGTCGCCGCATTTTTCCTGTTCGCCACGCTGGCCTGGAACCTGTGCACCGTCGAGGCGCTGCCCAAGGATCTGTTCTCCGCGCTGACCCCGCCGTTCCGCGCCATCCGCATCGACCAGTACTGGAACATGTTCGCCCCCTTCCCCTCGAAGGAAGATGGCTGGTTCGTATTTCCGGGTGAGCTGGCCGACGGCAGCCAGATCGACGTGCTGCACCCCGAGCGCGCCGGCGTCAGCTACGACAAGCCGCAATACATCTCGCTCACCTATCCCAATATCCGCTGGCACAAGTACCAGGAAAATCTCTGGTCCGCACAGTTCGCCAGCAACCGCCTCTACTACGGCAAATACCTGTGCCGCGAGTGGAACCACTCGCACCCGGCGGACAAGGCGCTGAAGACCTTCAAGATGATCTACATGCTGGAAGAGTCGCTGCCGCCCGGGCAGACGCCTGCGGTGGAGCAGAGGGTGCTGTGGCGCCACGAGTGCTTCGGCGATGCGCCCATTCCCGCGCTTGCGCCGACACCGGGCAACTCCGGTGGCTGAACCATCGCCGCCGCTTTTGTAGGGCGGCCCGTGGCCGCCGCGCCGCAGCCCAACAAAAAGCCGGCGGCCACAAGCCGCCCTACTACTGTCTTTATATCAGGAAGGAAACTGCCTTGATCGACATCGGCGCCAATCTGGCGCACGACAGCTTTGACGCCGACCGCGACGCGGTACTGCAGCGCGCCTGGGACGCCGGGCTGGAAGCCATCATCGTCACCGGCAGCAGCGCCGCCAGCAACGAGCAGGTGCTGCAACTGGCGCGCGCCCATCCCGGCCGGCTCCATTGCACCGCCGGGCTGCACCCGCACCACGCCAGCGACTGGGATGAAACGCTGGCGGCGCGCATCGCCGAACTGGCGCGCGAGCCGCAGGTGGTGGCCCTGGGCGAATGCGGCCTCGACTACTGCCGCAACTATTCGCCGCACGAGGACCAGCGCCGCGCCTTCATCGCCCAGCTTGGCCTGGCGATTCAGGCGGACAAGCCGGTATTCCTGCACCAGCGCGAGGCCCACGCCGATTTCCACGCCATCCTGCGCGACTACCGCCGCGCCCTGCCCGGCTGCGTGGTGCACTGCTTCACCGACAACGCCGAAGCCCTCGATGCCTATGTCGCGCTGGACTGCTACATCGGCATCACCGGCTGGATCTGCGACGAGCGCCGCGGCCTGGGCCTGCGCGAACTGGTCAAGCGCATTCCGGCCGAGCGCCTGCTGATCGAAACCGACGCGCCCTACCTGCTGCCGCGCAGCATCAAGCCCTCGCCGAAGGACCGGCGCAATGAGCCGGCGTATCTGCCGTGGGTGTTGCGCGCCATTGCCGAGGCGCGCGGCGATGATGCCGCGCAATTGGCGGCGCAGACCAGTGCCAATACGCGGCGGCTGTTTGGCATTGCCTAGTGTCTGAGTTAGAAGATCATCCAACAATTTTTTGTCATTCCCGCGCAGGCGGGAATCCAGTTCCCGCTTTTGCAGGGTCGCAAAGCAAACTGGGTCCCCGCCTCCGCGGGGACGACGATGCTGATTTTGTCAGCGCAACCGGCAAGTGCGCTGTCGGATCCGCTGCGCTTGATCCGACCTACAGGGGCTACGGGATCTGCTCACCGGGTCGCGTGCGTGCGCTGCCTTCCCTGCACGTGCACGCCGCAACAAGCGCAGCGGGACGGATCAGCATGGCAATGCGGGTTGGCGCTTCCGCGGAAGGCGGATTACGCTTCGCTAATTCGCCCTACACGGGCTGTGACCTGACTAGAACGTTGGCCGGCATGAAGACCACGGAAATGAGGAACGATAGTGGCGTCGTCACCGGCTTCTCCGTCAGCAATCTTTTTCTCGGCCGTCGCGCGGTGCCAGGGATCGTGGATTCCATTCAAGGCGCCCGGCTGGTTCGGAAGCATCTGCCATTCAGGTTCGGTGGTCGGGATGATTTCTGTGAGTTTGTAGTCGATGGAAAGACATTTTTAGTGATTGAGCCGTTCGGTGACAGCAACGAATACTGGGTTATCGCTGAACCTCCAGCGCCGCAGTGTTCACCGCTTGCCAAGGTGCGCGATGCATTCGAGAGGCATCGTGTTCTATTCGGGCTATATGCCGGCTAAGCCGGCAACTCGTAGGGGGCCCGCGATCCGCCCTACCCGTGCCAATAAACGTTTGGCCTAAGTAAGGATCCTCTTATGAAAGTGTTCGGCTACGTTGAAAAGCAGCACAATGAAAATGGTCTGGTAGAGCTTTCGGAGATAACCTTCCAAGCATCACCAGACACGTTGCGAGAGATCGCTTCATTTCTTGTCGTTGCGGCACAGAAGGCAGAAGAGTTAGGTTCTCGCTTTGATCATTTTCATATACAGCAAGTGCATAAAGACTGGCACGCCAAGTTGCCAGAACGTCCGGATATAGTTGTTTCCCAACTTCCCTGATCTGATGCCATGCCGAGCAAGTAGCTCAGGCAAGGGCGGATTAGCGAAGCGTCCCACAGGGATTCCCTGCGGTCATAATCCGCCTTCCGCGAAAGGCAGACTGCGACCAACGGGAAACCCGCTGGCCGCTTCGCCAACACGCCCTATACAGGCTGGATCAACAATGCCGCGCGAGGCTTAGTGCCCGGCCGGCGGGACCACCACGACCGTGCTGCCGCCGCCGCTGCCGGTGTTGCCCTTGTTGCCTCTGGCGCCGGTGGCGCCGGTGTTGCCCTGGTTGCCGGTGGCGCCGGTATCACCCGTGTTGCCGGTATTGCCCTGGTTGCCGGTGGCGCCCGTGTCGCCGGTATTGCCCTGGTTACCGGTTGCGCCGGTGGCGCCGGTGTCACCGGTATAGCCGGTGTTGCCGGTATTACCCTGGTTGCCGGTATTGCCCTTGGCGCCGGTGTAGCCGGTGTTGCCGGTATTGCCCTGTTCGCCCGGCGGGCCCATCGGGCCGGTGCAGGCGCCCAGGCCGAGCGCGGCGAGCAGCAGTACCGACGGAATTGAATATTTCATGTGAGATGCCTCCAGATTGAAGACGGCGGAGAACGCCGCATGCCCGACCTTGGGCGAATCCGCGCACCGAGTCTGTGCACTGCAGCGCTTATGGCGAAAGGGGGCCAGGCATGGGTGCGGTAGGCCACATAAGGGGCGGATCGGCGCCGGCCGGCTTTCAGTGCGGGCCGGACGGTCCTGCGATCGGGGCTGCGTGCGTGCGTCGCATTCCATACGCGTGCACGCCGCAACAAGCACAGGGCGGGTTGGCGCTTCCGCGGAAAGCGGCTTACGCTGCGCCAGTCCGCAGCCTGTCCGGAGTCCCCATGAGAAAGCTCGCCTGCTTGCCGGTTCTCCTCCTCGCCGGCCTGTACGGCCTCGCCGACGCGCAGGACCAGGCATCCAACCCGTACGCGGTGATGGCCCCGGCGGAGCAATACCGGATGGCCGATGCGCAGGAAGAGATCGCGCTGGCGCGCACGGCGGCGCCGCCGTCGATCTCGGCCGATGCCGAGGTGCTGATCCTCGGTGAACATGGGTACGAGGTCGCGGTCAAGGGCAAGAACGGCTTCGTCTGCTTCATCGAACGCTCCTGGACGGCGGGATTCGACGACCCCGAGTTCTGGAACCCCAAGGACCGGGCGCCGAACTGCTTCAACCCACCGGCTGTGCGCACGGTTCTGCCGCAGTACCTGAAGCGCACCGAGTGGGCACTGGCGGGTGCCACCCGGCAACAACTGATCGAAAAGACCCGCGCCGCCTTCGCCAATCACAAATTCACCGCGCCCGCGGCCGGCTCGTTCTCTTTCATGCTGTCGAGGCAGGGCTACCTCAACGACCAGGCCTCCGGCCCCTGGCTGCCGCATGTGATGTTCTTCGTCCCGCACGGCCAGGCGCCGGCATGGGCCGCCGGGCTGGACGACTCGCCCATCCTCGGCAAGGAGGACAGCGCGATCGAACCGACGGTGCTGTTCATTCCCGTGCGCCGCTGGTCGGACGGCACGCCGGTGCCGCTTGCGGCGGAGCATCACCATTAGGAAAACTCTGATCAATTCGTCACCCCCGCGCAGGCGGGGGTCCAGTTTTGATTTCCGCTCTTCGCAAAACTAGATTCCCGCCTGCGCGGGAATGACGATGATCCAATTTTTCAGCGCGTAGCCCGGTAGGGCGGATTAGCGCAGCGTAATCCGCCTTCCGCGAAAGGGATTTACATTCAACGAGAATCCCGTTGCTGATCCGCTTTCAGCAGTGCGTGCGTGCATCCCCCACACGCGCACGCCGCAACAGGCGATGAACGGCGGGTCGACGACGCTCCCTCTAGATCTCGCACGTCACTATTTGCCGACTCCAGCCGATTGCCGGATTGCCTCTTCCGTGATTCGCACATGCGCATCCGTTACATGCACCCCATAGGTCTCCAGGTCGCGCAGGCAGTCATCGACGTCAAGGCCCGGCATGGGCACGCCTTCTTGTATGTCGATGGTCTTGAAAGCAGTCCAGGGCGCGTACCTTGAGGGAAGATTGGTTCCGGACTGCTCCGAGGTGACGCCGAATACCCGGCCTGGGCCTCTGAATAGATGTACTTGCATATTCCACTCCATTGGATTCGATTCGCTTCAGAAGGTCCGCGTGGGCAGGCTACGCTTCGCTGCACGCGCCCGGTCAGGCATGGCTCGCTATGTAATACCAGAACAGCAAGGCGACCGCGCCGTTTGAAACGCCGAACTCCAGAAACGCGCCGCGGGACAAGCGATGCCTGGAATACAGATACAACGATAACAGGAACGCCCAGGTTTTAAGCGCCGCGCCGAAGGCGAGGAAGGGAACGGCAAAGACCGGATGGAAGTAGAGATACAGGTAGAGGCTGCCGAACACGGCGGCGGTGCCAGCCGTAAACAGCTTGAACTGAAGATACTCCTGCGGCAAGTTTGCCGACCCCGGCACTGCCGCGAGGGCCGGGAACAGCAGCTTCAAGGCGCCGAAGTAGTTGAGGGCCACTCCGACGAGCAGTATTGCGTTCATTGATGCTCCCCTGAGGTGCCTGGCGCTGATTGGGCCGATCAATCAATGCTCCCGATGGCTCCAACTCTATCCCGACTCGAAGCCGGACTTCCAGCGCGGCGGGGTCGCTTAGGCTTTTCTTATTGGTATCTGGGCAAGCTGAACCTAACAATTTTGAAGTCACTAGGAACCAGCAGGATTGGTCCATCAGGATCTACGGTGCTGGCGAATTCCATGGAATAAGAGCAACTACCGAAACCAACTCCAGCGCTCGACGTTGCTCCATCGTCGTCTATGTGGACGACAGATTCACTGGAATGCTCGCCACAGCCCGCGAGAAAGTAACCTTTTCCGGCATCCGGGATGACAGCCGTCAGACGGGATAACAACTTCGAGTCCGTAAGCGTGTTTCTAGCCAGAATTTTGAGATTCCGATCGTATCGGATCGCTCGAATTGCGCGCCCAGAGCTTGAGTGCTCGACGAGAAGTAACCCGTCATCGTCGTCGAAAAGAAATCCTCCATTTGCCTTATTTTCATGAACTCTTTTGATTTCAGCCCCGTTCGCGTCAAACTCCACTAGCACACGACGAGCAAAAAAACCGAAGTTAGGGAAATTGGAATCGAGATAATCCTTCCCGTCCTTATTCCTTAACCTGCGGGGAATTGCGGATACGGCCCAGGCGATGGTGCCGTCTTTGAAAACGACGAGATTGCCGCAGGCCTGCTCCAAGTCAGGTGAGCTACTGAGGAGGTCGCCGCCGTCCATCGGAATAGTCGTCTGCCAGATCGGCGTGCCGTCGTTGGCAATCATTTCAATCCATGGAACCAACACATGGGCAGCATTGCCCTGTTCATTCTTGTATTGCGAATCCGAATCAGTCCAGCCGACTATAACCAGTCCTTTTGGGGCTTTTGCTCCACATTCGATTGATTGACGGACATTGCTGGAGCCAATTGATTTTGTCCACAAGGGTGTGCCATTCGAGTCCAACCTCATAATGTAGGGATATTCGTTCGCCAACGTCCGTGGGACATTTAGGGTGCCTTTGCCCCAGGCCGCTCCGCCAGCCCAATAGCCATCATCTTGAGCTTCTGTAATGAATACCGCACCGGTAGTTTCGTCGCCCTTATCCTCCTCGTGGCTCCACACGGTTTCCAATTTTTCATTCAGCCGGGAAAATCGGGCATGCCCTGTATCTCCGCTAGTGGAAAGCAAATAGCCTCCGCCAGGAACGCGCTTGATCGAATATATTCGTCGTATGCGGTTGGGATCTGTCCATGAGTCGAATAGGCCATTGAGATCTTTAATGCCAACGACGTACAGAATTAATGCCGATGTAGCCGGCCCGGTGCATGTCGCAACTAGCACCGCTCCGAGTAGTGCCGCTGCAAGTAGTGCGACTAAACCCCTAATCATGAATGCACCCATATCTTCGGCTCAGCAGCGGCGCAATCTCATCCGGCGCAATGCGCTTCGCTTATTGCGCCCTTTTATTGCTGATTATCGCGCCCCATGGCATGCCGGCCCATTGGCGCCGTAGAAGCGCCAGCAACAACGCTGCGCCGAGTAGTTCGACAATGTTAAGAATGTCTAGGCGTCCCGCCGAGGACCACACGATAATGGAGACAAACTCCACCAGCACATAAGCTATGACGCCGCTTCGACTCCAGACCCAGATTGCAACTAACGAGAACAAGCGCATTACGGAGATTGCCAGCATTGCGAAGGCAGTCCAGCGCGGATAAAGGATAAACAATCGATACCATACTGATATATCTGCCAAAAATGAGAGCCCTGCGATAATCGTCAAAATGCTGAGCACACTGGATAGAAACGAGCTTCGAGTCGGGATGGAGTGCATGGGCGCTAATGCCAGTTGGACTGATCAATAGCGTCAACTAATCGCTGCATTTAGGCGGTTTTCCTCAACTGAGTACTCCGTAGCGCATTGATGTCGCGCGCGCCGACCGGCGCTGCCGCCGACCTGCACCGCGCAATCAATACCCCCGATAACTCCAACTCTATCCCTACTCAAACCCAAACTTCCAGCAGGACAGAACTCAAGGACATTCATCAAGCAAGCAGTGCCTGTTGCGCCTGCTCGATCAAACGCAGGGACGAGGCGATCACCCGCGCTCTCCACCGTGGAGACGCGGGGCAAAAGGCTTCGAGCAGCACGCGCCGGGCCTGCTCGGTGCGGGCACTGCCGGGCGCGTCCCAGTGGGTGCAGCGGTTCTCGGCGCGCAGTGCCGCAAGCACGCGCGGCCCGCTATGGGTTCCGAACTCCGCCGCGGCATACAGGTAGTCGCGGGGCTGCGTGCGCCAGTACCCCCACAGGCCCAGAGTGCCGCGCAAGGCCGCCGACACGCTTCCCGGGCCCATGGTCCGGACCAGATCAGCCCCGAACGCCCCCTCGAGCCAGGCACGCTGCCGGTCGTCCACGGGGTGATCCACCAGCATCTGGTATTGCCCCGACGGACCCAGGCCGGTATGCAGGTCCAGGTGAAAGATGCGCCTGGCATCGCCCAGCCAGCGCAGCAGATGTTGGTCGAAGATGAGCCTGGAACGCGAGGGCCGCGATCCGCCGAAGAACAGCCCAGTCGGGTAGTCGTACTGCCCCGCGGTGACCGCCTGCTGCACGGCCCGCCTGCCATGACGGACAACGGCGAGCGCGAATTTCAGGAGCACCGGTTCCCAGCGGCTGGGCGGGCTTTGCGGATTGATCAGCCGGTCGAGCGTGGCGTAGCCCTCGGGACTTCCGGTGTAGGCCTCGCCGTCGCGCAGCATGTTGCGGTTCAGGTCGATGTTGTCCTCGTTGAAGCGGCGCCGCCAGGCCATGCCATACGGGTTGACCGCGTGGATCATGACCCAGCGGCATCGAGGCTGGCTGACAGGATTTGAAAACCACCGTTGCAAGGCCGCCAACTGCGCAGCCGAGCCGAAGTAGCCCTCGACCCCGTGAACCCCGCTCGAAATCACCAGGCAGCTTGCACTGTCCCGCAGCGGTGACAAGGCCACATCGATCGCCAGGTCCTCGCCGGCGGGCCCCTGCTGCGCGATCGGATGCGATTCGAGCGTGCAGCCGAGCTTTTGCGCAGCCTCGCAAAAGCGATTTCTGGCGGTCTGGTAGTCGGATGAGAAACAGTTCATGTCCAGGGCCCCCGATAAACCAGCGGCAAGCGTAACCCGGATGGCGCGGAACGGAATCCGGGATTTGCCCGGACCACCTTCCCGGATTTCACTTCGTTCCATCCGGGCTGCGCCCGCTGCCCGCGCGTGCGTGCACGGCCGTATGCGCGCACGCCGCAACCTGCCCGCCGTTGACCAATCCGCGTGGGCAGATGAAGCCTGCCCACCCTAGGCTCGCTAAGCAGCCTTGTTGCTTTCGACGTGTTGCGCCAGCTTGTCGAGTGTCTGATAACCGAACTCGACCGCGCCGAATCCGATGGTGGCGTCGCGCTGGGACTTCGTTGGGTGCAACTGCCGCATGGTGATGACTGTCTTGCCGTCGCTTTGCTCATCGAACGTGATGGTGCTGCGGAACGTGCCAGGATCGTTGTCCTTGTCGGCGCCATGATCGATCTCGATAAGGTGCGGCCTCTCGATCTTCAGGAATTTAATCCGACTCTGATATCGCTTTCCGTCGGGAGCGATCATATCGAACCGCCATTCGCCGTTGACCCGGATATCCATGGACTTTGTCTCCAGCCTGAAACCGGCCGGGCCGAACCATTGGGGCAGATGGCGCGGATCGGCCCAGGCGGAGAAAACCAGCTCTCGCGGCGCGTTGATCACCCGCGAGAGGACTATCTCCCGATCGAGCGCCCAGGTGGACAGGGGCGCTTCATTTTGACTTGCGTTTGCGGACATCAGGCTTCTCCTCATTTTTCAGTTTCTCAACGTATATTTCCAGTCGATCCAGCCGTTGCTCCCAGATTTCCCTTTGAGCGGCCAGCCAAACCTCGATGCTTGCGAGCGCATCGATCTGCAACGAGCAGGTCCTGACACGCCCGGTCTTCACCGACACAACGAGGTCGCTGCTCTCCAGAATGTGGATGTGCTTCATCAGGCTCGGCAGCGCCATTTTGAACGGCCTTGCCAGCTCTCCAACGGATGCCTCGCCTTCACATAGACGCATGACGATCGCCCGACGTGTCGCGTCGGACAGCGCCCCGAAAACCTGGTCGAGTTGCATTGATTGGTTAGCCATTAGGCTAACTATAGTGGAGACACACATTTGCGTCAAGGACTGTTAGCCAGACAGCTAACTAAAAAATATGTGTGCCGCGTTGTCGATCGAGTTCGCAAAAGCACGATGAAGAGCGCGTCGCTGCCGAGTCGGTGCGCGCGTGCGTGCAGGACCCTATGCGCGCACGCCGCAACAAGTCGCAGGTCCGTAGGATGCAATGAGCGCTTTTCGCGAATTGCATCGCTGGTTACCGCACCAGCGGTGCAATTCACTTCGTTCATTGCATCCTGCGAAACTGGGTTTGCCCGGACCACCTTCCCGGATTTCACTTCGTTCCATCCGGGCTGCGTCCGCTGTGCGAGTTGCCATCGGCGAAACACGCCGGGTTGAAGCGTGCGCTCCCGGCGCCAGCATGAGCTGCACTCAGGTCACGGGCCGGCGTGCCGGTAGAGCCCCCGGCACGCCGGCAGCAGTGGCGTCACCTCCCGTGCTCACGGCCTCGGCGCGCGCCTTCATCGCCGGGGCCGTCAACGTCGCGGTTCAGGGCTGGCCGGTCAGGATGTCGATAGCGTCGGCTGTCTCAGTCGTCACCACCGCATCCAGCCTGCCGTCGCCATTGAAGTCGCCCACAGCGACGGAAATGGGGAGGGAGCCCACAGCCACGGTGCGGCTCGAGGCAAACTTGCCAGGACTCGAAGCGCCGCCGTTGAGCAGGTACTGGAGGTTGTTGCCGCGGAAATTCGTCACCGCCAGATCCGGATAGCCGTCGCCATTGAAGTCGCCCACGGCGACGGAGTAGGGTTCAGTGCCCACGCTCACCGTCTCGTAGTCCCCGGCAGCGCTGCCGGTGGTCGTTGCAGCGAAGCCGCCGCTGCCGTTGTTGTACAGGATCGTGACATTGTTGCTGCCGTAATTCGCCATCGCCAGATC
>Ga0302314_10002696_pt1 | contig 32936 bp, 33 predicted proteins | sample III_Palsa_N2_3_FD_200533 | JGI IMG/M metagenome (GOLD analysis project Ga0302314, IMG submission 200533) | Peat permafrost microbial communities from Stordalen Mire near Abisko, Sweden - III_Palsa_N2_3 | ecosystem: Environmental > Terrestrial > Soil > Palsa > Peat permafrost | place: Sweden...
GCCGTCGACTGCGTGCATCGCCGTCAACATGCTGTGGTCCTGGTTGTTGTACTTGTGCATGCCGTTACGGCCCACCAGGAACAGGTTCTCGATGCGGTTGGTAAAGTCTTTGAGCTCGTCGAAGCGCGAGTACGTGCCGAAGTATGCAGGGTACGTCTTGGGCACGCGAACCACATGCGCATCGCTCACGTCGGCTGCCTCCAGAATACCGATCTTTGCCACCTCGGCGATGGCGAACTGCTTCAGGTCGTCGTCGGGCATCTTCCACAGGTCGTCGGTGTCGTAGCAGAAGTATTCGAGGCCGATCCAGACCTTGGTTGGATCGCTGACCAGGTATGGGCTCCAGTTATTGAAGATTTGTAACCGCCCAAGGGTCACGTCGGGCTCCTGAATGTAGATCCAGGTGTCTTTGAGCAGCCCGCCGTCGGGCTCCTTCACTTTCAGCCGGTCTGCGAGCAGGCCGACGGTGATGAAGTCGCGGTACTGCAGGCCGTCGGAGACTTCGAGCACGTTGGCCGGGACAGGTATCTTCATCGCGCGGATCAGCTCGCGCATGGGCATGGTGGAGAAGAAATAGTCGCCGGCGAAGGTCTGGCGCTCGCCTTGCTCGTTGATGGCTTCGATGGAGGCGACGCGGAGTTCGGCGCCTTCGGCGAAGTGGATCGCGTCCACCTTCCAGCCCATGTGAATCTCGCCGCCCTTTTGCTTGATCAGGCAGGCGACGTGCTCCCAGAGCTGGCCGGGGCCTAACTTGGGGTACATGAAGCGCTCGATCAGCGAGGTGTCTGTACCCTTCTGCGCGAGATCGCCGGTTTGTTTCTTCGCGAACAACTTCTTGAGGAAGTGCTTGGCGGCGGTGGTGAGGCTGAGACCCTTGATGCGCTGCGCTCCCCACTCGGCGGAGATCTTGTCGCAGGGCGTGCCCCAGACCTTCTCGGTGTAGCTCTTGAAGAAGGTGAGGTAGAGCTCGCGGCCGAAGCGATTGATGAGGAAGTCCTCGAGGCTCTTCTCGGGCTTGATCTGGTGGACACGCGAGACTGCGTAGCTGGTTCCGACGCGGACCATGCGGATGACGCCGAGATTCTTGAGCGTGTTGGCGGTGAGCGTGATCGGGTAGTCGAAAAACTTGCGCAGGTAATAGATACGACTGCGGCGCGGGCGGATGAGCATCACCAGGTCGGGGTTCACGGGTTCTGGAACCTCGACCGTCTCGACGACCTCGCCAGGCGAATCCTGCTGTGGCTCGGTGGCTTCGGCGTCGGCATCGCCGAGCAGCGGGCCGAGGCCGCGCAAGGGCGGCTCCTCTTCCAGGCGGGCCGGGACGCTGACGACGCGGCGCTTGCCCTGGTAGCTAATCTCAAGCGGCTCGGCTGACGGCTTGGTTTCGGCGGGTTGGGAGACTGGGGTTGCGGACTCCGAAGCCATGTCAGGCGGCATCAGGTCCATCCACCACTGCATGACGCGGTCGGACTTGGAGAAGAAGCGGTGGCCGCCGATGTCCATGCGGTTGCCCTTGTAGCGGATGGTGCGGGAGATGCCGCCGATCTCCTGGCTGGCTTCGAGGATGACGGGGACGACGCCGGAACGCCGGAGCAGCTCCAGACCCGCGGTCAGGCCTGCGGGGCCCGCGCCAATGATGATCGCTTTCTTTGTCATGCGCGGTTCAGGTCTTTTCTCAACTTCAGGCTACCTCAACTGGTTAGTTGTCCGTTGTCGGTGGTTAGTTGTCAGTGGTCAGTGGTCAGTTGTCAGGGATCAGTTGTCAGGGATCAGTCGAATCAGCCGGTCCAGAGTGAAATTAGCCGATCCGGGAGTGATACTTTCGCGTTAATCTTCTTATCCTCTTATCCCCCTCCTCCGGTGGAGACTCCAATCGAGGTATCCCCCCCCGGGGGGGGTGGTGCTAACTATATTTGTTTATAATTACATATGAAAAGTACCCTCTGTAAATATAAGATTCCATGGTGGTTATTGGAAAAATAACATTCTAAAAGAGTTAGCTACGAATGGGACGAATTTGGTGGCCGCAAGGGAACCGGGTAGAGGCCAGGTTTCCAATTTTTGCCTACCTTTATTCTTCATTTTCTTTGTCTATCTTCCTTTAAGGATAGCAGTTTGGGCGAAACTAATAGGACATTCCAAGAATCTTTGATGTGGTTTGGTTTGAGCTAGTTGACGTGCTTTGGAGCCGGTTTGGGGCTTGACATGGCAAAATTTGCGCGTGGGCGCCCGGCCTACCGAGGCCGTTACGACGCTAGGGTAACGGCGGAGAGTCTTGCCCTTCGAGTTAGCCGGGAACCGGGCGTTGGCATTGACAGTGGCCTCACGGTGGCGCAGAATACTCGCCAATCGGAGGTGTTGTATGCGCCTGCCCGGTTCCACCCACTCGGTTGCAATCGAAGTTTGGACTGCGCGGTCGCTCGCGCTGGGCCTGCTGTCTGTTTCCACTGCGTTATGGCTTTCGCCGGGACTGGCCCAGGGGCCTGTCGTCGGCCAGGATCGCGGGCACGACACGCCGCAGTGGAGGCAAATTGAGGGACACCTGCCCAACCCGGCCACGTCTAGCGCCGATGTGTTGGAGCAGCAGGCGGACATTCTGCGTGCGAGGCGATACCCCGCGGATGCGCTGGACTACTACAAGTACGCCATGGCGCGAGGCGGAAGCGCGCCGAAGCTGACGAACAAGATGGGTTTGACTGAACTGGAGATGCACAACGTGGAGTTGGCGCGTGCCTACTTCCAGCGCTCGCTGAAGCTGAACCGCAAGGACGCGGACGCGTGGAACAACCTGGGCGCGGTGGAGTATCTGGACCGCGGAGCCGTGGCGGCCGTGACCGATTACAAGCGGGCGATCAAGCTGAACAAGCATCAGGCCGTCTTCCATGCCAACCTGGCCACGGCCGACTTTGAGAGCAAAGACTACACCGGGGCTCGGCGCGAGATGGGCCAGGCTCTGGAGCTGGATCCGTCGATCTTCGACAAGGAGATAAGCACCGGCGGCGTGGCGGCGCATGTGCTGACCTCGGAAGACCGGGCGCGGATGTCGTTCGAGATGGCGCGGATGTATGCGCACAATGGGCAGCAGGACCAGATGCTGCACTCGCTGTCGCAGGCGGCCGAGGCGGGGATGGATGTGCAGCGTGAGATGGTGCACGATCTGGTGCTGGCGAAGTACGAGATGGATCCGCGGGTGGTGCTGCTGGTGCACAACGCGCAGATGCTGCGGACGGGCCATGTGCCGACGGTGAGCGCTTCGAGCGCGGGGGATGCGGACTCGCCGGCAACGAAGCCGATCACCGAGTAAGCCGCTGAAGCCGTAGGGATGAAAGAATCGGGCATGGCGAATTTGACCCTGGTGTATGGAATGCGGCTGCTGCCGGCGGATGAAGTGGTGTCGGTGGGCGAGGCGCCGGTGGCGCTGAAGAACGGCAACGAGGCGCACGTGACGATGCATGTGCTGGAGGGCAGTCGCGAGCAGATCGAGGCACAACTGCGGCTGAGCATCGAGGCGTTCTTCGACTTTTACCCGGAGATTTAGGGCGTTCACACGCCCATTTGAGGCTTCGCGCGGTCCTCCCGTTGGTCGGCACGGAATTTTGATGCGACCATCGGGAGCAGCGGCGCAAAGCTCAATACCGTCATGAAGGGACCGCTGCCCGCGTCGGACGCCCTTCTGGCAGGACCATCCTTGCCCGTCCGTTGCCACTTTGAGATCTGTGTCAAAACCGGACAGCGGCATGCTTTCGGGCTCCGGCTGACGAAGAACCAGTCAGGTGCCGGAGGCTGGTTATGCGATCGCTACGAGGAGCGTGGGGGTGCGTTCTGCTGCTGTCCGCGTTGGTGGGGGGCGGCGGCGCGCGAGGGGTGGGGGCGCAGACGATTGCGGCGGCTCCGCCGGTGATTTCTGCTGTGATTCCGCCGGTGATTTCTCAGGGGACGGAAGATGCGCTGCACGCGATGACGCGGCTGGCGGGGGTGATCTTTGCGGGGCGCGTAGCGGCGGTGCGGCGGCTGGATGGGGACGGCGGTGCGACCGGGGTAGTGGAGATTGACTTTGCCGTGGACGATGCGGTGCGGGGGGTCAGCGGCGGGACGTACACGCTGCGCGAGTGGGCGGGACTGTGGGCGGGGAACGAGCCATTTCGCGTGGGGCAACGGTACCTGATGCTGCTGCATGCGCCGGGGCGCGCGGGGTTGAGTTCGCCGGTAGGCGGGGCAGATGGCGCAATTCCAATTCTGGGCGCGGGCCGGAACGGAGTAGGGGGGGCGATCGACCTGCGCTGGATTGGGGCGGGTGCCGTACGGCCGGTGGCGTACCGGGATGAGCCGGTGGGGCGTCCGACTTCGGCACGGGGTGCGGTCAAGGCGAGTGGGCTGAGTTCGGACGCTGCGCAGGCGGATTTGGCTGCGCCGACGCCGACGATAGCGGCTGCACCTGCCAAGGAGAGCGCGGGCTACGCTGGCGTTCTGGAATTGCTGCGAAGTTGGGAAAAGGCCGGCGATGCGGCGCGCTAGCAGGTGCGTGCGAGAGCTGGTGGCGCTCGGCTTGCTGCTGGGCGGGACGGGTGCGCTGGCGAGCGGGCCACGCTGGGTGACCGGACCCCCATACTTTACCGCGACGGCCGGAACGCCGGTGGTTTGGTATACGACTCACCCGCTCTACTTCACCGATCCGGGCAACCTGAGCGCGTCGGTGAATCATGCGGCCGCGGACGCGATGGTGGCTGCGGCGGCGGGCGTGTGGAACGTGCCGACGGCGGCGCTGGTGCTGGCGCAGGGCGGCACACTGGCTGAGCATGTGAGCGGGGCGAATGCGTACCTGGGTTCGAACGGGCCGGTGTTTCCCGCGGACGCTGAGGCGAGCAACTACGCGGCGATCCAGATTGCGGTGGTGTACGACAGCGACGGCTCGGTGACGGACCTGCTGCTGGGGGATGGCGCAAGCGCCGTGGCGGAATGCCGCGAGAACGCGGTGATCGAGGATGTGGACTCGATTGTGCCGGCGGGATTCATCGAACATGCGCTTGTGGTGCTGAACGGGCGCTGCACCGGGCCTGCGGCGGAGCAGCAATTGCAGATGCAGTACCAGTTGGAGCGGGCGTTTGGGCGGGTACTGGGTGTGGGATGGTCGCAGACCAACGACAACGTCTTTACCGGCGTGCCGCAAGCGACCAACGGCCAGGCGCTGCACTGGCCGATCATGCACCCGATCGACCTGGTGTGCGGCGCGTACACGTACCAGTGCCTGCCGCAGCCGTTCACGCTGCGGGACGACGATGTGGCGGCGATCTCCGGGCTGTATCCGACCGGGCGGGTTGGCGATGCGAACGGGGCGGCGCCGGGGCCGGGGAAGATCTGGACCTATACGCAGGCGAGCCGCGTGTACGGGACGGTGACGTTTCCTACCGGCCAGGGGATGCAGGGCGTTAACGTGGTGGCGCAGCGGCAGCAGGGCGGGTGGAGTATTCCGGAGGCGTGGTACGACACGTCGTCGGTGAGTGGGTACGGATTCCAGCAGAACGCGGGGGGCCCGGTGACGGGCGCGGCGGCGGGGATGGCCGCGAGCATGGGCTCGGCTGACCCTGCGACGGAGGGCGCGTACAACATGGCGTGGGTTCCGGACATCGATCCGGCAGGAGCGCAGAACGGCGAAATGATCGTGGAGCTGACGACGGAGGCGATCAATCCGCTGTATACGGGCGCGCACGCGGTGGGGCCGTACGCGATGGGGAGCGTGTCTCCGTCGGGCGCGCCGGAGAGCCAGTTGATGAACCATTTTGCGCTGGGGCCTTACAACAACCTCGGGGCGGCGGAGCAGGTGAGCTTTGCGCCGCCCGATGCGGCGAGCAGCTGCATTAGCGGCGGAGATGGCCTGGAGACGGCACCGCTGCCAGTTGCGGGGGGCGGTTGGTGGATGGGAGTGCTGTGCGCGCATGGGCATGCGGCGTGGTCGAGCTTTGCGGCGAAGGCGGGACGGACGGCGACGCTGGAGGTGACCGCGCTGGATGAGAACGGGCTTGCGACCACGGAAAAGGCCATGCCGCTGATCGGGGCCTGGGCGGCAACAGATGCGCTGGGCACGCTGCCCACGGTGGCAGCCACACCGGCCGCTTTCAACACAATTGCGCTGGGGATGACTGCGGCGGGGGTGTCGTCTGCGCCGGCGAGTTCACCGGCGGGGGGGTTGCGATTCGTGATTGCGGATGCACGCGGGGACGGGCGGCCGGACTTCGCGTACCAGGCGCGGATGCTGTATGCGGACTCGGTTGCGCCGGCGGCGACCAGCTTGAATGGCGGACAGATCACGATTACGGGGATGGGGTTTGGCGCCGGGAATGCGGTGATGGTGAATGGCGTGGCGGCGGCGGTGTCGAGTTGGAGCGCGACGACGATGGTTGCGGTGGCTCCGATGGAGAGCGCGTTCGGGGCAGCTACGAGCGGGCCGGTGGATGTGGAGGTGGTCGATCTTTCGACGGGAGGATCGACGGTGTTGATGGGCGCGCTGACCTATAGCAGCAGCGTTGCAGCGGATGAGATGACGGTGGTGTCGGCTCCGTCGGGCACGGTTGCGGTGGGGACGGCAGCGGCGGCGCCTTTCGCGGTGCGAGTGACGCTAGGGGATGGGGTGACTCCGGTGGCGGGAGTGCCGGTGACTTTTGCGGCAACGGCGGGGAGTGTGCAGTTTGGGGCGTGCGGCACGGCGGTGTGCGTGGTGCTGACCGACGCGACGGGGTTGGCTTCGACGACGGCGACTCCGGTGGTTTTTGGGACGGCGACGGTGCGGGCGTCGGCGGCGGGAACGGCGCAGAGTGCGAGCTTTGGCGCGGTGGCTCGCAGTGTTGCGGCGGTGCAGGCGGTGGAGTATGTTGCGGCGGGAGCGACGGGGGTGTGGACACCGCAGGTGAGCGTGGTCGAGAATGGCGCGGCCGCGGTGGGGGTGGTGGTGGGGTGGTCAGCGGCGGGGACGATGGTGCTGGCGCCGGGATCGAGTACGCCGAATGCGCTGGGCATGGCGGAGACTTCGGCAGTGGTGGGGCCGCTGGCGGCGGGTGCGCAGGCGACCGGCGAAGCTTGCGCGTGGGGGACGGTGTGCGCGAGCTTTGTGGCTGTGGGCGTCGATCCGGCGGCGTGGCGAGTGGTGGTGGTCAGCGGGGCGGGGCAGAATGTGGCAGCCGGCACGGCGTTTGCGCCGGTGGTGGTGATGGTGACGGATGCGGGCGGCGATCCGGTGGCGGGCGCGGAGGTGGCGGTGCACCAGACGGTGGATGCGGCGGAGATGGCTTGTCCGGCGAGGGGGCCTTGCCCGGTGGCGCCGGTGCTCGCGTCGGCAACCGGATCGTCTACTTCGGATGCGAATGGGCTGGTGAGCGTGGTGCCGATGCAGATTGCGGGGGTGGGCGAGAGGACGAATGTCGCGGTGGCGGCGGGTGCACAGGGGTTCGCGACGCTGACGGTTGCGCAGGCCCCGTAAGTGATTGTGAGGGCTGGGTGGCGGGGCCGGCCCGCGCAGAGGCGCCGGAACCGTTATATCTTGGATATGGGAACATTGCGATCTGCATGTCTGGACCGAGCGCCCGGATGTTGATTTGCGAGAAGCCGCAGGCGCGACAAAAGCCTTTGGAGAACAATGCTGAGGATGAAGAAGATTGAGTTGGAGATGGTAGGCGGAACCCAGAGTCTCACGAATGTTCCAGGATGCAGCCACAGGAAAGCTAACCGGGGAGTCCGAATCGCCGTTGCGCTGGCGGCGTGCCTGCTGCCAGTTGTTGCGCAGGCGCAGACCAAGCTGGGGCCGGCCGCGCCGGTTACGTACGACAACAAGTGGGAGGTATACGGCGGCCTGAACTATATGGACTTCAAGGCCGGCGAGAATCTGCCCACGCGCATGAACCTGGGCGGCGGCGAGTTCGAGGGCACCTATTGGCTGACCAGCCACATTGGCCTGGCGGCGGAGTATCGCGGCGAGGCGGGCACCACGCAGGTCTATCCCACCGCGAGCATCTACGGAATTCACCGGCCGCTGGTGTACATGAATGCGGGGATGTTCGGGGTGCAGTATCGCGGGCCTAAGAACCAGCACGCGGCGCTGAACTTTCACGCGTATGGCGGCGTGGCGAGCGGCGTGTTCGACGCGGGCACGCAAGGGGCGCCACCGACTCCGGGTGTGAGCGCTGCCTCGAATGCGCAGATTGTCGGGCTGTACAACGACCACACGGCGCCGATCTTCGCGCTGGGCGGCAGCGGCGACTTCAACCGGTCGAAGAACTGGGCGATCCGGCTCTCGCCGGACCTGATCCTGGAACACTTCGGCAACGAGACGCGGGAGTTTTTCGCGATCTCCGGCGGCGTGATCTACCGCTTCCCGGTGAAGGCGAAGAAGTAGGAGCGCGGCGGCGCGCTGATGGGGCGGTGCGGCATGGAAGCAATGAGGGACGTATTGCGGGGAACTCTGGGTAAGAGCCTGCGCGGGATTGGCGACGAGGATCGCCTGGCTGCGGCATGGACGGTGGCTTGCGGCTGCGCGATGGCCGACCGCGGACGTGTAGTCGGGTACACGGCAGGCGTGATGCGGGTTGAGGTTGCGGACCAGACCTGGCTGAAGCAGATGATCTCGCTGCGCGGCGTACTGGAGCGGGAGATGACGCGCATTTCGGGGCTGCCGGTGAAGGAAATTCACTTCGTGTTGCAGAAGGGTTGAGGAGAAAACTGCGGATGGCTGATGGTGTAGGCATGGACGAAGTGCTGCGCGTTGCGGAGTTGGCGAACCTGGATCTGACGGTGGAGGAAGTTCCGCGGATGCAGCGTGACTTGAGCGCGATCCTGGGATACATTGCCCAGTTGAATGAGCTGGACACGGCGGGGGTTCCTGCAATGGCGCAGGTCGGCGAGATGCTGGGCGCAGAGCCGGAGTTGACGGGTGCGAAACTGCGGGTGGACGCGGTGCGGCCTTCGCTGGATCGCGAGTCAGTGATGGCCGCGGCTCCGGAGAGCGATGGGCGGTTCTTCAAAGTGCCGAAGGTGATCGAGAGATAGGCACTTTGTGCCGTTCTCGACGCGCTGGCGCGCGTGAAGGCGGAGGCGGGCACTTCGTGCGATTCTCGACGCGCTAGCGCGCGTGAAGGCGAATGCGGGGCGGTTTGTGGCTGAAGATGTCGGTTCGAGGTTCGAGGTTCAGATGAGTTTGGGCAGCATTGAACAAGTTCGGGAAGCGGTTGCGACGGGGGCTACTACGGCTACGGCTGTGGCGGAGCGGCATTACGCGCGGATTGCCGCGGACGACGTGCCGGCTAGCGAGGGCGGCAAGGGCATCCACAGCTTTCTGGTGCTGAGTAAGGAGCGGGCGCTGACGCAGGCGGCGAAGATCGACGCGATGGTCGCGGCGGGCGAGGCGTTGCCGCCGTTGGCAGGCGTTCCGGTGGGCATCAAGGATGTGCTGGTGATGCAGGGTTCGCCGGCGACTGCGGGCTCGAAGATTTTGCAGGGCTACATGCCTCCTTATGACGCGACTGTGGTGAAGCGGCTGGAAGCGGCGGGCGCGGTGCTGCTGGGCAAGCTGAATTGCGACGAGTTTGCGATGGGCTCGTCGAATGAGAATTCGGCGTACGGGCCGGTGCTGAATCCGCGGGCTCTGGATCGGGTGCCGGGCGGGTCGAGCGGCGGGAGCGCGGCGGCGGTTGCGGCGGGCTTTGCGGTGGCGACACTGGGCACGGATACGGGCGGATCGATTCGCCAGCCGGCGGCATTTTGCGGCGTGGTGGGTGTGCTGCCGACCTACGGGCGCATCTCGCGCTACGGGCTGATTGCGTTTGCCTCGTCGCTGGATCGCGTGGGACCGTTTGCGACTAACGTGCGCGATGCGGCCACGATGCTGAGCGTGCTGGCGGGCAAAGATGAGATGGATGCGACCAGCTCCGACCGGCCCGTCGGCGATTACGTGGGCGCGCTGAAGAAGCCGGTGAGCGGGCTGAGGATTGGCGTTCCGGCCGAGTACTTCGGCGAAGGGCTTGATCCGGAGATTCGTGCGGCGATTGAGAAGGCGCTGAACAGGCTGCGTTCGGCTGGCTGCGAGGTGAAGACGATTGCGCTGCCGCACACCAAGTACGCGGTGCCGACGTACTACGTGATTGCGACGGCGGAGGCTTCGGCGAATCTGTCGCGGTTCGATGGGGTGCGGTTTGGGTTAAGGACTGGCTCTGGAAAAACGGGGTCTCAGACGCTCTCCGAGATGTATCGCGAGACGCGCGACCAGGGCTTCGGCGCCGAGGTGACGCGGCGGATTTTGCTGGGAACTTATGTGCTTTCAGCTGGCTACTATGATGCGTACTACCGCAAGGCGCAGCAGGTGCGGACGCTGCTGACGCGCGACTTTCTGGCGGCATTCGCCGAGGTGGACGCGATCGTTGCGCCGGTAACGCCGAAGCCAGCTTTTAAACTGGGTGAGAAGACCGACGACCCGGTGCAGATGTATCTTGAGGACATCTACTCGGTCGCGGCGTCGCTGGCAGGCATCTGCGGCATGAGCGTCCCCTGCGGCGAGACGGCGGCGGGGTTGCCGATTGGCGTGCAGGTGCTGGCCGCCCACTTCGACGAGGAGACGATGTTGCGGGTAGGGTTGGCGATTGAATCGGGCCAGGTATAGAGCAGTTCTCACCTGAGGCTGGCACATGCTGCAAGACGAGTTCGATGTGCGGATGCATGAGGTCTACCGAGCCGGGAAACGCGAAGCCAGGTTCAGCGCTCCCTTGTTTGCCGAAATGCTGAAAGAGCACGGCGGACTCGAAACGGCCAGGCGGTTCCTTCACTCCGCGGACTATGCCGCTGGGTTCACCGCTCTGTGGGAGCGGGAGCGGCTGGACCTGACGGTAGAGGCGGTGATTCTGAAGGAAGAGAAGTGGCATCCTCTGTTCACCGCGGAAGAGCTTGAGATCTGCCGGAAACGCTTGAAGGAATATGGATACCCGCCAGCGTGATGTGCCGGCCGATTGCAGGGGCGCCCGCCGTAAAATAGAGTGGAGGCTGGCTGACCCATATGTCCAAGAGCTTGAAACTGGCTTCAAAGTGGGTGCGGTCGGTCAATTCCCTGGTACGATTTGCCGCATATGGCAAGCACCCACGGCGCGGCGCTCTTCTGGCTGCCTTTGTCCGCCTGCATCTGACGATACTGCTCTATGCGACTGTGAATCGGCCGCTGCGCAGCTTTTCGCTGCTTGGCAGGAGGGTGCAATTCGCAAACTCTCACACGTTCTCGTTTCTCTTGATGGAATTGTTCCTTGAGGAGAGCTACGGGGAGTGCGATCCGCCGCCGGCGACGATCCTGGATCTTGGAAGCAACATCGGGATGTCGATTCTGCTGTTCAAAAGCCTGTGGCCGGCTTGCCGGGTCTTTGGCGTTGAGGCGTCTCCGGAGATCTTCGCGATGCTCGAGCAGAATGTTCGAGGCCTCCCGGAGGTGACGGTTGTAAACCGGGCGGTGAGTGATCGGGCTGGGACGATCTCCTTTTACTCGACACCCGATTCGCTGATGGGCAGCACCAACATGCTTCGCGGCGGAAGTGTGGGCACCGCGGTGGAAGCCACTCCATTGTCTGAATTTGTGTCCGGCCCGGTCGATCTGTTGAAGATCGACATCGAGGGAAGCGAAATCGCCGCCTTTGCCGAATTGGGGGCATCGGGGAAGATGTCGCTGATTCGCGAGATGAGGATTGAGTATCACCATCACATACCGGGCGAATGTCACAGTCTGGCCGCGTTCCTGGAACGCCTGGAGCGCCATGGCTTTGGCTACGAGCTGGCGGCTGCGTTGCCTGACGACTATGGAGGCATGCAGGATGTCGTCATTCGCGCGCGACGGATCGAATCGGCGCGAATTCCGCTACACTCGGCGGATGAGTGTGGAGCGCGATAGGCCTGCTGCTGAAACCCGACCAGCCCGTGAGCAGGCGAGTGAACAGGTTCGGCGCATCGCGGCGTTCGATGTGGGCGGCAAGCGGATTGGCGTTGCTGTGACCGACCCGCTGGGGTTTACGGTGCAGCCGCTGCTGACGATCTATTGCAAGACGCCGAAGGCGGACCTGAAGTCCATCGGGCGGCTGATCCGCAGGCATGGCATCGCAGAGGCGGTGGTCGGCAACCCGCTGCATATGTCCGGCGAGCAGAGCCCGCAGGCAGCTCGCGCGCAGGCCTTTGCCGAGGCGCTGCGGGTGGAGTTCAGCATCCCGGTGCATCTGTGCGACGAGCGCCTGACCAGCCACGAGGCTCACCTGCTGCTGGATGAGGCAGGCCACGCGCGCGGCCCTGAACGGAAACGGATCATCGACCAGGTTGCGGCGGTGCTGATCCTGGAGTCGTTTCTGGAGGCTCGGGCGCGGGAGGCAGGCGAGCAGACGCCGGCGACTGAGTGAGATGGCGCTAAGCCGAGCAGTTTGGTCACCCAGCGAGCTGGCGTAGACGGCATAAAGCGACATCAAGCGGAATTGCGCGTCGCAAGGCGAAATCTGCGGGACTGCGGCGCAGTGTCTGTGCGAGAATTCGCGCGTACGGGGACGAGAGAGTTTTTGCAATCGGGAGAGCAGCCATGGCGGCGATGAGAGTGATGTTGGTAACGGGGGCAGCGATTGCGCTGGCGCTGTTTGGGTGCAAGTCGGGATCGTCCGCGGCGGCTGGAACAGAGGGTGGAGTTGCGGGGGCGGCAGCGCCAATGGGTTCGGGGGGCGTGGTGAAACAGGAGATCGTCGATCCCTCGTTCAACAATATGAACGCGGTCGAAGTGACTGCGCCGGCGAATTGGCACTTTCAGGGGACGCTGATGCAGGGTGGGCAGTGCGTGGGAACGCCGTTCCCGGTGTTTCGCGTGACCAGCCCGGACGGACTGTCGGCGTTTGAGCGGGAGCCGACGATTGGGTGGCGATTTGGGACGGGGCCGATGGCGGCTACCCAGTCGGACTGCGTGCCGCTGAAGACTGCGCTGGGAGGACAGGACTTCCTGAAGTATCTGGCACCGACGATGAAGCTGACTTACGTCTCGGATGTGGCGGAGCCGGCTGCGGAGAATGCGGCGGCACAAGCGGGGCTCCAGTCCGCCGAGGCGGTGTACGCGCCGAAGTATGCGGCCGAACACCTGACTCCGCCGAAGCAGACGCGAGAGATGGCGCGGGCGCGGGTGAGCTATCAGAACGGGACGTTTCCCATGCTGGGCGAGCTGCGGGTGCAGTTGGACTGCACCGAGTCGGTATATGCGGGGATGAAGTCGATTCTTCGCGGGGTTGCGGACCGGCCGGCTTCGGATGTTACGGTGTGCACTGCTTCGACGCGCTTCTACTACGCGCCCTCCGCACAACTAACCAGCGTGCTGGCGGTGTGGGATGCGCCGGGCATGGGAGCGGTGATGCTGATGCCGTGGCAGCAGGCGTGGGTGAACCGCAACCAGCAGCAGGCGAACGCGGCGATGTCGCAGATGATTGCGAGCACGAATGCGGCGATGGCGGCGAGCCATCAGCAGTTCGAGCAGTCGATGGCCGCGCAGAACCAGATGCATCAGCAGTTTATGGCACAGATGCAGGCGAGCACGAACGCCTCGATGGCCAATGCGAATGCGAGCATGAATGCGCAGTCGACGGCAGCGTCGGACTGGGTAAACTATGCGCTGGATCAGCAGACAGTGCTGAACCCGTCGACCGGGCAGGTGAGCACCGTGTCGACCGCCTCGAGCTACACATGGGTGGATAGCACCGGGAAGACGAGCTATCAGACCAACGATGTGAACGCGAATCCGAACGGGGTACTGCAGGGGACGTGGACCAAGACGCAGGTGGTGCATGGGAACGGGACGCCGATGAACTGATCGGTCCCCACCCATAACGGTGAAGCTATCAGGAATGGGCACACGGATCAGGCAAGTGCGATTTGGGCTTTGGGGCAGCGGGCGACTAGTTCCTGCTGGAGACGGGCGATGTCGGCGGCGGCGTTGGCGGGAATGAGGACCGCCTGGTGGATGGGGATGATCTGGGTGGGGCCGTAGGGGTTGGGCACGGAGCGCTCGAAGCTGAGCATCAGGCTGCGCGGCTGGCGCTGGTCGATGGCGGCTGAGACGAGGTAGGTGCTGACGTTGAGCCACGGGGTGAAGACGCCGTCGCAGAAGATGCCGTCGCGGCCGAAGTAGACTTCGGGTGGTGCGGCGAGGAGTTTGGCGTGGAACTTGTCGGCGTGGGGCGCGCCGCCGCGGCCGCTGAGGGTGGCGATGGTGAGGATGGCGGCGCAGACGACGACCAGGTAGATCGTCTTAAAGATCCAGGAGCCGGGGCAGAAGAAGACGACTCCGCCGATGATGATGGAGAAGGGGAAGAGGAAGCGGTGCCAGTTGCGCTGCAGGACGAAGGTGGGCGGCGTGACGCGCATGCGGTCGGCCTGGACGGCGCTCCACTGCTGCCACTGTTCGGGCGCGTACTGCCAGTGGACCCAGGGATCGAGCTCCACGGCGGTGAGGGACTGGTCTAGGCTGCGGCTGGTGAAGTAGTAGATCGGCAGCATGATGATGGCGAGGAAGAGCGTCATGCCACCCAGCGTGAGGCAGATATACATGGTGGGGCCGGGGACGAGGGCGCCGAGGGCAAAGATCGCGATGAGGATGGCGAAGACCTTGACCCACTTGATCATCTTGCGGCGGTTGTTGGTGACGAGTTTGACGGAGTGAGGCAGCGCCGCCGGTCTCGACTCTTTGGGCACGGTTACAGCCTGGATGAGGAAGATGAGGCCGAGGGTGCCGAAGATAATGACCGCGGCCATGGCGCTGCCTATCACCGCGACAGAGCGGTTCGCCGTAAGGTTGACGGTCGCGACGATGAGCACGATGAGGCCGGCGATCGCGAGCAGGACGATGGCCGCGGAGCGCCAGGTGGAGCGGCTGGAGTACAGCGGATTGCGACGCCACGCGCCCCAGGCGCTGATCATCAGCAGGACTGCGAAGATGAGCTGGATCATGGAGCAGCCTCCGGCGGTTAGACTGCGATGTTACATGGAGGCTGCTCTCAATCGGCGGAAATAATGCGGGCCCGCGCCGGGCACGCTTTACCTGGTAAGCCAGATCTCCATGCCTATGTCGTTGGGGTCGATGCGGGTGTTGGCAAAGCCGATGGGGGCGAGCAGCGCCTGCATGCTTTCGACGGTGTAGGCGCGGCGCAGGAGCATGAAGCGGAAGGTGAGGCTGGTGTTCCAGCGGCTGAAGAAGCCGAGGTGGAGCGAGTCGACGTAGCGGTTGATCTGCTGCATGGAGACATCGCGGCGGAGGTCGATGATGAGGGCGCGGCCGCCGGGGCGGAGGACGCGGCGCATCTGCTCGAGGGCCTGGGCGGGTTCGGCGAAGTTTTTGAAGGCGGCGCGGCAGACGATGAGGTCGAAGCTGGAGTCGGCGAAGGGCATGGCGGAGGCGTTGCCCTGGACGATATTGACGGGGACGCGGGCTTCGGCTGCATTCTTGCGAGCCAACTCGACGAAGGTCTTGCTGATCTCGAGCGCGGTGACGTGGAGCGGCGGGTTGCGGGCGAGTTCAACGGAGAGGAAGCCGGGGCCGGGCGCGACTTCGAGGATGTCGCCGCCGCTGGGCAGCAAGTCGCGCAGGCGGACGGCCAGCGTGCGGAATGCGTCCAGGTCGCGGCGGGTGGTTTTCTCGTACCAGCGGGCGATGGAGCCTTCCATGCCCATTCCGATATAGGCTTTCTGGGTGGTGGATGTCATACTTGAGGTGCCTCCTTAGGGGTAAAGTAAGTATCTTATAAAATAAGATACTTTTAGAATAAGTGTTTTTGGAGACCATGTCAACCAAGCAACGCGCCCTGAATGAAAGCATGCTTCGCCAGATCCGGCAGTTCATTGCCGGAGCCGTTCTGTTCAACCAGAAGGTGGCGGACGAGAACGGTCTGCGCCTGACCGATATGCAGTGCATGGGCGTGCTGGAGTTGCTCGGGCCGTCAACTCCGGGCAAGCTGGCCGAACACACGCGGCTGAGCAGCGGCGGAGTGACGGTGATGCTGGATCGGCTGGAGAAGGCGGGGTACGTGAAGCGCGCTCCGAATCCGGAGGACCGGCGGAGCATCCTGGTGAGCGTGAATCCGAAGAAGCTGAAGAAGTTCCAGGCGTACTACGACCGGATTACGGAGCAGACGGTTGCGGTGTTCGAGGAGACGCCGGAGGCGGAGTTGGAGGCGGTGGAGCGCTTTTTCGCGCGAATCAATGCGATTCGGGTGGAGCGCGGGCCGCTGGAGTAAGGGTGCGGCGAGGAGGGTAAGCTCACCCACTCATCCCGCGCCCGATTTCTGTAAACGCGGGATGAGTTGGCGTCCGGCAGCGCTGGCTGCTGAAGTTCGATTTCGACGGTTGGGGCTTCCCTATTCCCTGCTCAAGCAGCGGCGGACTTGACGATGGATTGCCGCGCGGGTGGGCGCCAGAGTTCTTTGGGTGGGCCGGGGTCAGTTGTCTGCACCATGGCGTAGTGGATGGGTGTGCGGCAATAGGCGCAATCGGTTTTGCGCACGATGGTGGCGGCGTTGCCGGGGATGCAGTGGCTGGTGCGCATGCATTCGGGGCAGGCGATAACGACGTGGGCATTGGCGCCGCCCTTGGGGGGGTGGGTCGCAATCCAAATGGGTGCGGTGCCACGATAACGCTCGGTGAGGTCCTCGATGCTGGCCGCTTCTTCGAGCAGGGTCAGCAGTGGGAGGACTCCTGTAGCCTTCTGGTAGAAGGCGTCTGCGGCGACACCGGTGGGGATTTCTCCGCCGGAGAAGGCGCTGCTCATGGCGATGACGGCAACTTCGGGGAAGCGGCGGCGAACGACGGAGAGCAGTTCGAAGCCGGACATGCCTAGCATGTAGAGGTCGGAGAGGATGATGTCGGGCTTGTCGGCGCGGATGTGCATGAGGGCGGAGAAGCCGTCTTCGGCGACGCGGACGCGGTATCCGGCATGGGTAAGGATGGCAGTTAGCAGGTCGCGGAGTTGGATGTCGTCTTCAGCGACGAGAATATTTTTCCGGTTAGGCATCTCGAACCTCCTGTTCGGCATCTGAGACTAAATCAAGCTTTCCATGCGGGGGAAACCGGCGTCTGGTCAATAGTGACCAGTTCATTTTGTTTTAATTCCGGGATTTCCGATCAGGCGACGTGTCTGCGTGGAGCAGTCCAGGCGGCCAGCGCTTCGGCCTCGCTGTTCGATTCCGCGATGAAGCTTGCCATCTGCTGGGAGAGTTGCGAGTCGACCTCGTCTGCGATGGCCATGACTCCGACCAGCAGCACGCTGAAATCGATCTTGTTGAGATTGTCCTGCAGGGTTTGGAAGATGCTGACCTGCAGCATGCGGGACTCTTCCACCAGCATGGCGGCGGTGTAACCCTGGGTGCGTCGGGTGCGGCCGTGCCCGACGGCGGCGGGCGAGGCTAGCGCGCGCGTGCCCAGGTGAATCGGGAAGCGCAGGCGGGAGACCACTTCGCGGAAGAGCTGGGGCAGGTGGGCGCAGCGCGCATCGTCCTCCAGGTGGGCGGAGATGATGCCCGGATCGTTGCGGACGGATTCGAGCCAGTCCTCGATGGTGGACTGGGAGCAGCGTTCGAGGATATCTGCGACGCTCTCGATGGTGCGTGCGGGGTGAACTGCGCCATGCTGGAGACGTTCGCGGATGACGGTGATGAGATTTTCCACGCCCAGGGGCTTCACGACAACCACGTCGGTCTGCTTGAGAATGGCCTCGGCGGCGACCTTCATCTCAGGGAAGGCGCTGAAGATGACGGTGACGGCGTGGGGGCTGGCGTGGCGCATGGCGCTGACGACGGTGAGGCCGTCGCCGTACTCCGGCATGTGCAGGTCGCTGACGAGCACATCGAAGGTCTGGGAGCCGATGAGGGCGAGCGCCTGATTGACGTTGGCTGCGCAGGCTACCGCAAACCCGTTGTGGGAGAGCACCATCGTGAGGACGGTGAGAATGGATTCATCGTCGTCGACCAGCAGGATCCTGGGGCGATCGGGCGGGCCGGTTGACGATTCGTGAGGCGATGCAGCTGTGTCTGCTTCGAGATGGGGCATCGGTCACCGTCCTTTGAGCACTAGTGGGCTTTGGTTTCCTCACACAGTATCTCGTCGAGGGATGGCCTCTGTCTGGTCAATTTTGAACAGTGCGGGCACGGCGCGCCGCAAGCTTCTTTTTCTCTTTCGGAGTCTCCAGCACCGCGGCAATTGCAGTTCTTCCCCCGGGCGGCTGGTCGAACAGGATCACATTCAGCAGCGACTTGTGGACGCGGATGCGGCCGTTGTACTCGATGAAGCCGTGCTGGCGGAACCGGTTCATGAAGAAGCTGACGCGGGAACGGGTGGTGCCGATCATCTCGGCGAGGGTCTCCTGGGTGACGGGCGGGATGAGCGACTCGATTTCGCCGGGCTGGCCGAACTCGGCCATGAGGAGCAGGATGCGGGCGAGGCGCTTCTCGCTGTTGTTGAAGAGCTGGTCGACGAGGTCGGCCTGGGTGCGCATGCCGCGCTGGAGCAGGAAAGAGAGGAAGAAATCGGAGAAGCCGCGCTGCTCGTGCATGACGCGGATCATCTCTTTGCGCTCGACCTTGAGCGCGGTGCAGACGGAGACGGCGGTGGCTGTGGTCAGGCGCAGGCCGGGGATGGTGGCGACCGACTCCTCGCCGACAAAGTCGCCGGGGCCGAGCATGGTGATGGTCGCCTCCTTACCGCGCTCGGAGACGACGGTGAGCTTGGCGCGTCCGGTCTGGAGAAAGAAGACGCAATCGGCCTCTGTTCCCTGCGCGAAGAAGACCTGCTTGGGGGTAAGGCGCACGAGGTGACGGCCCAGGCCGGCACTGGCGAGGAAGGTGGTGAGGTTGAACAAAGGATCGAGAAGATCGGGCATCGGGAGACCTCGTTGCGGGCGCAGACAGTAGTCTCTGGTGCTGCTGCGGAGCTCGGAACTGGCTAACCTGGGCGCCAGTGTGGCCCATGACCCGGAGAGGAGAAGTCCTATAAGAGAGAGATAGGACACCGTGAGACAGGAGAATGTCTCAATGTAATCTATACGACGCAATTTTGGGTGGATAAGTTGCACCAGGTGGATATTGGGGGCGCAACATGTTGCATTTTGAATACTATGGCTCGTCGGAACGCGCTTGGCGGCAAGAGCAAAAGAAAGACGGAACGCCCGTGCTCGGAGCGTTCCGTCAGTAAGGTTGGCAATGTCGAGTGTCAGTCGAGGGTTCAGACCGTCAACGACTTGCGCCTGCGGAAGAAGAATCCGGAAGCGCACAGCATGCCGGTCCCGAGAAGAACGAGGGTGCTAGGTTCGGGTGTGACGGCGGACGCGAAGCTGGAGGTAAAGTTGACGCCGGAGGGATCTCCGCCTGAGCCTACTGCGCCGGCCTGCTCGACAACGAAGGTATACATATTCGCGTCTGGGCCGCTGAGCAAGGTGATGCCGGTGAGATTGACGATATCGCCGGCCGAGCAGGACGCTGGACTGCTGGCACAGTGAGTATCGGCTCCTAGTGCGCCGAATGGAACGATGACGACGCCGTTGAGCAAGACTTCAGCAGTATCGTCGGCCATCAGGTCGATCGATCCGTTATAGGTTCCGCCGAGGGCAGTGAACTCAGTGGTGAACTGGTAGTAACCGTATCCGGGGTCGGTGCCGCCTGGACCCGCGTTCGCCGCATAGCCAACCCAGGTTGAGGCTCCGGTCGGAGCGGCCCACACGCCATTGGCAAGCAGGGTGTAGCTATTGGCGGTCCCGCTGAGCAGAGTGGGAGTGGACGCGACCGCAGGTGGCGCGGCGAAGGAGGTGTAGCCGGCGAAGTTCATCGCGGTTTGGGAAGCGCTGAAGCCCAGGGATACAGCGGTGGTGTTCGTGGCGAAGCTTCCGAGAGAGATGGAATCGGCGAAAGCGAAGGACGCGGACGCGGCAAGCAGAGAACCAAGGACAGCGAGTTTTGAGAGATTCTTCATAGATGGCCTTTAGGGACAGCCGCTGGGAGGCGGGTTTGAACTTCACTAAGGACGAAGGCACGCTCCCCGCGTGGTGGCGATCCCACCGCGGAGAAGTACCTTAGTAGACTATACTGGTTGGCTCGAACTTGCCGAATCCACCTAAAGCGGTACGACGGTGGCAAAGCTCTATTGAGGTTCGAAATCGGCAAATGTGTTCTGGGGAGGGACTTACTCCTGCTTACATATGATGCAGGTTCTCAGACTCATGGAACGCCGGTCTGAGCAAAACTGCACATTTCTCGGGATTTATCATCCGGCCGCAGGAGCGGGGGTGTCCAGGGTTGTCCAGGCGAAGTCGGGTCGACCCCGAAAAAGGAGGTCGTCCGCCCGGCGTTCCGTATGGGTGCGGCGAATCCGAAGGTCAGGCTGCGTTGCGCCTGCGCATGAAGAAGCCGGCGCCGCCCAGCAGACCGGTGCCGAGCAGAACCAGACTGCCGGGTTCAGGAGCCGGGGCGTTGCCGATCAGGTTAGCGGTGAAGTCGACGCCGGTTGGGTCCAAAGTGGTGCCCTCGGCTCCTGCCTGTTCGACGATGAAGGTTAAAACGTTGGCATCGGTTCCGGAGAGCAGGGTGACTCCGCTGAGCGGCACCACGTCGACGTTCAAACAGTCATCCAGGGAGACCGCGCAGTGAACATCGGAGCCCAAAGCGCCAAACAGAACGATCGGGGTTCCGTTGAGGAGAACTTCGGCGGTATCGTCGGCCATGACGGAAATCGATCCGGAGTAATTGGTAGTGGCGGCAGCGGTAAAGGTGGTGTTGAACTGGTAGTAGCCGTAGGGCGGATTGATGCCGCCGGGACCCGAAGTCGGGGTAGATCCCACCCAGGCTGAATTGCCGACGGGGCCAGCCCAGACTCCATTGGGGACGAGGGCATAGGTGCCGGCTGTTCCATTCTGGAGCAGAGGAGCCGACGCCACGGCTGGCGGGGAGGAGTAGGCGGTGTATCCCGCGAAATTCATGGCAGTTTGTGAAGCGGTGAAGCCGAGAGATGCGGCGGTAGTACCGGTTGCAAAGCTGCCAAGGACGATCGAGTCAGCGCGGGCGAGCGGCGCGGATGCTGCGAAAATTGCGACCGCGAGAGCTGCGGTAAAGACGGCGGATCGGTTCAAGCCGTTCATCGGACACACCTCATGTCTGTCACCCCGTGCGCGCGGGAGTGCTTGGGCTGGAGGCCTCGCCGTGGTTGCTGTCCCGTGGCCGTCGGGCTCTCGCGGCAGGTTGGCCGGTTGGCAGCTATTCTCGATCCGGACGATGGCGCACAGACGATGCGCCGGAGAGGAGATCAAGGATTGCCGCAAAATTGGCCTGTATTGCAGACAGATTCTCGATCCGAAATATGGGTTGTCCCGTCGCTTGCACTTTTTTTTCTGACGTGAACTTGCAACTGAATGTGGATTGGCCGCTGATGCCTGCGGGGGCAGCGGGAAAAAACGCGGCCGGGCGGGTCGCTTTGAGTGGAGTGACTGCGGGGAAGTATAATGACGTTTGCAGCATGATATGCCGCGGCTGCAGGCGCGCGGCGGTTGAAGACGAGTTGCAGGGCGAGGCGAGGGACGCCTGGTAGTTGTCTGTGATAAGACAGCCACTTTGCGCCGACGCAGGACGCGTAAGAAGGATTCGCTGAAGCACCTCAAGGAAGATTCCGGAAGGCCCCATGCCCGATCATATTAAGAAGCGACTCGAAGAAGAGATTAAGTTGCTGGAGCGTGAGCTCACGACGGAGCTGCCGGCGGAGATCAAGAAGGCGGTCGCCCTGGGAGACCTGAGCGAGAACGCCGAGTACCACATGGCGAAGCAGCGCCAGGTGTTTGTGAACGCTCGCCTGGGGCAGTTGAAGAAACGGATGGGCGAACTGGCCATGGTGAACCTGGTCAACATTCCTCACGACAAGGTTGGCTTCGGCGCGACGGTGGTGGTGTTCGACTCGAGCAAGAACGAGGAACTCAGCTACAAGCTGGTGACCAGCGAAGAGTCGGACGTGACCAAAGGGTTAATCTCGACTACATCGCCCATCGGGCGCGCGCTGCTGGGCAAGAAGCTGGGCGATATCGCCACCGTGGTGACACCGAACGGCAATCGCGAGCTTGAGGTGCTGAAGCTGAAGACCATCCACGATGAGGCGGAAGAGGAGACATCGGACGCTGACGTTGCGTCCGGCAAATAAGACACGCGCGGGTTCAAGAGCCAGCGCGGGGCGGTAGAGCGCCCTGGCGGCACCGCACTGACTGAAGATGGATAACCGGCTCCAAATGGCTGTATCCAAATCACCGTATCTCAATGACCGCATCTCAATGACATGGACAAGCGCTTTCGGGAAGGGCAGCGGATGGTTGCTGCAGAAGATTGTCAACGGCCTCGCGCTGACGAAGATCTCGCCCAACGTGCTGACGTTTCTTGGCCTGGTGATCAACATCATTGCGGCGTGCTTCTTTGGGTTTGCGCGCGGGCATAACGCGGACAAGATGTTTCTGATTGCGGGACTGGTGATCATCGGCGCCGGCATCTTCGACATGGTGGACGGGCGGGTGGCGCGGCAAACGAACCAGGTGAGCGTGTTCGGCGCGTTCTTCGATTCGGTGATCGACCGCTACTCGGACGTGGCGATTTTCTTCGGCCTGCTGGTGTACTACGCGCGCGGCAACCGGCTGTTCTACGTGGGGCTGGTGGCATTTGTGATGACGGCGTGCGTGATGGTGAGCTACACGCGGGCACGCGCGGAAGCTCTGATCGGGAGCTGCAAGGTGGGGTTCATGGAGCGGCCAGAGCGGATTGTGTGCGTGATCCTGGGCGCGCTGTGCAATCGCTGGGGCGTGATGGCCCCATGCCTGTGGGTGCTGGCGCTGTTCTCGACCATCACGGTGATCCACCGCATCCGGTACACCTATCTGGAAACGGAGCGGCGGAAACTGGTGGCGCCTGCGCGGTAGCGAATGACGCGGCGCGATCGGCCAGGGCAGGCGGAGTGCTACGCGTTCAGCAACTGGGTGCCAATGCCGCTGAAGACGTTGGTCAAATTGAGCCTGTAGGCTCGCATCACGGCGACCGAGCTGAGAGCAACCAGGGTCGCGACCAGTGCGTACTCAATCAAATCCTGACCGTCTTCCTCCCTGACAAGATTCTTGAGAAATTGCTTCATTGAATAAGTTCCCCATGCATCTGTGGTTCAGAGTTTCGTAGCTCTCGTCGTGTCAGTCTCAAACGATAGGCTTTGGAACCAGCGAAGTACATGACCCAAAAGGGGTATCAGGCCGATTCCGGCCATTCCCCGCGGTGAACCGAGGCTGGCGGGCTGGGGCTTCTTCGGACGAAAGCGAGTGCAGGCGGGGTGGGGGAATGCCGGATAGTTTTCGATGCGCCGGCGAGATCGTGCATCAGAGTCTCGATGGGATGGGACGGGCCAACGGCGTCGCCCCGAAGTTGTGCTTATACTGGGAGGGAACTCTCCATGAATAATCCTCCCTTGGCCATTGAGGCGCTCCGAACGCCCCGGCTCGAAGGCGCAATCCCGCAGCTAGTGGCCGGACCGACGCCGGGCGTGCATCTATTGCGCGGACGGGATGCGGTTCTGGCGCGGGCCGGAATGCTGCAGGAGTTGTGCCGGCGCACCGGCCAGGCCGGGGCGATGGACGGCCTTGAATTCCTGCTGTCGGCGCCGACCGCGCTCGAGAAGATTCCGACCCTGGTGCTGATAGGCGCCGGGATGGAGCCCACAGGGGCGTTCGCTGGCGCGGTGCTGCTGTATGAATACCAGATGGCGGGGTGGGGCACGAAGGTGTTCGCGACCGACGACGTGACCGGGCTGCGGACTGTGATCGCGCCGCCGGGGCTACGGATGCAGGTGGCCGAGGCGGCCTGCGAGGCGCTTCTGGAGCGGGGAGCGCTGACCACGATTATCTCGTTTGCGGGCAGCGCGGAGGCTTACTCCGCGGATGGACGGAGTGCTCAGGTCGCCGCATGCCGGATGGCGAGGCGAACGCGCAGCGTGCCCTGGTATCTGCCGCTGGCGGAGACGCACGACGCCACGCTTGCGACTCTGGGACGGCACACGCGGCGCAACTTGCGCTACTACCGCAGGCGGGTGGAGAGCGAGATGGGCGCGGAGTTTGTGCCGTCGGTGGCGATGGGACGCGAGGAGTTCCTGGCAATCAATCGTGCGTCGACGAACCCGGTGCCGGACGCCACGGCAAAATGGCGCTACGACGCGATCGAGCGGATGCCGGGAGTCCTATTTGCCGGAGTACGAGCGCGGAACGGGAGATGGCTGAGCCTGATCGGCGGGCGACGCCACCTGGGGGTGTCGGAGATCGACTGGCAGATCAACCTGGCGGGGCTGCCGCGGTGTTCGCTCTCGACCATGATGCGATCGTACCTGCTGGAACACGAAGTAAAGCTGGGGACGAAGCGACTGGCGTTCAGCGGAGGGACGCCACACTCCATGCGCCACTCGTTTGCGTGCATGGACGTGGCGGATGTGATCGCGGTGCAAGAGTCAGCAGCCGCGTGGATGCTGCGCCGGGCAGCGAGATGGGTCTTTCCCGAGAAGAACTTCCTGGGCCAGGCTCTACGCGATCCGGAGCTTTGCTGGACCAAAGCGTAGGCGGACGCCGGGAGAATTCCACGGCGTCCGCGCAAGGATTAGCGAATACCGCCGGAGATGTTCAGCGTCTGGCCGGTAACGTATTTCGAATCGGTCGAGGCGAGGAAGATTGCAGCCGGCGAGATGTCATCGGGCTGTCCGATGCGTCCGAGCGGAGTCTGCGCGACGATGCCTTTCTCGAAGTCGCTGCCCAGGAAGCCTGCGGTCTGCACGCCTTCCGTATCCACCATGCCAGGATTGATCGCGTTCACGCGGATGCCTTTGGGACCAAGCTCCTTGGACAAGATGACCGTGATGGCATCGACAGAAGCCTTGGTCGCCGTGTACGTCGAGCTTCCCGGAGGATAGAGTGTCGTCACCGCGGAGCTGATGTTGATGACGCTGCCGCCGTCTCCATTGAAGTACTTCGCCGCTTCCTTGGTGGTCAGCAGAAGGCCGAGCACGTTGAGGTTGAACTGCTGGTGGAAGGTCTCCTCGGTGATCTGGTCGAGCGGCTGGAAGGCGTAGACGCCGGCGTTGTTGACCAGAATGTCTAGCTTGCCGTAGGCCTGGTTAGTCTCGGCGAAGAGGCGGGTGATGTCGGCCTGTTTGGACACGTCGCCCTGTACGGCGATGGCTTTGCCGCCCTTGGCGGTAATGGCGGCGACGACCTTATCCGCGCCTGCCTTGCTGGACGCGTAGTTGACGACCACGGACGCGCCCTCGGACGCGAGCGATTTGGCGATTTCCGCGCCAATGCCCTTTGAAGCTCCGGTTACGACCGCTACCTTATTTGCAAGCTTGCCCATTGTTCTTCTCCTCGGATGTTGCATCATTTCGATACTTTTACAACCATCTAATTGATGGGAGCGGCACGAGGAAGGATTCTTTTTGAGTGCTCAGTTGTCTGATTCCGGACGATCGCGATTGGCGCTAGGGACCGACAACTGATCACGGATCACTGGCAACTGGCAACTGCTCTTAGATTTGCGCCATGCGGGCCAGGTAGGCTGCAAGGACATCGCGGCGCAGGCGGTAGGTGACGAACTTGCCCTCGCGGGTGGAGTCGACCAGGCCGGCGGTCTCCAGCTCCTTCATGTGGTGGGAGATCGTCGCCGCGGTGACCTCGCAGCAGCCGGTGCGGATAGACTCGCAGGCAAGCGTGTCGCCGGCCTTGCCGATGCGGCGCAGCAGGTCGTAGCGGCGCGGGTCGGCCAGCGCCTTCGCAATGAGGTGAAAACGGTCGTCAGTAAGTCTCTGCGCAGCCATGACATTAGGTTAGATCGATTTCGCATTCTTTTGGACTCGCTTAGACTGGAAAGCGCGAATGGAGTGTGCGGATGGCGGATGTAGCGGAACTGAAGAAAAAGTTTGCGATCCCCGGGATACTGGGGTTCGAGAAGACGGCGTCGGGGCTGGTAGCGGCGCGCGTGACGACCCCGGCAGCGGAGGCAACGATCTACATGCAGGGCGCGCATGTGACGCACTGGAAGCCCGCGGGCGAAGCGCCGGCCATCTTCCTGAGCCAGCGCGCGGAGTTTGCGCCAGGCAAACCCATTCGCGGCGGCGTGCCGATTGTGTTTCCGTGGTTCGCGGATCGGCACGACGGCAAGACGGGGCCGCAGCATGGGTTCGCGCGCATCAGTGAGTGGGAGTTGGCGTTCGCGGCGATGTCCGGCGACGAGCTGCACCTGGCGTTCACACTGATGCCGAATGAGCTGAGCCACTCGCTGGGTTTCGACCACTTCAAGCTGGGATATCGCGTCAGCGTGGGGCACGAGCTGACGCTGGAACTGACGGTGGCGAACGATTCGGGCTCGGGTGGCGCGCGGGAGGCTTCGGAGGTGACGAAGGAGATTGGCGCGCCGCTGATATTTGAAGAGGCGCTGCACGCGTACTATGCGGTAGCCGACGCGCGCAACGTCTCGATTGACGGGCTGGGCGGCACGACTTATATCGACAAGGTGGACGAGTTCAAACGGAAACTGCAGCCCGAAGGTCCGCTGAAGTTTGAGGGCAGAACCGACCGGCCGTATCTGAATACCGACTCTACCTGCGTGCTGCATGATGCCGTGGGCGGCCGGCGGATCGTGGTGGCGAAGACAGGCTCGCGCTCCACCGTGGTGTGGAACCCGTGGCAGGAAGCCACCGCGAAAATGGCCGACATGGAGCCGGATGCGTGGCTGCATATGACCGCGATCGAGACGGCCAACGTGGGCGAGGATGCGGTAACGCTCGAGGCGGGCGGGACGCACTCGATGCGCATGCATGTGTCAATTGAGAAGATCGCATGAAGACACGAGTCGTTGGCAATGCCGCGAAGAAGAGCTGTCTCGTTAATGGCACGGGTTTACCCGTGCCGCTGGCAGCTTGTGAGGAACGCGGCTTTAGCCGCTGAGGTCAATTTGCCAACGACAACAACGTACCGCCTCATCCTTGCTTCCGCCTCGCCGCGGCGGCGCGAGTTGCTGGCGCAGGCTGGATACATGTTTGCCGTCGAAGCGGCGGATGTGGACGAATCCGTGCGCGTGGGCGAATCTTCGAACGATTACGTGCAGCGCTTGGCGGAGGAAAAGGCAAAGGCCGTATTTGCACGGCGCGCTGACCCCACCCGTGACGGTGAAGCTGTCACGAATGAGGCACCCGAATTGGTGGTGCTTGGTGCGGATACAACCGTCGTCTGCGATGAGGAGATTCTGGCGAAGCCGGAGGATGGTGCCGATGCGAAGCGGATGCTGCGCAGGCTTTCAGGCCGGGAGCACGAGGTGCTGACTGGAGTGGCCGTGGTAACGCGTGCTGGGGTAGTCAGTGGAGTTGAATCCACTGCGGTGACATTCTCCGAAATCCCCGAAGCGGAGCTGGATTTCTACTGCGCGACGAGCGAGCCCTTAGACAAGGCCGGCGCCTACGGAATTCAGGGCTACGCGGCACGCTGGATTCCGCGCATCGATGGCGACTACTTCAATGTGATGGGTCTGCCCATCTCGCGCGTGGTGCGGATGATTGAGGGAGTCATTTCTTAGTCTGCGGTTCATTCTACTGAGCCCACCTCTCAATTGCTCGGAATGCGCGGTCTATGTCTTCATACTCAACCTCAACCGAATATGAGATCCAGCCTGAGTCATCCTCATCGTTTAACTTTCGAATATTGCTCGAAATGTTGGCCTGTTTCAAGGCATCAACGAGAGCAGTGGCATCTTCCATACTCTCGCAGGCAGCAACCTGAGTTCGGACCTCATCCTCACGCTCTGACATCGAGAGTGGGGAAGTATCGCCAACTTCCCGTTCCGGAAAGAGCTGCAAGGTATTGCGCAATAAGTCCTGAGCGCGCTTTAGATCATCCTTCTTGACGAGAATCTGCAATTGGATCGCAGGCGGTTCGGCAAACTTGTGAATACCTTGCGAAGGGACACCCCAATCCTTCACGGTGAATGGAATCTCCGCTTCTTCGAGCTGGCCGCACGCGCTACCTGCAGCGATCGCATCGAAAAATGTGTGCAGTTCGACAGTGCCTTCGGACTCGTTCATGGGTGGCGCTTTCGGTGGCTCGTAGTTTCATTCAAGGTAAATCATTCTGCAAGGCCGGCACGGACGCGGGTCATGGTGTCGAGGTAGAAGCTGAGGTTGTGGATGGAGTTGAGCGTGGCACCGAGGGGTTCTTTCGCGACGAAGAGGTGGCGCAGGTAGGCGCGGGTGTAGCGGCGGCAGACCAGGCAGGAGCAGGTGGGATCGATGGGGCGCTGGTCTTCGGCGTACTCGACGCGCTTGATGTTCATGCGGACGGCCGAGCCTTCTTCGCCGGGCTCGGGCGCGCGGAAGAGCAGGCCGTGGCGGGCGGCGCGCGTGGGCAACACGCAGTCCATCATGTCGACACCCATGCGCGCGTACTCCTCGATCTCGTCCGGGTAGCCGACCCCCATGACGTAACGGGGTTTGTCTTTGGGCAGGACTTCCAGGCTGCGGGCGATCATCTCGCGAGTGACTTCGCGGGGTTCGCCGACGGCCAGGCCGCCGATGGCGTAGCCTTCGAAGTCCATCTCGACCAGGCGCTCGGCGGACTCGCGGCGGAGGTCGGGATACATTCCGCCCTGGACGATGCCGAAGAGGGATTGGCGCTTGCCGGTGAGGTTTTGCGGCGCTGCAAAATGCGGGGATTCTTCCCTATTCGGCTGCGCCTCGGGGTCAGGATGACGATCCTGAAGAGGAGACGCCTCGCTGACTGGCTCCGCGGCCCAGGGGACTTCGTGTTTGTGGGCTTCGAAGTGGGTGCGGGAGCGCGCGGCCCACGCGTGCGTCAGGGCCATGGAGTCGCGCGTGCGTTCCCAGGTTGCGGGGGTTTCGACGCACTCGTCGAAGGCCATCAGGATGTCGGCGCCGAGGGCGATCTGGACATCGATCGAGTGCTCGGGCGAGAAGAAGTGCTTCGAGCCGTCGAGGTGAGAGCGGAACTCGACGCCGTCTGAAGTGATCTTGCGCAGCTTGGCTAATGAAAAGACCTGGAACCCGCCGGAGTCGGTGAGCATCGGGCGCGGCCAGCTCATGAAGCGGTGAACTCCGCCGGCGCGGCGGATGACTTCGTGGCCGGGACGCAGATACAGGTGATACGTGTTGGCCAGGATGATCTCGGCGCCGGCGCCATTTTGGCCGATGTGCTCGAGGGTTTCCTGCTGGACCGTCTTCACCGTGGCTGCGGTTCCGACGGGCATGAAGACCGGCGTCTGCACGGTGCCGCGCGGCAGATGGAGCGCGGCGCGGCGTCCGCCGGAGGGCGCGGTCGCGCTGATTTCAAACTTCAGACCCATTTGGCAAGTGTATGCCGCAGGCGATCCAATCTGCCTTGCCAACACGCTTTGCGGCGCGGAGGACGAACGACGGAGATTCTGACCTACGGTCAGAATGGCGCATTGGTTTCTCTCACGGTTGCTCGGCGAGGGTGACGGCCTGGGCGACGGTGAGGTCGTTGGGGACGCGGACGAAGTTGGAGTGTTCGGCGTGCTCGTTCCTGGCGATGGAGCGGAAGAAGATGACGCGACCGTTGATGGCGGTGTCGACCTGAGTGGTCTTCCAGTCGGGCTCGCCGAAGCGGTCGCGGGTGGTGGAGAAGCTGCTGCCGGCGTGGATGGTTGCGAGCAGGCCGAAGCCGATGCTGACGTCCTCGGGCAGGTGGCCGTCGATGCGGTGCAGGCGCATGGCCTGGGGATCGATGAGCAGGGAGCCGGTCATGGCGTGGAGGACGCGCTCCTCGATGGACTGGGTTGCGTAGGCGGGGTTGGGGCGGTAGTCGATGTGGATGAAGTTGCCTTCGGGGCGCGCGTCCGAGAAGAGGAAGGCGCGCGGCGCGAAGGCAAGCATCTGCATGGCGTGGACCTCGTCGTCCTTGACGGACTGCGATTTGTGGAGGAAGGCAGCTGGGTCGGCGACGATGGCGGCGAGGCGGCCGCGCTCCTGGGCGACGCGGTCGGGCGAGAGCGGCTGGCCGTCTTCAGCGAGCAGGAAGCGGATCTTGCCGGCGTCGGTCTCGACGACCTTCTCGGTCCAGAGATGGCCGTTGGTGCGGTCGGAGCGCTCCCTGGAGAGGTAGGTGTAGTGGTCTTTGTGCCTGGCGGCGAGGTCCTCGTTGGCGACCAGGGTGGTCATGATCTGCAGGGCGGAGGTTGAACCTTGCGGCATGTCGGCTGCCGCGGTGCGCCGAGGCCACGCGAGGGCGAAGAGAGCCGAGCAGGCGGCGATGCAGCCGATCGCGGCTGCGCGTGAGCGGTTCGAATTCGCGATGCTGGGCGTTGTTGGTGCCATTGTCTCTAATCGTAAGATGCCGGATGAATGTCGGGAGACGCAAGCCGGCGGTTTGGTTCAAGCCGTTGAAACGCCTGGGGCGGTGCGCGGGCGGACAATTTGCGCGACCACGATGGACATGACCAGCAGGGCGGAGGCGAGGTAGAAGGCCGCGCCCGGAATGTGGATCGAAGCGGACGGTCCGAAGGTTTGCGAGAAGACCCAGGTGAACATCATGGGGCCGACGATTCCGGCGAGCATGCGCAAGCCCTGCACGGCGCCCTGCATCTGGCCCTGCTGCGATGGGCTGACCTCGCGCGACATGATGCTCTGTGCGGAGGGCCAGGCGACCGACATCAGGTTCAGCACAGGGATACCCGCGAGCATCAACAGGCCGGTTTTTGAAAGGCCGATCATGATGTAGCCAACGATGCCTCCGATGAGGCCGAAGGTGAGCGCGCCGCGTTCGCCGATGCGCTTGACCAGCGGCTTGACCAGGCCCGCTGCATAGAAACCGGAGAAGATACCGACCATCGCCAGGGAGAGGCCGACAGCGCGGTCGCTCCAGCCGAAGCGGTAGTCGGCGTAGAGCACATAAACGTTCTGCAGAGACTGTTGCGCCAGATATCCGAGAGCGAGTACAGCGGCGAGGCCAAGCATCACCTTGTTGTTGCGGAGCAGGCGCATCGAGCCGACGGGGTTGGCGTTCTTCCAAGAGAACGGGCTGCGATGCTCGTGCGAGAGCGACTCGGGCAGGACGAAGAGGCCATACATGCCGTTGAGCAGGCTCAAGGCCCCGGCGACCCAGAAGGGCAGGCGCGGGCTGACGCTGCCGAGGATGCCGCCGAGCGCGGGGCCAAGCACGAATCCGACTCCGAAGGCCGCGCCCAGCAGGCCGAAGACGCCGGCGCGCTTTTCCGGCGGGGTGACGTCGGTCATGTACGCCATGCCGGTGGGGATGCTGGAGGCGGTGACTCCTGAGACGATGCGGCCGAGGAAGAGCCAGCCAAGCGCGGGCGCCCAGGCCATGAGGAGATAGTCCAGGCCGAGGCCGAAGTTGGAGAGCAGCACGATGGGACGGCGACCGAAGCGGTCCGACAGCGAGCCGAGGATAGGCGAGAAAAAGAACTGCATGACCGCGAAGACCGTTCCGAAGATGCCCAACATGCGCGCGGAGCCGGAGACGTTTCCGGCCATGAAGCTGGCGATGAGGCGCGGCAGGACGGGGGCGATCATGCCGAGGGCGAGCATGTCGAGCGCGATGGTGAGGAAGATGAAGCTGGCGGCGGCGCGGCGGCCTTTGGGCTGGTAGACGGGGACGGCGAAATCAGCCTCGGGCAGCTCGGCGCCGGAGGCCGCGAGATTTTCCGCGATGCCGGCGTTGAGGGCGTCTTCGGGGCCGGAGTTCGGGTTGTGACCGTTTTCGCTCATAGCTCCGCTATTCGCTCCCCCTCCCCCCTGTACTTAAGTCCTAAAGTATCCAATGCAAAGCACTTGGGTCTGGATCAGACTCCCTCGTGTTCGTAAAGTATCCGTTCTAAACGGGTTACCTTCAAAGTACCAGATTTAGAGGACTTAACTATGCTAGTTCTGATTTTGTATGCGAACTCGAGGGCCAGGTGGTAGGCCGCGCTCCAAGAATCCTACTCTTTTAATTATACAAGGGGTGTCAAGGAAAGGAGCCGCAAGAGCTGCGATTCGGGGCGTTAACGGCCACCGAAAGACGACGACAGAGATTCTGCACGGTCGTGCAGAAGGGCGGCGGGAGGGGCTAAGAGAAGCAGTGGGCTTTGGGAGGGTTGGGGCTGCGCGCGGGGCAGCTCAGGAGCATTTGCTATGCTGTGCGCAAAGGTTTTCCGAACGCACCTGCCTTCCCGGAGCACGCCATGCGTTTTGCCATCGCCCTTGCCTCCGTCCTGCTGGCTGCGTCTGCGCGGAAGCCCGCAAACACGGTGGCGACCTTTCTCAACGATCCTTTCGGGAACGCGAATGCGTTTGTCTCTCCGGACGGCAAGCATGCCCTATGGGGGGACTATGAAAACTCCGAGCTGGAGATGGAAGATACCGCGGCCCACGCGAAGCGTCCCGTAGCCGGGATGACGGTGCAGACGCTTTCGCTGGCATGGTCTCCTGACAGCCGCTACTTTGCCGTGAACGACCGTCCGGCCAGCGACATCGAAGACGCGTACCTCTTCAACACGGATACGCTGGAGCGCACCAAGCTTCGAGATAGCCTTACGGCGGCAAGGCCACAGGTGATCCGCTATTACCTGCATGACGACAACGGCCCTTTTCTGACGCACGGGCGAAACGTCCTTCACTCCTACCTGCACGTGCTGCGCTGGCTGGACGGCGAGCATGTGGAGCTGCAACTCCATGGGAGTACCGGGGGCAGGTTCGCGCACGACAACCCCGACGGACACCTTTACCCGGCGGAATGCTTCGATCTGCGCTACAGAGTTGGACTTGACGGCTCGGTGCAGAGGATTTCCGGACGCGTCTTCAGCGAGACATCGACGCCTAACGAGGATGCCTGCGGTTGGGGGTAATCCGCGGCAGCGAGT
>Ga0302314_10002697_pt1 | contig 32934 bp, 29 predicted proteins | sample III_Palsa_N2_3_FD_200533 | JGI IMG/M metagenome (GOLD analysis project Ga0302314, IMG submission 200533) | Peat permafrost microbial communities from Stordalen Mire near Abisko, Sweden - III_Palsa_N2_3 | ecosystem: Environmental > Terrestrial > Soil > Palsa > Peat permafrost | place: Sweden...
TGGCGTTCACGCCACCGCCGCCGATGCCGACGACTTTGATGACTGCGAGGTAGTTCTGGGGTGCTGCCACGTCGAAGGCCTCTCGCCTCGGATGTACGGTGCCGAAGGGACGGGAGCTGCTCCATATGAGCTCCGGACCCGAACCCTGACCCTGAGGTTTAGGGTTAATGCTGTGTCACTCTTCCATCATCTACTGTCACAGGACACTAGGTCTCCAAGCGAGTCCATTCAACGGACACGCCGAGCCTGACGATTTTTCTTGTGAGCCTATGTGATCAATCATCCGGAGTTGCGACCGGGGTGGCCTATCAGATTCCCGGTTCCCCTGGTGCTCCGTCAAGCGCGCGTCAACCGCTGAGGGCTGGATCGTCGGGAGCGGTGACGTTGTAGACCGCCGCCGACTGCTTGAGCAGCGCTGCCAGCACCACCGCCTTGCGCGGGTCCCGTTCCGGACTTCCCCACAGCACCGTTGCCCCGCCTGCGAGTTGCAGCTCCATATCGTCGTACGAATGCACGACGACTGCGGTCGTTCGTTTGGTAATGGCAGCCGGAAGTGACTTGGCGATCCGGACCGCGCCGTCGATCAGCGCGGCCTCCGGAAAATCCGGGAGGGCGGACTTTCCCGCCGCGGAGAGCTCCAGTTCGACCACCGGAACCCCGACCGGGACGGACGGGGCAGTGGCGAAGCGCACACCCGCGGCGTCCACTTGGGCGTACTCGCCGCTGACCTCCCTGATGGCCGCGACCGCGACCCGCTCGGTGATCCGCAGCCGCACCGTGTGCGGCAGGTCGAGACTCACCGCCACCCGCGCCACCCTCGGCAGCGCCTGCTCCACCCTGGCCTGGACCGCTCCGGTGTCCAGGCGCTCCAGCGGGCCGCCCAGCGGGACCTTCGCCGCCGCCAGCACCTGGGCGGGTGTCAGCACCGAGGTCCCACTGACCGTCACCACCCTGACGTTCAGCACCGAGGAGAAGAAAACCAGCCAGCAGGCCCCGCCGACCAGCCCCGCCAGCAGCAGGCCGATCACGGCGAAGCCGCGCCGCGACAGGCGCAGCCGCGGAGCCGGGGCGAACCCGGCTCCGGACTGCTCCCCCGCCGCCACGGCCTCAGGCACGGCGTCGGGCGGCGATCGCCCGGTACACCATGGCGACCAGCAGGTCGTCGGCGTCCCTGCGGCCGAACTCGGCGGCGGCCCTGCTCATGTCCCACAGCCGCTGGGGGTCCGTCAGGACCGGCAGCAGCTCCCGCACCACCCAGTCGGGGGTGAGCTCGGCGTCGTCCACCAGCAGTCCGCCCCCGGCCCTGACCACGGGCTGGGCGTTGAGCCGCTGCTCGCCGTTGCCGATCGGCAGCGGCACATAGGCGCCGGGCAGGCCGACGGCGGACAGCTCGGCGACGGTCATCGCGCCGGCCCGGCAGAGCATCATGTCCGCTGCCGCGTAGGCGAGGTCCATCCGGTCCAGGTAGGGCACCACCCGGTACGGCGGCATCCCCGGGATGTCGTCGATGTGCGGGATCTCGTTCTTGGGCCCCACCGCGTGCAGGATCTGCACGCCGTACTGCTGCAGCCTGGGCGCGATCGCCTGGACGGTCTCGTTGAGCCGGCGCGCGCCCTGGGAGCCGCCGGAGACCAGCAGCGTGGGCAGCCGCTGGTCCAGGCCGAAGTAGGCCCTGGCCTCGGGCCTGGCGGCGTTGCGGTCCAGGGTGGCGATGGTGCGGCGCAGCGGGATGCCGATGTACTCGGCGTGCCGCAGCTTGCTGTCGGGGGTGCTGACGGCGACGAAGTCGGTGTAGCGGGCGCCGTTCCTGTTGGCCACGCCGGGACGGGCGTTGGCCTCGTGGACCACGATCGGGATGCCGCAGCGCTTGGCCGCGTAGTAGGCCGACATGGAGACGTACCCGCCGAAGCCGACCACGGCGTCGGCCTTGGTGCGCTCCAGGACGTCCTGCACGGCCTTGACCGCGCCCCGCAACCGCCCGGGCAGGGTGATCAGTTCGGGGGTGGCCTTGCGCGGCAGCGACACCTTGGGGATCAGCGCCAGCTCGTAGCCGCGCTCCGGGACCAGTCTGGTCTCCAGGCCGCTCGCTGTGCCCAGGGCCGTGATGCCGATCGTTGGGTCGTTCCTGCGCAGAGCGTCCGCGAGGGCGAGCGCAGGCTCGATATGACCGGCGGTCCCCCCGCCGGCGAGTACGACATGCACCGAAATTCACCGCTCCCTGCGCTGCCGGGCCTTCCCGAGCCGCGCGATGGTCCGTTGGGGCAACCCGAGGATCCCGCCCCGGGCCTTCTTCTTGCTGCGGGCGGCCAGAGCCGTCCTCGCGGCGGGTTCGCTGCGCGCGAAGCAGAGCAGCATACCGACCGCGAACAGGCTCGGCAGCAGCGCCGAACCCCCGTAGGAGAACATCGGGAGCGGGACTCCCGCGATGGGAAGGAGTCCGAGCACCGCACCGATGTTGATCACGGCCTGAGCCATGATCCAGGTGGTGGCGCCTCCCGCTGCGTACCTGATGTAGGGGTCCTTCGTGCGTCCGGCCACGCGGATACCCGCATACCCTAGTGCCGCGAACAGGGCGAGCACCGACAGCGTCCCTGCCAGACCCAGCTCCTCGCCGGTGACCGCGAAGATGAAGTCCGTGTGGGGCTCCGGGAGTTGGCCCCATTTCTCGACGCTCGCACCGAGCCCGGTTCCGAACAGTCCGCCGGTGGCCAGTGCGTATACGCCGTGAACGGCCTGCCAACAGGAGCCGTCGCTCGGCATATGGGTCGCACCGATGCAGTTGAGCCGGCCGAGGCGGTGCGGGACCAGCACGATCAGCACCGAGCTGAAGGCGAGGGCGATCGCGGCGGCCCCGCCGAACAGCCGCATGGGGGCGCCGGAGAGCCAGAGCTGGCCGAACAGCAGCGCGCAGATGATCATCGCGGTGCCCATGTCGCCGCCGACCAGGACCAGGGTCAGCAGCAGCACGCCCATCGGGACCAGCGGCACCAGCAGGTGCTTCCACTGGTCCAGCATCTTCATCTGCTGCTTGCGGGCGAGCAGGTCCGCGCCCCAGAGCACCAGGGCGAGCTTGGCGAACTCGGAGGGCTGGATCTGCAGCGGGCCGCCGAGGCGGATCCAGTTGCGGTTGCCGTTGACCGAGGTGCCCACGCCGGGGACGGCGACCAGCAGCAGCAGCACGATCACCGCCAGCAGCAGCGGATAGGCCAGCCCACGGTGCAGCTTGACGGGCATTCTGACGGCCACGTACATCAGCCCGGTGCCGATGACGACCGAGGTGAGCTGCTTCTCGAAGAAGTACGCGAACGGCAGCCCGTCGTTGCGGGCCTCGATCTGGGAGGCGGAGAACACCATCACCAGGCCGAGCACCAGGATCATCGCCGAGGAGCCCAGGATCAGGTAGTACGGCGTCAGGGGGCGTTCCAGGCCGCGCTGGAAGCGCCCCCAGGGCGAGCCGGGGCCGGTGAAGCGGGTGAGGGCACTGCGGGAGCGGAAGACCGCGACCGACGGCTCGACGGTCTGCGGCGGCACGCCGGAACGCCTGTCTGCGGTGCGCCCTGGCACGGTTCCCCTCTCCTGGTCGTGACCGCCTAGCCCGCCAGTGCGCGGGCGGCGGCGGCGAAGAGGTCGCCGCGCTCGCCGTAGTTGGTGAACATGTCCATCGAGGCGCAGGCCGGGGCCAGCAGCACGGTGTCGCCCGGACGGGCGAGCCCGGCCGCCGCGCGGACGGCGGCGTCCATCGCCGGGGCACCAGTCTGTCCGTCGGGGAGCTCGATGACCGGGACCTCGGGGGCGTGTCGTGCCAGCGCCGCCCGGATGAGTGCCCGGTCGGCGCCGAGCAGCACGGCGCCGCGCAGCCGGGTCGCGGCGCCGGCGACCAGCCCGTCCATGTCGGCGCCCTTGGCGAGCCCGCCGGCGATCCAGACCACCGGCTCGTAGGCGGCCAGGGAGGCCGCGGCGGCGTGGGGGTTGGTCGCCTTGGAGTCGTCGATCCAGGTCACTCCGTCGATCTCGGCGACCGTGGCGATCCGGTGGGCGTCCGGGCGGAAGGCGCGCAGCCCGTCGCGCACGGCGCGGGGTTCGACTCCGTAGGCCCGTGCGAGCGCGGCGGCGGCGAGGGCGTCGGCGATGTTGTGCGGCGCCGGCGGCCGGACGTCCTCGACCGAGGCGAGCTCGGCTCCGGCCCTGTGCCGGTCCGGGATGAACGCCCGGTCGACCAGGATGCCGTCGACGACGCCGAGTTGCGAGACCGAGGGCGCGCCGAGGGTGAAGCCGACCGCCCGGCAGCCCTCCTCCACGTCGGCCTCGCGGACCAGGGCCTCGGTGGCGGGGTCGGCGGTGTTGTAGACGCAGGCGACGGTGTTGCCCTCGTAGATCCGGCCCTTGTCGGCGGCGTAGGCCTCCATGGAGCCGTGCCAGTCGAGGTGGTCCGCCGCGAGGTTGAGCACCACGGCCGAGTGCGGGCGCAGCGAGGGCGCCCAGTGCAGCTGGTAGCTGGAGAGCTCCACGGCCAGCACGTCGTAGGGCTCGTCGGCGAGCACCGCGTCCAGCACGGACACCCCGACGTTGCCGACGGCGGCGGTGCGCCGCCCGGCGGCCGCGAGGATCGAGGCGAGCATCTGCACGGTGGTGGTCTTGCCGTTGGTGCCGGTGACGGCCAGCCAGGGGGCGGGCTCGCCGGTGGCGGCCAGCGGCCTGCGCAGCCGCCAGGCCAGCTCGACGTCGCCCCAGACCGGCACACCCGCCCGGCCGGCCGCCAGGAACAGCGGGCTGTACGGCGGCCAGCCGGGGGTGGTGACGATCAGTCGGGTGCCCTCGGGCAGTGACTCGCCGTCGCCGAGGCGCACGGTGATGCCGAGCCCGCGCAGTTCCGCGGCCTGGGCCTGCTGGCGGGCGCCGTCGCCGCCCTCCACCACGGTGACCTCGGCGCCGAGGCCGTGCAGCACCTTGGCGGCGGGGACGCCGGAGATCCCCAGGCCGGCGACCGCGACCTTCAGGCCCTTCCAGTCCGGGTCGGGCGCGGGCGCCGTCATGCGGCGACCCAGCCGGCGTAGAACAGGCCCAGGCCGACGGCCACGCACAGCCCCTGGATGATCCAGAAGCGGACCACGATCAGGACTTCCGACCAGCCCTTGAGTTCGAAGTGGTGCTGCAGCGGCGCCATCTTGAAGACGCGCCTTCCGGTCGTCCGGAAGGACGCCACCTGGATGACCACCGACAGGGTGATCAGCACGAACAGGCCGCCCAGGATCGCCATCAGCAGCTCGGTGTGCGAGCAGATGGCGAGCCCGGCGAGCGCGCCGCCCAGGGCCAGCGAGCCGGTGTCGCCCATGAAGATCTTCGCGGGCGAGGTGTTCCACCACAGGAAGCCGAAGCAGGCGCCCATCAGTGCGGCGGCGACCACCGCGAGGTCCAGCGGGTCCCTGGCCGTGTAGCAGTGGGTGCCGGCGGTGAGGGCGTTGTTGCAGGTCTGGCCGTACTCCCAGATCCCGATGAAGACATAGGCGCCGAAGACCATCACCGAGGCACCGGTGGCCAGGCCGTCCAGACCGTCCGTCAGGTTCACCCCGTTGGACATCGCCAGGATCATGAAGATCGCCCACAGGGCGAACAGCACCGGGCCGAGCGACCAGCCGAAGTCGTTGACGAAGGAGAGCTTGGTGGTGGCCGGGGTGTTGCCGGCGCTGTCGGCGAAGCTGAGCGAGCCGACCGCGAACACGATGCCGACGATCAGCTGCCCGGCCATCTTGGCCTTGGCCCGCAGGCCCAGCGAGCGCTGCTTGACGATCTTGATGTAGTCGTCGAGGAAGCCGACCAGGCCCATGCCGGTCATCAGGAACAGCACCAGCAGCCCGGAGGCCGTGGGCGGGGAGCCCACGATGACCTTGGTCAGCGCATAGGCGACCAGCGTCGCCAGGATGAAGGCGATACCGCCCATGGTGGGCGTGCCGCGCTTGCTGTGGTGCGCCTTGGGGCCGTCGTCCCGGATCATCTGGCCGTAGCCGTGCCTGGCCAGAATCCGGATCAGTATCGGAGTACCCACCAGGGACAGCACCAGGGCGATCGCTGCGGCGAAGAGGATCTGCCGCATCGGGGAGCTGCTGGAGGACGCCAGCTGCACCGTCGCCTGGCTGTAGTTCACAAGGTTCTGACTCACGTGGTCGCCCCGTCCACCGCACCAGGGACGTCGGCCAGCAGCGCCTCGGCCACACGTTCCAGCCCCACCGACCGTGACGCCTTCACCAGCACCACGTCCCCCGGCCTGATCTGCTCGCGCAACAACCCGATCGCCGCATCCGCATCGGACACCAGCACCGACTCCTCACCCCACGAACCTTCGTTCCTCGCGCCCAGCTCCATGCAGGCCGCTTCCCGGCCGCCCACCGCCACCAGGGTGGCGATGTTCAGCCGCACTGCCAGCCGGCCCACCGCGTCGTGCTCGTCGAGGGAGTCCCCTCCGAGTTCCCGCATCTCCCCCAGGACCGCCCAGGTACGGCGGGCCCCGGGCCCTCTGCCGCCGATCGCGGCGAGCGCGCGCAGGGCGGCCCGCATCGATTCGGGGTTGGCGTTGTAGGCGTCGTTGATCACGGTGACACCGTCCGCGCGCTCCGTCAGCTCCATCCGCCACCGGGACAGGCTCTCCGCCTCGCCCAGGGCGGCGGCGGTGTCGGCGACGCCGAGTCCGCACTCGGTCGCCACCGCGGCGGCGGCCAGCGCGTTGGACACGTGGTGCTCACCGTAGAGACGAAGCGCCACCGGCGCGGAACCCTCCGGTGTGATCAGGGTGAACGCAGGGCGTCCCGCAGTGTCCAGGCGCACGTCCGCCGCGCGGATCTCCGCGTCCTCGGACTCGCCGAAGAGCAACACCCGCGCCCTGGTGCGCGAAGCCATCGCCCGCACCAGCGGGTCGTCCGCGTTCAGCACCGCCGTGCCCGAGGCGGGCAGCGCCTCCACCAGTTCGCCCTTGGCCTCGGCGATGGCCTCGCGGCTGCCGAACTCGCCCATGTGGGCGGTGCCGACGTTCAGCACCACGCCGATCCGCGGCGGGACGATCCCGGCCAGGGCCGCGATGTCGCCCTTGTGGCGGGCCCCCATCTCCAGCACCAGGAACCGGGTGTCGGCGGCCACGCGCAGCGCCGTGACCGGGAAGCCGATCTCGTTGTTGAAGGAGCCCTCGGTGAAGACCGTGGCCCCGATCCGGGCGAGCACCTGGGCGATCAGGTCCTTGGTGCTGGTCTTCCCGGCGGAGCCGGTGAGGCCGACGACCGCGGCCGAGGAGCGGTCGGTGACCGCTCCGGCCAGCCGCGCCAGCGCGACCAGCACATCGTCCACGACCACGGCGGGGACGCCGACCGGGCGGGACGCGAGGACCGCGACCGCACCGCGCTCCACCGCCCCGGCCGCGTAGTCGTGGCCGTCCACGCGCTCGCCGATGACGGCGGCGAACAGCGTGCCGGACTCGACCAGCCGGGAGTCGTGCACGACCGGACCGCTGACCAGCGCCTGCGGGTCCGGGGCGTCGTACAGAGTCCCTCCGGTGGCCTGGGCCACCTCAGCGAGGGTCAGGGGGATCACGTGGCTCTACTCCTTGGCGTCGCCGTGGCTGCCCACGGCGTCAGTGGTCTCGCCGGGCCCGGAACGCAGGATGGCCTCACGCAGCACCGCCCGGTCGTCGAAGGGGCGGATCTCGTCACGAACGTACTGGCCCAGCTCATGGCCCTTGCCGGCGACCAGCACGCAGTCCCCTGCGTGGGCCAGGGCGACGGCGGCGGCGATGGCGCGGGCCCGGTCGGGCTCGACCACGACCGCGCCGCGCTCGGCCTCGGGGACCTCCACCACGCCGCCGAACATGACGGCGAGGATCGCGAGCGGGTCCTCGGAGCGGGGGTTGTCGCTGGTCAGGATGGCGGTGTCGGCGCAGCGGACGGCGATGGCGCCCATCGGGCCGCGTTTGAAGGGGTCCCGGTCGCCGCCGCAGCCGACGACCACGTGCAGTCTGCCCTTGGTGACCTCGCGCAGCGCCTGCAGGGCGGACTCCAGCGCGTCCGGCTTGTGCGCGTAGTCGACCACGGCCACGAACGGCTGCCCCGCGTCCACCCGCTCCATCCGTCCCGGGACGCCGGGCACGGCGGAGACGCCCGCGGCGGCCTCCTCCAGCGGCAGTCCGGCCGAGACCAGGGCGGCGATCGCGCCGAGCGCGTTGGCGACGTTGAAGGGCCCGGGCAGCTGCACCGAGGCGTCCGCGGAGGCGCCGCCGGGGCCGACCACCCGGAAGCCCGACCCGGCCGCGCCCAGGTGCACGGCCTCGGCCCGCCAGTCCGCGGCCGGATCGCCGTCCGCCGAGTAGGTGACCACCGGGATCCCCGCCTCCTCGGCCAGCCTGCGGCCGTAGCGGTCGTCCAGGTTGACCACGCCGAGCCGCGCCCGCCTGGGCGTGAACAGGCTCGCCTTGGCCCGGTAGTAGTCCTCCATGTCGGGGTGGAAGTCCAGGTGCTCCGGCGTCAGGTTGTTGAACACCGCGACGTCGTAGACCACGCCGTCGACCCGGCCGTAGACCAGGGCGTGGCTGGAGACCTCCATGACCAGGGCGTCCGCGCCGTGCTCGCGCATCACCGCGAGCACCGCGTGCAGATCGGTGGACTCGGGGGTGGTGCGCTCGCTCTTGAAGTGCGCCTCGCCGACCCGCATCTCCACCGTGCCGACCAGTCCGGTGGCCCGTCCCGCGGCCCGCAGCCCGCCCTCGACCAGGTAGGCCGTGGTGGTCTTGCCGTTGGTGCCGGTGATGCCGATGGTGAGCAGCGCCTCGGCCGGATGCCCGTAGACCGCGGCGGCCAGGCCGCCCATGCGGGCCCTCGGCTGGTCGACGACGAGCAGCGGCAGCCCGCAGTCCGCCGCCCGCAGGGCGCCCTCGGGGTCCGTCAGCACCGCCACCGCGCCACCGGCGGCGGCCTGCGCGGCGAAGTCCGCCCCGTGGGCGTGCGCCCCGGGCAGAGCCGCATAGACGTCGCCGGGCAGGACCGCACGCGAGTTGTGGGTCACGCCGGTGACCACCGCGGAGGAGGCGAACGCTTCCAGGCCCAGCAGCGCCGCGACCTCGGCGAGCGGGGTCGGACGCGGGGCGAGCGGTCGGAGCGGGGCACTGGAGGGCTTCCCCTCCACCCCCGAGGCCGCAGAGGGCTCCTGATCACATTGGGGCACGGCCGTGAGGTTACCCGTACCGACCTGTCCGGGGCCAAGCCAGGGGGGTCCCGAGTCGGAACCTGGCGATCCGCTGTCGCGTGATGTGACGGAGCTCATAGGGTTCAGCCTCGCTTTGCGATGTCGTTCACCAGTTGACCGGCAGGTTCGCGGCGGCTCCGCCCGTCGGCGGGACCTGCAGGCTCTCCAGCGCGAACTCCATGACCTGCTTGAACACCGGGCCGCAGAGCTCGCCGCCGAAGTGCCCGTTCACCGGGTCCTGGATCACACAGGAGACGGTGATCCTGGGCCGGTCGGCGGGGGCGAAGCCGATGAACGAGGAGGTGTAGCCGTTGTAGCGGCCGGTGGTGGGGTCGACCCGGTTGGCGGTGCCGGTCTTGCCCGCCACCAGGTAGCCGGGGATCTGCGCCATGATGCCGGTGCCCTCCTGACTGGCCACCACCGACTGCAGCATCCCCGCCAGGGTCCTCGCCGTCCGGGCGCTGACCACGCGGGTCTCCTTGGGCGCGGGGGCGGGCACGAACTGCCCGTCGGGTCCGGTGACCCCGGCGACCAGGGTGGGCTCGATCCTGACCCCGCCGTTGGCGATGGTCGAGTACACCGAGGTGGTCTGCAGCGCGTTCACGGACAGGCCCTGCCCGAACGGGATGGTGTACTGCTGCGACCCCGACCACTGCGCCGGGGGCGCCAGGATGCCCTGGGTCTCGCCGGGGAAGCCCAGGCCGGAGAACTGGCCGATGCCGAACTTGGTCAGATAGCTGTAGAGCACCTGGTCGGCCTGCTGCTCGGTCGGGCCCAGCTGCTCGGCGGCCAGTATCGTGCCGATGTTCGACGACTGCGCCAGCACACCGTTGAGCGTCAGGTGCTCGGTGCCGTGGGCCACGTCGTCGTGGAACACCGTGCCGGCCCGCAGCAGCGTGCCGGGGACCGTCACATGCGTCAGCGGGGTCGCCACGTCCTGCTGCAGCACGGCCGCCATCGTCATCAGCTTGCTGACGCTGCCCGGCTCGTAGGCGTCCTGCAGGGCGGGGTTGCCCAGATTGTCCGGGTCCGCCTGGGCCAGATCGTTGGGGTCGAACCCGGGAGCGGTCGCCATCGCCAGGATCCTGCCGTCGGTGACGTCCTGGACGATGACATAGCCCTGCTCGGCCCCGGCCGCCTTCACCTCGGCTGTGATCGCCTGCTGGGCCTCCCACTGGATGTCCCGGTCCAGCGTCAGCCGGATGTCGGAGCCCGCGACCGCGGGCTTCTCGCTGCCGCCCGCGGTGGGCACCTCCTCACCGCCGGACTGGGCATAGGTCTCGGTGCCGTTGCGGCCCGCCAGCAGCGCGTTGAACTGCTCCTCCAGGCCGCCCGCGCCCTGCCCGTCGGCGTTGACGAAGCCGATGACATTGGAGGCCAGGCCGCCGTCCGGGTAGACCCGCTTGGTGTCCTGCTGGTGGAACACCCCGTTCAGGATGTTGGCGCAGTCCTCGTCGATCCGGCCGCTGTCCCCGGCCTTCAGCGCCAGGTTGTTCTCGGCCAGGCAGGTGCCGCTCCAGGCCTGGGCCACCAGCTTGTTCTCCAGCGCGGTGATCTGGTTCCAGGTCTGCGGCGACTGCTGCTTGGCCAGCAGGGCGTAGCGGTCGCCGACGCCGGTGTAGGTCAGGTCGCGGGCCAGCGTCGCCGCGGGGACGCCCAGCAGCGGCGAGAGCAGCGCGGCGGCCCGCTGGGGGGCGTCAGGGATGTGCGCCTGCCCGGGGGTGAACATGTACGGGTCCGCGGTCACGTCGTAGGCGTCGACGGTGGTGGCCAGGACCACCCCGGAGTCGTCGGTGATCGTTCCGCGCTGCGCCGGGAGCGACACCGTCTGGTACAGGTTGACGTTGGCCTCGGCGGCCAGGGCGGAGGCGTCCACGAACTGCAGCTGGACCAGCCGGCCGATGAAGAGCGTGAACACCGCGCCCAGCCCCACCGTGGCCAGCCGCAGCCGGCGCTTGGGGCTGGCCAGCCGCAGCGTCGCGGAGGCGGTGCGGGCGGGCGGGCGGCGGGGCGGCGGCTGCGGGCCGCGGGGGCGCTGCGGGCGACGGGGGGTGGTCATCCGTTGCCCCCGCCCGGGGGGAGCGGCGCGGGGCTGCCGAGGACGGTGCCGTTGTCCTCCAGGAAGGCGGGGGTGCCGCCGGGGACCATGCCGAGACCGCGCGCACGCGCGGCCAGGGAGTCCGGCGCCGACCAGGAGGCGATCTGCTGCTGCAGCCCCTGCTGCTCGTCGGTCAGCGTGGTGGTCTGCTGCTGCAGCTGAGCCAGCTGGAAGGAGCCCTGGTTCAGGGCGGTGTTCAGCATCAGCAGCCCGATCAGGCCGCCGGAGAGCAGCAGCACGACCATGAAGGCGAAGGGCCCGCGTCCCGCGGAGCGCTTCTTCGCACCGGACCTGGATCCGGACCCCGGCCGGGGTCGTGAACGCGCGGGGGCCGTCCCTCCCGCGACTCTTCCCACAGCCACCGTCCGACCCCTCCTGCCACTGCCGCCGCTAGCCGACCGACAGCCTGATTCTCTCCGCTGCGCGCAGCCGCGCCGGTGTGGCGCGGCGGTTCTCGGCAATCTCTTCCTCGGTGGGCAGCTCCGCGCCCCGGGTCAGCAGCTTGAACCGGGGCTGGTGCTCCTCGGGAACGACCGGCAGTCCCGGAGGCGCGGTGACCGCCGCTCCCGCGGCGAAGAACTGCTTGACCAGCCGGTCCTCCAGCGACTGGTAGGACAGGACCGCGATCCTGCCGCCGACCGCGAGCACGTCGAGCGTCCCGGGGATGGCCCGCTCCAGCACCGAGAGCTCACCGTTGACCTCGATCCGCAGCGCCTGGAAGGTGCGCTTGGCCGGGTTGCCGCCGGTGCGGCGGGTGGCGGCCGGGATGGAGTTGCGCACCAGTTCCACAAGACGCGCGCTGTTGGCGAACGGTTCCTTCTCGCGTTCCCGCAGCACCGCCGAGGCGATCTTCCCGGCGAAGCGCTCCTCGCCGTAGACCTTGAGCACCCGGGCCAGGTCGCCGTGGGAGTAGGTGTTGAGCACCTCGGCGGCGCTGATGCCGGTGGTCTGGTCCATGCGCATGTCGAGCGGGGCGTCCTGGGCGTAGGCGAAGCCGCGGTCGGCCTCGTCCAGCTGCATCGAGGAGACCCCGAGGTCGAACAGCGCGCCCTGGATCTCCGGGATGCCGAGGTCGGCGAGCACCCGGGGGATCTCGTCGTAGACGGCGTGCACCAGCGTCGCGCGCTCCCCGAACGGGGCGAGCCGCTCCCCGGCCAGGCGCAGCGCCTCCGGGTCGCGGTCCACGGCGACCAGCCTGGCCTCGGGGAAGCTGCGCAGCAGCGCCTCGCTGTGGCCGCCGAGGCCCAGGGTGGCGTCCACGACGACCGCGCCGGGCCTTCCGGCCAGCGCCGGGGCCAGCACGTCGAGACAGCGCTGGAGCATCACCGGCACGTGCTTGGCCTGGGGGGCCTGGGGGCCGGTGCTCATCGGTACTGCCTCTCGTAGGGGCGTACGCACCACCTGGTCCCCGCCCGCTCGCCTTGGGGAAGGGACCTTCTGGCGCCGGGGAAGGGGCGTCAGCGGGCTCTGAGCGGGTGGAGGCCGGGACGGTGCGTGCGTGTGGCTGTGCGCAGGACTGCACTCGCTCGACGTCGCGTCACTTTACTCCACGGCTCCCCCTGGTCAATCGGATGCGACGGCGCACGCCCCCTCACGCTCTCCCCTCAAAACCGCAGGTCAGATCCGTTGGTTCGAGGATCGGGGGGCGCACTGCGCAATCCGGTGCGCTGCCTTCGGCACCCCCGGGGGACGAAGATCATGCGAACGGAGCAACAGCTTGCCCGCCGCCGGAGCGCCTATGGAGTGCGTCACAGCGCCCTCACCGCTCGTGGTCCGACCTGCCGGACGGCCCCCGTTCCCACTACGGTCATGGATATGACTGCGACTCCCGACCTGTCCCGCGCCCAGGCCGTCCCCGCCGGTGAGAACTCCGCCGGGCCCGCGTCCATCATCGACAGTTTCGTCGCCAGGAACCGCGCCTACGCCGCCGCCTACCGGGACGGCGGCATGGACGCCCGTCCGGTCCAGCACGTCGCCGTCGTGGCCTGCATGGACGCCCGCCTCGACGTCCACGCCGCACTCGGCCTGGAGCTGGGCGACTGCCATGTCATCCGCAACGCCGGCGGCGTCGTCACCGACGACACCATCCGCTCGCTGACCGTCAGCCAGCGCGCCCTGGGCACCAAGTCCATAGCGCTGATCCACCACACCGGCTGCGGCCTGCTCAGCCTCACCGAGAACTTCCGCGTCGAACTGGAGGACGAGGTCGGCATCCGGCCCTCGTGGGCGCTGGAGTCCTTCACCGACCTCGACCAGGACGTGCGCCAGTCGATGGCGCGTGTGCGCACCTCCCCGTTCCTGCTGCACCGCGAGGACATCCGGGGATTCGTCTTCGACGTCCACACCGGACTGCTGCGCGAGGTCGAGCCGCTGGAGGGAACAACCGGGCATAGCTGATCAAACCCCTCGGTCCCGAAGGCGCGTCGGAGGCACGGATAGCCCGGTCGAGTGACGGGAAGCCCCCGTACAGGGAACAATGCGCTCACGGGAGGGCCCGAGCCGGGGACAAGGCGACGGCCCCGTAATCGGGCCGAGGAGTATCCGGGTGACAACGTTCAACGAGCAGACCAGCCTTGACCAGCCCCGCGGATCGGGGCTGGCCGAGCTCGGGGCGGTGGTGGAGCGCATCCGCGCCTCCGTCGAGAGCGTGCTGGAGGGCAAGCCCGAGGCCGTGCGGGTGGCGCTCACCGTGCTGCTCGCCGAGGGGCACCTGCTGATCGAGGACGTCCCCGGCGTCGGCAAGACCCTGCTGGCCAAGGCCCTCGCCCGCTCCGTCGACTGCACCGTGCGGCGCATCCAGTTCACCCCCGACCTGCTGCCCTCCGACATCACCGGCACCAGCGTCTTCGACCAGAACCGCCGCGACTTCGAGTTCAAGCCCGGCGCGATCTTCGCCCAGATCGTCGTCGGCGACGAGATCAACCGGGCCTCGCCCAAGACCCAGTCGGCGCTGCTGGAGTCCATGGAGGAGGGGCAGGTCACCGTCGACGGCACCAGCTACCCGCTGCCGTCGCCGTTCATGGTCGTCGCCACCCAGAACCCGGTGGAGATGGAGGGCACCTACCCGCTGCCCGAGGCCCAGCGCGACCGCTTCATGGCCAGGATCTCCATCGGCTACCCCAGCCCCGAGGCCGAACTGCAGATGCTGGACGTCCACGGCGGCGCCTCGCCCCTGGACGACCTGCGGGCCGTCGCCCACGCCGACGACGTCAAGAAGCTGATAGAGGTGGTGCGCGCGGTGCACGTCGCCGACGAGCTGCGCCGCTACGCCGTCGCCATCGTCACCGCCACCCGCACCTCCCCCGAGCTGCGCCTCGGCGCCTCCCCCCGGGCCACCCTGCACCTGCTGCGGGCCGCGCGCGCGGCCGCCGCCCTGGACGGGCGCGAGTACGTCATCCCGGACGACCTGCAGGCCCTGGCCGTGCCCGTGCTGGCGCACCGGCTGCTGCCCACCGCCGAGACCCAGCTGGGGCGCCGCAGCACCGAGCAGGTCGTACGCGACCTGCTGCTGCAGCTGCCCATCCCGCGCACGGGCCGCTGAGGTGGCGGCGACACCGGGCTGGCGCACCGGGCTGAACGGACTGACCACCCGCGGGCGGTCCTTCCTCGCCGCCGGCCTCACCGCCGTCCTCTGCGCCTACCTGCTCGGACAGGTGGCGCTGCTCGACATCGGGCTGCTGCTGGCCGCCCTGCCGCTGGCCAGCGCCGCGCTGCTGCTGCGCACCAGGTACCGGGTCGCCAGCGGCCGCCGGCTCTCGCCCAGCCGCGCCCCCGCCGGCCAGGAGGCCCGGGTCCACCTGCGGGTCGACAACGTCTCCCGGGTCCCCACCGGGCTGCTGATGCTGGAGGACAAGGTCCCCTACGTGCTCGGTCCGCGCCCGCGCTTCGTACTGGACCGGGTGGAGCCCCGCGGCCACCGCGAGGTGTCCTACCGGGTCCGCTCCGACCTGCGCGGACGCTATCCGCTGGGCCCGCTGCAGCTGCGCCTCGGCGACCCCTTCGGCCTGTGCGAGCTCACCCGCTCGTTCACCGCCGCCGACACCCTCACCGTGGTCCCGCAGGTCCAGCGGCTGCCGCTGGTGAAGCTCAGCGGCGAGTGGACCGGCTATGGCGACAGCCACTCCCGCGCCGTCGCACTGGCCGGCGAGGACGACGTGGTGCCGCGCGAGTACCGGCACGGCGACGACCTGCGCCGCGTGCACTGGCGCTCCACCGCGAAGTACGGCGAACTGATGGTCCGCCGCGAGGAGGCGCCGCTGCGCAGCCGCGCCACGATCCTGCTGGACACCCGTTCCGAGGGGCACCGGGGCAGCGGCCCCGCCTCCTCCTTCGAATGGGCCGTGAGCGCCTCCGCCTCGCTCGGCCTGCACCTGCTGGAACGCGGCTACGCGGTCCGGCTGCTCACCGACACCGGCTTCGCGGTCACCGGAGCCGGAGGCAGCGGGGCCGGCGGCGCCTCCGCCGAGGCCGCCGGGGTGCTGCTGGACGCCCTGGCGATGGTGGAGTCGTCCGAGGGCCAGAGCCTCTCACCGGCCGAGGAGGTCCTGCGGCTCGGCGGCGAGGGCCTGGTCGTGGCCCTGCTCGGAGCCATGGACGACGAGCAGCTCGCCGAACTGGCCCGGCTGCGGCGGCGTACGTCGGCGGCCGTCGCGATCCTGCTGGACAGCTCCAGCTGGTCGCTGCTGCGCGGCCTGGGCTCGGTGCCCGCCGCCGGCGCGGAGACCTCCGCCGAGGCCCTGGAGCGGCAGTCCCGGCTGCTGCGCCAGGCCGGCTGGACGGTGGTCCGCGCTCAGTCGGGTGACTCCTTCCCCGACCTCTGGCGGCTGGCCGACCGCGGCTCCGCGGCCGCCTCGGGCTCCTTCACCGGGCCCGGCTCCGACTGGACGGGAAGGGACCAGGCGTGAACGGCCGTACCCGAATCGCATGCAGCGCCGCCTTCGCGACCCTGCTGACCTCGCTCTGCCTGTGGCCGCTGGTCACCCCCGCGCACTGGATCTTCCAGGCCTGGTTCATGATCGTGCTGACCGCCGGCGTGGGCCTCGGCTTCCGGCGGCTGGGACTGCCGCGGCCGCTGACCCCGCTGGCACAGTTCCTGGCCGTGCTGCTGATCCTCACGCCGATGTTCGCGGCGGGCCAGGCGATCCTGGGCTTCCTGCCGGGACCCGGGGCGTTCACGCAGTTCTACGACCTGTTCGTGCAGGGCTTCAACGAGATGGGCCAGTACGGCATCCCCGCCCCGGTCGAGCCAGGACTGCGGCTCATCCTGATCGGCGCGGTCTTCCTGATCGCCCTGCTGGTGGACACCCTCGCGGTGACCTACCAGCGGGTGGCGCTCGCCGGGCTGCCGCTGCTGGCGCTGTACTCCGTCGGCACCGGACTGCACAGCAGCGGAGCCGTGTGGCTGTGGTTCCTGCTGTCGGCCGGCGGCTACCTGATGCTGCTGATGGCCGAGGGGCACGACCGGCTGTCCCGCTGGGGCCGGGTGTTCCACGGCAGCGCGGCGACCCTCGCCTCGACCTCCGGCGGCAACCCGCTGAGCTCCACCGGCTACCGGATCGCCGGACTGGCCCTCGCCACCGGACTGCTGCTGCCGCTGGGCCTGCCCTCGCTCGGCACCGGACTCATCGGCTCGTACAACCACAACGGGATCGGCCTGGGCGGCGGCGGCACCATCATCACCGCGGTCAACCCCCTGGCCTCGCTGGCGCAGACGCTGAACCAGCCCGCCAACCAGACCGTGCTGACCTACACCACCACCTCCACCTCCGCCGCCAACCAGTACCTGCGGATCGTGGACCTGGACGACTTCGACGGCGTGCGGTGGACCACCAGCCAGCACCAGGTGGTGAACCTGCCCGCACCGCTGCCGAGCCCCCCGACCGGGCTGTCCACCGCGGTCGCCCAGAGCACCGTCCTCACCAACATCAACACCGAGGACGGCTACGACCAGCAGTGGCTGCCCATGCCGTACCCGGCCACCAATGTCACCGTCTCCGGCGACTGGAAGTACGAGCCGGAGGGACGCACCCTCGTCGGCGCCGACGGCACCAACGCCGGCGGGCTGCAGTACTCGGTCACCAGCCTGGTGCTCGACCCCACCACCGCCCAGCTGCGGAACGCCCCCGCGCCGTCCGCCGCTTTCCTGAAGACGTACACCGCGCTCCCCAAGAACCTCCCCGCCCTCGTCCATGCCGACGCCCTGCAGGTGACCCGGGGCGCCACCTCCGCCTACGACGAGGCGGTGGACCTGCAGAAGTGGTTCACCACCACCGGGGGATTCGTCTACAACCCCAACGTCCCGGCCGACACCGGCTCCAACGCGATGGCCACGTTCCTCACCAACCGTGAGGGCTTCTGCGTCCACTTCGCCGCGACCATGGCCGCGATGGCCCGCTCGCTGGGGATCCCGGCGCGGGTGGCGATCGGGTTCACCCCCGGCACCCAGCTCAGCGCCAACACCTGGGAGGTCGGCACCAAGGACGCGCACGCGTGGCCGGAACTGTACTTCTCCGGCGTCGGCTGGCTGCGCTTCGAGCCCACCCCGAGCATCGGTATAGCCCCCTCCTACTCGATCCCCAGCACGACCAGCACCAGCACCGCCGTGCCCACCAGCGGCGCCACCGCCGGTGCCGGGCCCAGCGGCCAGGCCGGCAAGGCGTCCGGCTGCAGCCGGGTCGGGCTGCGCAGCACCGGCGGCTGCCCGACCGCCACCTCCGGCTCGGCGGCCGGCAGTACCGGGACCGCTGCCTGGCCCCGTGTGCTGCTGCTGGTCCTGGCCGGGATCGCCGCGCTGCTGCTGCTCCTGCTGCTGATCCCGATGCTGTGGCGGATCGCCACCCGCCGGGCCCGGCTGCGGCCGGCCAGGCGGGAGCTCAGCGAGCAGCAGGTGCTCGCCGCCTGGGAGGAGCTGATCGACAGCGCCTGGGACCTGGGCATTCCGCCCGACGACGCGGAGACCCCGCGCCGCACCATCGCCAGGATCATGGCGGCGGGCGGGCTCACCGGCGAGCCCCGGGAGGCCGCCGGACGCCTGGCCGTCGCCACCGAGCAGGCCCTGTACGCACCGGCCGTGGTGGTTCCGACGACCCTCAGGTCGGATCTGCAGTCGGTCCGCACCGGTCTGCAGGCCTCCGTCGGACGCGGGGCCCGCGCCCGAGCGGTGCTGCTGCCGCCGTCCAGGGCGCGGCTCCACCAGCGCCTGCGGGCGACCGCGCGGCGGACGGCGCAGTCGGTGTTCGACCCCCTGGGAACGGCAGCGCGCCGGGCGAGCGCCCTGGGCGGGCGGCTCACCCGGCGCGAGGACGGCACGGGTGGTACCGGCGGCGGTGCGGGCACCGGCGCGGAGGAGTTGTAGCGGCGGGGGGGGGGGGGCCCGCCGGGGGGGCCCCCCCCCCCCGGCCCCCCGGGGCGCCGACGGGAGGCGCCCCGCCGCCCGTTCCCGCTGCTAGCGGCCGTCCTGGCGGCGCTGCCAGCGCTGCTCCATGCGGTCGACCACGGTGGCCTTCTTGCGGCGCTGCGGAGCGCCGGTACGCGGGTCGGCGAGGCCGAGTCTGGGGGCCTTGCGCCAGGTGACCAGTGCCAGCGCGGCGCAGCCGAGCATCACGGCCAGCCCCACGGCACTCACCCAGTCGTGCTTGGCGACCACGCCTCCCACCAGGGCGGCGACACCGACGACGAAGCCGGCGGCGGCGAGGTACACCGTCCGGCGGGTGCGGGCGCGCAGGCCCGTACCTTCAAGCGCTGTCGCGAACTTGGGGTCCTCGGCGTACAGCGCTCGCTCCATCTGCTCGAGCAGACGCTGCTCGTGCTCCGAGAGCGGCACGTCGTCCTCCTCCTCTGGTCGCGTCGGCGACCACCGCCGTCCCCGTCAGGACGGACAGTCTCATCAGGATAGGCGCGGAGTCACCCCCGGGATACCCACCCCACTGCACACCGTCGCTGCCATGACCAGGCACACACTCACGAGTACCGCACTGCTTGATCCTGTCGATCCTGCTGTGATGCGTATGCCCCGGCCGCAGAGCCGCTATGCCTTGCTTGCTTTACCCGAATCATACGGTTCGGCGCGCGTTTTCGGGACGTGCCGGGAGAGCCTCTGCGACCCGTACCGTCACGTTCCGGCCAGCGGCTCGGAACCTGCTCGAACGGCGGTCAGCGCAGCTCGGCGAGCAGGTGGAGCTGGGTCGCGACCGCGTGGAACGCGGGCTGCTCGGCCGCGGCCTGCTCCAGGGCGAGCAGCGCCTCCAGCGCGCCCGGGTCGGTGTCGACCAGGACCCCGGGGACCAGGTCCGCGAAGATTCTCACACCGTGCACCGAGGAGATCTGCAGTCCGGCTCCGTCGGCGAGCCCGCGCAGCTCGTCGCCGGTGAAGCGGCGGGGCATCGGATCGCTGTCGCCCCAGCGGCCGTCGGCGTCGCCGAGGGCGTGCCGGGCCTCGGCGAAGTGGCCCCCGATGGCGCGGGCGAGCACCGCGCCGTTGCGGTTGGCCGCGAGCAGGCTGACCAGCCCGCCCTTGCGCAGGGCAGCGGTCAGCTGGCCCAGCGCCTCGGCGGGTTCGTCGACGACCTCCAGCACGCCGTGGCACAGGACCGCGTCGACGCTGGCGGGCTCGATCAGGTCGGGCAGGGTCTGGGTGTCGCCCTGGAGGGCGCGGACCAGGTCGGTCACCCCGGCCTCGGCGGCCCGGCGCTCCAGGGCGAACAGGGCGTCCGGGCTGGGGTCGACCACGGTGACGCGGTGCCCGAGCCGGGCCACGGGCACGGCGAAGTTGCCGGTGCCGCCACCGGTGTCGAGCACATCGAGGACTGGACGGCCCAGCTCCTCGGCGTGCCGGGCGAGGGCCGCGCGCAACACCTCCCACACCACGGCGGTCCGGAGGGAGCTGCGGGGACGCGTCGGATACACGGATGGCCTCTCGACTGGTGCGGCGGGACGCCCCAACCTTACTGCTCAGCCGGTACGCGGCATCCGGCTCGACCCGGACGCCGGGTCGGCCGGGGGTTCCAGGGCGATGACCCGCTGCACCATGCGCAGGAAGAGCGCGGTGTTGCGGATCAGGTCGTCGGCGTCGCGCAGGGTGGCGGCGGAGGTGATGCCGGCCTCGGCCGCCGCCCGCTTGGGGGCGCCGGCCGCGTAGTAGACGGCCCACTCGGCGAGCTCGGGGGCGACCTCGGGCAGGACCTCCCACGCGGTGCGGATCCGCTTTCGCCTGCGCGGGCTCTCCTCGGGGCGGCCGCGCACCGCGAGCACGGCGGCGGAGGCGCGCAGCGCCGCGAGGTGCGCGGTGGCATAGCGCTCCAGCGGGCCCTCCAGGGCCCTGGCCTCGGCCAGGCCCCGGTTCGCCTGCGCGAGCAGGTCCAGCGCGGCGGGCGGGGCGCCGGCCCGGCGCAGCACGGGATGGATGTCGGATGCCGGACGGTAGGGCTTGGCGGCGCTGCCGGTGCCGCTAGTGGTCTGCAACGGCAGCAGCAGCACCTGCGCCTGCGCCTGCGCCTGGGAAATCGCCTTCTCGCTCATCGTCGTTCAGCCCTCCCGTACGGTCACGCCACCCAGTTGTCGAAGAAGCCGTGAGGCCCTGGTTGACATGCTGCACCGCACCACTGACAACCCGGCTCTGCTCCGGGACGGTGAACAGCGGCAGGAAGAACTGCACCAGCGGTCCGATCGCCAGGGCGTAGGCGAGGGTGCCCAGCCCGACGGAGCCTCCCATCAGCCATCCGACGGCCAGGACGGTCAGCTCGATGCCGGTGCGGACCAGCCTGACGGACCGGCCGGTGCGCCGGTGCAGGCCCGTCATCAGGCCGTCGCGCGGCCCCGGTCCGAACCGGGCCCCGATGTAGAGGCCGCCCGCGATGCCGTTGAGGACGATCGACCCGGCCAGGACCGCGATCCGCAGCGGCAGCCCGTGCAGGGCGGGCAGCAGGGACAGCGCCTCGTTCACGGAGAGACCGATGACGAGGACATTGCTGACGGTGCCGAGACCCGGCAGCTGGCGCAGCGGGATCCAGAACAGCAGCACCGCCGCGCCGACGATCATCGTGACCGTGCCGAAGGAGAGGCCCAGGTGCTCGGCCAGGCCCTGGTGGAAGACGTCCCAGGGGTCCAGGCCGAGGGCCGCGCGGATCTGCAAGGCCATGCTGGTGCCGTAGAGCACGAGCCCGGCATAGAGCTGGACGAGACGACGGATCACGGAGACTCCCCCGGGTAGCTGGTGCTGCCATTCTGGAAGCCATTGGACTGCTGATCCATGGCCAATCGAAGAGAGGTGGACTGGTCGTGAGTACACGCTCCTCCATCGGCGCGGCCCAGCTGGACCGCGCCCTGGACGGCTGGCAGCACCGGCAGGGGCCCGCCTACCGGGCGCTGGCCGGCTCACTGCGGACGCTGGTCCTGGACGGCCGGGTGTCGGTGGAGACCCGGCTGCCCGCCGAGCGCGAGCTCTGCACCGTGCTGGGGGTGAGCCGCACCACGGTCGCGTCCGCGTACGAGCTGCTGCGTGCCGAGGGGTTCCTGTCCAGCCGTCGCGGCGCGGGCAGCTGGACGGCACTGCCCGAGGGCCGGCCGATGCCGGTGGCCGGGCTCTCCCCCTTCCCGACCGACCGGGGCGGGGTGATCGACCTGGGGGTGGCGGCACTGTCCGCGCCCGAGCCGTGGATCACCACCGCGATGACCGCCGCGCTCGCGGAACTCCCCGGCTACACCCGCACCCACGGGGACTTCCCCGCCGGGCTGCAGCTGCTGCGCGAGGCCGTCGCCGACCGCTACGCGCAGCGGGGACTCCCGACGGCGCCCGAGCAGATCATGATCACTTCCGGTGCGGCCGGGGCACTCGCCCTGGTGCTGCGCCTGCTGGCCGGACCGGCGGACCGGATCGCCGTGGAGTCACCGAGCTACGCCAACGCCCTGCAGGCGATGCGCTTCGTCGGTGCCCGCCCCGTTCCCGTCCCGTTGGGCGAGGAGGGCTGGCAGCTGGACGCCTGGGCCCGCACCCTGCGCGAGGCCTCGCCGGCGCTGGCCTATGTCATCCCCGACTTCCACAACCCGACCGGCCTGCTGATGCCCGAGTCGCAGCGCCGGGAGCTGGTGGCACTGGCCCGCGCCACCGGGACGACCCTGATCGTGGACGAGACCATGGCCGAGCTCGACCTCGATCCGGACGCCGCGCCCATGCCGCTGCCGCTGGCGGCCCACGACCGCACCGGCGCCTCCATCAGCATCGGCTCGGCCGGCAAGACCTTCTGGGGCGGCCTGCGGATCGGCTGGATCAGGGCCAGGCCCGAGCTGGTCCGACGGCTCGCGGCGGACCGGGCCAGCCTGGACGTCTGCTCGCCGGTGATGGACCAGCTCGCCGTCCGGCACCTGCTCGCCGAGTGCCTGCCCGAGGTACTGGCCTTCCAGCGGCAGCGGGTGCGGGAGCAGCGCGAGGCCCTGGCGGCGGCGGTGCGGGAGCAGCTCCCCGGCTGGACGTTCCGGCTGCCCAGGGGCGGCCTTTCGCTGTGGGTGCGCACCGGCGACGAGGGTCCTGGCGGCAGCGCACTGGCCACGGCCGCGGAACGCTACGGCGTCTGGGTCGGCTCGGGCCCGCGCTTCGGGGTGGACGGGGTGCTGGAGCGCTTCGTGCGACTGCCCTACACCCAGCCACCCGAGGTCTCCCGGGAGGCGGTGCGCAGGCTGGCGGCGGCCGCGGCGGCAGCCACCGGATCGCGCGGCGCGGCGGAGCCCGCCGAGCACAACCTGCTGTGAGCTGCGGAGCGGGAGGACCTGCCCCGGCCGGGCAGCTGCTCCGCCGCCCCGTGTCGGCGGTGCAGTGCCGGGTCGGCGCGAGGCGCACCGCCCACTCTGCCCCCGGCGCAGGTCGGCGGGCATCCGTTCAGCTGCTCAACCACTCGTACGGGTAAGCCCGGGTACGCGTACTCAGTAGGATCGGATGCCATGTCACAGATCGTCGTCATCGGCGCAGGTATGGGCGGTCTCGCGGCCGCGGCACGGTTGGCCACGGTGGGACACCGGGTCACCGTGTGCGAGGCAGGCAGCACGCACGGCGGGATGGTCGGGCTCCGCGAACGGGAGGGCTTCCGCTTCGACACCGGGCCGACCCTGCTCACCCTCCCCGCCGTCTACCGCGACCTGATGCTGAAGACCGGCCGCACCCGGCTGGAGGACGAGGTCGAGCTGCGCTCCGTGGAGCCCGGCAGCGCCCATGTGCTGCCCGGCGGGACCCGCTTCGAACTCGCCAACGCGTCCAAGGCCAAGGTGGTCCAGGCCCTGGACGACGCCCTCGGCTCCGGCGCGGGCGCCCGCTGGGGGGAGCTGCTCGAGCGTGGCCGGGGCGTCTGGGAGGCCACCCGGCGGCCGCTGCTGGAGGAGCCGCTGCCCGACGACGCGACCACCCTGCACCGGGACCCGTACGTCCCCGCCAAGCGCCGCCGTCTGCTCGGACGGGCGGCCGTGACCACCCTGGCCGAGGTCGCCGCCCGCGAACTGCAGCACCCCGGGCTCACCGCGCTGCTCGACGAGTACGCCCTGCGCTCCGGACTGGACCCGCGCCACGCCCCCGCCTCCCTGACCGCGATCGCCTACATGGAGCAGAGCTTCGGCGTCTGGTACATCACCGGCGGGATGCGCGCCCTCGCCGACGCCGTGCTGCGGCGCTGCGAGCAGCGCCGGGTCGACCTGCGCTTCGACACCCGGGTCGACAGGGTCCTCGGCGCGGACCGGGTCACCGGTGTGCTGCTGGCGGACGGCAGCACCCTGGACGCGGACGCGGTGATCACCGACGCCGACCCGCGGGTGCTGGGCACGGCGGTGCCGGTGCGGCCCGCACCCGGGCGCCTCTCCGTGCTGCTCGCGCTGCGCGGGGACCGGGACCCCTCCGCTCCGCACCGCACCGTCGTCCACGCCGCCGACCGGGAGGACGAGCTGGACGCGCTGTTCCCCGCCGCGGCCTCCGCCGCCCGGCTGTGCGAGCAGCCGACGGTGCAGCTGCTGCGCCCCGACGACCCGGCGTCGGCCCCGGCCGGGCACGAGGCGGCCGTGCTGACCGTGACCGTGCCCAACCAGCTGCAGCTGGACTGGACGACCGGGGGCAGGGCGGAGGCCTACGCCGACGCGGTGCTCGACCGGGTCGCCGCCGCAGTCCCGGCCGCGGGCCTGCGCGAGCGGCTGCTGTGGCGGGAGGTGCGCACCCCCGCCGACACCGAGCGGGAGACCGGCGCACCGGGCGGTTCGGTGCCGGGCCCGGCACTGGCCGGAGCCGACGGCGCCTACCTGCACGCCCCCAACCGCTCGCCGCTCCCCGGCCTCTACCTGGTCGGCGGCGCGGCGCACCCCGGCGGCGGACTGGCCAGGGTGGGGATGTCGGCGGCGGTGACGGCAGAGCTGATCGGCACGCCCTGACCGGTCAGCCGTAGTTCCAGGGCTGCTGCTGCTCGGGGTATCCCTGCGGCTGCGGCTCCTGGTACTGCGGCGGGTACTGCTGGTATTCCTGCTGGTACTGCTCCTGCGGGTAGTAGTACTGCTGCTGGTACTGGTAGTCGTACTGCGGCTGCGGCTGCTCGTAGCCGTAGGTCTCCGCAGGCTGGGACTGGGGCTGGGACTGGCCGTAGTCGTAGTACACCTGCTGGCCGTAGTCGGCCTGGACCTCGTACCCTCCGTACGCCTGCGGGGCGTACTCCGCGCCGGGCCCGGTGTCGGCGGTCCCGATCGGCTCGATCGGCCCGACCTCGCCGACCTGCTGCACCGGCACGACCTCGCCGGGCTCGGGGGTCTCCGGCACCGGGAAAGCGCTGCCGAGCAGCGGCAGCCGCCGCAGTGCCCCCGGCAGCGAGCCGTCCGCCGCGCGCAGCGACCAGTACTCCCCGTCGCCGCGCTTGACGGAGCGGGTCACCAGCAGCTGCCCCGCCGCGAAGGCCGGTACGCCGACGCCGATCACCGCCAACTGGCCGAGGTGCACCCCGGCGACCAGACCGAGGAAGCCCAGCAGCGCCAGCCCCCGCCAGTGCACGGGCGCCCGGTGCTGCAGCAGCAGTTCGCCGAGCAGCCACAGGACGACCACCGCGAATGCGGCATAAAGCACCACAAGTCCGATGTTCACGGGCCTGACCCCCACTGCGCTGCGCGGATGACGTGAGGCACACCGTACCCGCCCGACCCGGGGGGAGCCTCAGTCCCGGCTGTGGAGCCCGAGGTTCTGATAGATCTCGGAGGTGACGGTGGAGAAGTTCATCGTCATGAAGTGCAGCCCCGGGGTGCCCTCGGCGATCAGCCGGCGGCACATCTCGGTGGCGTACTCGATGCCGACGGCGCGCACGGCCTTGGGGTCGTCCTGGACCGCGAGCATCTGCTCCTGGAACTGCCTCGGGAAGACGGCGGTGCTCAGCTCCGGGATGCGCTGCATCGAGCGGATGGTGGTGACCGGCATGATCTCCGGGATGATCGGGGTCTCGCACCCCGCCGCCACCACCCGGTCCCTGAACCGCAGATAGTTGTCCACGTCGAAGAACATCTGGGTGAGCGCGTAATCGGCGCCGGCCCGACATTTGTCCACGAAGTGGCGGATGTCGCTGTCCCAGTCGGGGGAACGCGGGTGCATCTCGGGGAAGGCCGCGACGCCGACGCAGAAGTCGCCCGACTCCTTGATCAGCCGGACCAGCTCGACCGCGTACTCCACCCCCTGCGGATGCTTCACCCACGGGCCCAGCGGGTCGCCCGGCGGATCCCCGCGCAGCGCCAGGACGTTGCGCACGCCCTGGTCCGCGTAGTGGCCGAGGATGTTGCGCAGTTCGGCCACGCTGTGGTCCACCGCCGTCAGATGGGCGACGGGGGTGAGCGTGGTCTCCTGGGTGATCCGCCCGGTGATGTTGACGGTGCGGCCCCGCGTGGAGCCGCCCGCGCCGTAGGTCACCGACACGAAGGTCGGCGACAGTGCTTCGAGTCGGCGGATCGCCTTCCACAGCCCGACCTCGGCCTCGGCACTGCGAGGCGGCATGAACTCGAAGGAGTAGGAGCGATTCCCCGCCGCCAGGAGTTCACGGATGGAGACCGCATGGTCTGTCCTGGTGCTGGGAGTTCCGAGAGCCATGCAAGCAGGCTATCGGCCGTCCCGGGGTATTTCGAAACAGTTGTCCACCTGCTGATACAGAGCTTTTGCGGGGAGTGCTCCTCGGCACCCGGAGCCCCGCAGGTTACGCTGGCTGTCCTCGTACTGCTCGGAGATCACCGGTGTCCCTCACTCGCACAGCCCAGGCCCTCGACGCCCTCGCGGCCCAAGGCAGCCCTGGCAACCCCGTCGACGAGGAACAGCTGCGACAGCGGGTCGACACCGCACTGAACCGGTTCCTGGACCGGCAGGACGCCGCCCTCTCCGCGATCTCACCGCAGCTCGCCCCGCTGGCGGTCGCCCTGCGCGACTTCCTGCTGGACGGCGGCAAGCGGCTGCGCCCCGCGTTCTGCTACTGGGGCTGGCGAGGCGCGGGCGGCGGCGCAGGCGAGGACGGCGCGGTGGCCGCGGCCGCGGCCCTGGAGCTGCTGCAGGCGAGCGCCCTGGTCCACGACGACCTGATAGACCGCAGCGATACCCGGCGCGGGCTGCCCTCCGTGCACCGGCGCTTCGAGGCGCTGCACGCCGCCGAGGGCTGGCGCGGCGACGGCGCCCAGTACGGCGCGGCGAGCGCGGTACTGCTCGGCGACATGCTGCTGTGCTGGAGCGACGAGCTGATCTGGGACTGCGGCCTCGACCGCGACGCGGTACGCCGGGCCAAGCCGCTGTTCGACCTGATGCGGACCGAGGTGATGGCGGGCCAGTACCTCGACATGCTGGAACCCGCCGCCGCCTGGACCGGCGACGACCCCATCGAGCGGGCCCGCACGGTGATCCACTACAAGTCGGCGAAGTACACCGTCGAGCGGCCGCTGCAGATCGGCGGACTGCTCGCCGGGGCCGACCCCGCCCTGACCGCCGCCTACGGCGCCTTCGGGCTGCCGCTCGGCGAGGCCTTCCAGCTGCGCGACGACCTGCTCGGGGTCTACGGCGACCCCGCCGTCACCGGCAAGCCGGCCGGGGACGACCTGCGCGAGGGCAAGCGGACGCTGCTCGTCGCGGAGACCCTGGCCAGCTGCTCCGCGCCCGACGCCCGGCTGCTGGAGGACCTCCTCGGCTCCCCGGACCTGGGCGAGCGGGAGGTGGCGCTGCTGCGCTCCGTGATCACCCGCAGTGGCGCCCCGGACCGGGTCGAGGGCAGGATCACCGCGCTGCGGCACGAGTCGCTGACCGCGCTGGACCGGGCCCCGCTGCTCGACCCGGAGGCCCGCCGGGTGCTGCACCGCCTCGCCGACGCGGCGACGGCGAGACGGTACTGAGACCGGCCGCTCAGTCCCGCTCGCGCACCCGGCGCGCCAGCTCGGCGGCGGCGGCCTGCGGGTCGGCGGCGGCGGTCAGCGCGCGGACGACGACGATGCGCCGTGCGCCCGCGTCCAGGACCTGGTCCAGGTTCCCGGCGTCGATGCCGCCGATCGCGAACCAGGGGCGCTCGCTTCCGCTGCCCGCGACCTGCTTGGCCGCGTACTCCACCAGGCCCGGGCCCGGGGCGTGGCGCCCCGGCTTGGTCGGTGTCGGCCACACCGGGCCGGTGCAGAAGTAGTCGACACCGGGCTCCACCAGCGCCGCGTCCACCTCGGACTCGGCGTGGCAGGAGCGGCCGACGAGCACGTCCTGTCCGAGGATCGCCCGCGCGGCCGGAACCGGCAGGTCGTCCTGCCCCAGGTGCAGCACCTCGGGGCGCGGGCCGAAGGCCGCGCGCGCCGCATGGGCGACGTCGGCGCGGTCGTTCACCGCGAGCAGCCGGCCGTGGCGACGGCAGGCGTCGGCGAAGACCTCCAGGTACTCCAGCTCCTGCCGGGCCTCCAGGCCCTTGTCACGGAGCTGGACGATGTCCACTCCGCCGGCCAGGACGGCGTCCAGGAACTGGGCGAGGTCGCCCTGCTCCCGGCGCGCGTCCGTGCACAGGTAGAGCCGGGCACCGCCGAGGGCGGCTCGGTTGCCTGCCGTCACAGCAGCATCGCCTGCGCGCGGCGCTTGACCTCGGTTCCGCGGTTCTCGGCGAGGGCCTGCACGGGGGTGCCCGGCAGCGACGGGTCGTCGGTGAACAGCCACTCCAGCGCTTCCTCGTCGCTGAAGCCGCAGTCACGGAGCACGGTCAGCAGGCCGCAGATGCCCTTCACGGTGCCGTTGGGGCCGATGAAGGCGGCGGGGACCTGCAGGGCGTTGTTCTCGCCGCGGCGGACGCCGATGACCGTGCCGTCGTCGACGAGTCGCCGGACCTTGGTCACCACCACCCCCCACTGCTCGGCGATGTCGGGGACGTACATCCAGGAGGGAATCAGGGCGTCAATCTTGGGATCAATCTGGCTCACACCCCACAGACTGCCACCCTTACCGCCCCCCGCGCACCCCGCCGGGCGCTCAGCCCTCCCGTGCGGCGCTCTTCAGCTGGACCGAGGCGTCGGCCGCCCGCTCCCGGTCCAGCGGCGTGCCGCGCTCGATCAGCCGCCGCCCCTGGGCCAGGTCGCGCGGGCGGTCCACGGCGAGCAGCGCCACCGGAACGTCCCCGCGCAGCCACAGCGCGCCCCAGTTCCGCTCGCCCTCCCCGCGCCACAGCAGCTCGTCGCCGGGGGCGTGCTGACCGGCGTACTGGACCATGCGACCGAACTGCTCGGACCAGAAATAAGGCACCGGGTCGTAGACCACGTCCCCGCCGAGGACGTTGGCGGCGGCCGCCCGCGGGCCCTGCAGGGCGTTGTCCCAGTGGTGCACGGTCAGCCGGGTCCGGTACCGCCCGGAGGGGAAGGACGCGCAGTCGCCCACCGCGTACACCCCCTCGACGGAGGTGCGCAGCCGGTCGTCGGCGGCGACCGCGCCCCGGTCGTCGAGGGCGGCACCCGAGCCGGACAGCCACGCGGTCTCCGGCCGCGCGCCGATGCCGACCACCACGACGTCCGCGTCCACCGCGCCGCCGTCCGTGAGCAGCACCCGGCCGGGCTCGAAGCCGCTGACCGCGCTGCCGGTGCGCAGCTCGGCCCCCGCCTCCGCGTACCAGCCGCGGGTCCGCTCGCCGATGTCCGGCGGCAGCGCCCCGGCCAGCGGGGACCCGGCCGCCTCTATCACGGTCACCTCGCAGCCCAGCTGCCTGGCCACGGTCGCGGCCTCCGCCCCGATCCAGCCCGCGCCGACGATCGCCACCCGCGCGCCGGGGCGCAGCGCCGCCTTGAGCGCGACGGCGTCGTCATGGGTGCGCAGCAGATGGGCTCCGGCGGGCTGGCCCGGCAGCGGGACCGGGGCGGCGCCGGTCGCCAGCACCAGCCGGTCGTAGGCCAGCTCCCCGCCGTCGGTGCGCAGCAGCCGACGCTCCGGGTCCACGCCCAGTGCCCGCCGTCCCAGCAGCAGCTCGACGTCCAGTCCGGCGTAGTCCACCTCGAACCGGGAGTGCTCGGCCTTGCCGAGCAGCACGTCCTTGGACAGCGGCGGCCGGTCGTAGGGGAGGTGCACCTCGGCCCCGACCAGGGTCAGTCCGCCGTCGTACCCCTGCTCGCGCAGGGCGACCGCGGTCTGCACCCCTGCCATGCCCGCCCCGACGACGACGATCCGCTGCACCATGGACTCCCCCATCCGCTCAGACATCCCGCCACTGTACGACTCACCGGTCGCGACTACAGTGGGTCGGGCAATCACGGGAGCCCGGCGCAGCGGGCTGAGAGGCGGGCACACGGGCCCGCGACCGTCCGAACCTGCTCCGGATCATGCCGGCGAAGGGAGCGCACAGCGGTGGCACGCGCCCACACGGACACCGGCAGCGGCGTCGGCTCCGACGTCCTGGTCATCGGCGGCGGCATCATCGGCCTCGCCGTCGCCTGGCGCAGCGCCCAGCGCGGCCTCACCGTCACCGTGCTCGACCCCGACCCGGGCCGTGGCGCCAACCGGGTCGCGGCGGGCATGCTCGCGCCGGTCACCGAGCTGCAGTACGGCGAGGAGGACCTGATGCGGCTCGGCATGGCCTCCAATGAGCGCTACGCCGACTTCGCCGCCGAGCTGACCGCCGCGACCGGGCTCTCCACCGGCTACCGGTCCTGCGGCACCCTGGCCGTCGCCCTCGACGCCGACGACCGCGCCGAGCTGCGCGAACTGCTCGCCTTCCACCAGCGGCTCGGTCTGGAGTCCGAGTGGCTGACCGGACGCGAGTGCCGAAAGCTGGAGCCGATGCTGGCGCCCTCGGTCCGCGGCGGGGTACTGGTCCGCGGCGACCACCAGGTGGACGGCCGCCGGCTGGGCACGGCCCTGCTCGAGGCCTGCGCCCGGGCCGGGGTCGCCCTGCACCGCTCGCGCGCCGCCGAACTGACGGTCCACCAGGACCGGGCCACCGGCGCCCGCGCCGAGGACGGCACGGTGCTGACGGCCGGGCAGACCGTGCTCGCCGCCGGCAGCTGGTCCGGCGAGCTGCCCGGCGTCCCGGCCGATGCCAGGACACCGGTGCGCCCGGTCAAGGGCCAGGTGCTGCGGCTCCGGATGACCACGGCCTTCGGCGAGCCCTTCCTCTCCCGGAACCTGCGCGCGGTCGTCCGGGGCGTTCACCTCTACCTGGTGCCGCGCGCCGACGGAGAGCTCGTCCTCGGTGCGACCATGGAGGAGATGGGCTTCGACACCACGGTCACCGCCGGCGGCGTCTACGAGCTGCTGCGGGACGCGCACGCGCTGCTCCCGGGCATCACCGAACTCCCGCTCCTGGAGACCGGAGCGGGCCTGCGACCGGGCACCCCCGACAACGCCCCGCTGCTCGGACCGACCGCCCTGCCCGGGCTGGTCGCCGCGACCGGGCACCACCGCAACGGCGTGCTGCTCACCCCGGTCACCGCCGACGCGATCAGCGCCTACCTCAGCACCGGCAGCCTCCCCGCCGAGGCCGCTCCCTTCACCCCCGCCCGTTTCAGCACACCTGCCCCGGAGGCCGCCCGATGACGACGTCCCTGCCCATCCGCGTGCCCATCCGCGTCAACGGCGAGGCCCGCGACGTCCCGCAGGGCACCACCCTCGCCCAGGTCGTCGCCGGGCTCAGCGCCGCGCCCTCCGGCGTGGCCGCCGCCGTCAACGAGGCCGTGGTCCCGCGCGGGGCCTGGCCGCAGACCGCCCTCGCGGCCGACGACCGCGTCGAGATCCTCACCGCAGTCCAGGGAGGCTAGGACCGATGGCCGACGACATCCTCACCATCGCCGATCGCAGCTTCGGCTCACGGCTGATCATGGGCACCGGCGGGGCCCCCAGCCTGGAGGTGCTGGAGCAGGCGCTGCGCCTGTCCGGCACCGAGCTGACCACCGTCGCCATGCGCCGCATCAACCCCTCCGCGCGCGGCTCCGTGCTGGAGGTCCTGCAGCGCAACGACATCCAGGTGCTCCCCAACACCGCCGGCTGCTTCACCGCCGGGGAGGCCGTGCTCACCGCCCGGCTGGCCCGTGAGGCCCTCGGTACGAACTGGGTGAAGCTGGAGGTCGTCGCGGACGAGCACACGCTGCTCCCCGACCCGATCGAGCTGCTGGACGCCGCCGAGACCCTGGTCGACGACGGCTTCGTGGTCCTCCCCTACACCAACGACGACCCGGTCCTGGCCCGGAAGCTGGAGGACGTCGGCTGCGCCGCGGTGATGCCGCTGGGCTCCCCCATCGGCTCCGGCCTGGGCATCCGCAACCCGCACAACTTCCAGCTCATCGTCGAGCGCGCGGGGGTCCCGGTGATCCTGGACGCCGGTGCGGGCACCGCCTCGGACGCGGCGCTGGCGATGGAGCTCGGCTGCGCCGCGGTGATGCTCGCCACAGCGGTGACCCGGGCGCAGGAGCCCGCGTTGATGGCGGACGCGATGCGACGCGCCGTCGAGGCGGGGCGGCTGGCCTTCCGGGCCGGGCGGATCCCCCGCCGCTTCCATGCCGAGGCATCGTCACCGATGGCCGGGCGGGCGCAGTTCGACCCGGAGGCGCCCGCTTTCTGAGCCTCCGCGGCCGCCAGTTCTTACCTTTGCGCAACGATCGTGACCCGGCTCCGCACCTGGACCCCTTACCGCCCCGTAAACTCGGTGGGATGGACACGACCCTGCAAGACCCGCTCCTCGGGCGGATGCTCGACGGCCGATACCGGGTCGAGCAGCGCATCGCCGCCGGCGGCATGGCCACCGTCTACCGCGCGCTGGACACCCGGCTCGACCGGGTGGTCGCGCTCAAGGTCATGCACGCGGGACTGGCCACCGACCCGGACTTCACGGCCCGTTTCATCCGCGAGGCCAAGGCCGTCGCCCGGCTGTCGCACCCCAATGTGGTCAACGTCTACGACCAGGGCGAGGACGGCGGCACCGTCTTCCTGGCCATGGAGTACGTGCCCGGCTGGACGCTGCGCGACCTGCTGCAGGACCGGGGGGCGCTGAGCCCGCGCACGGTCCTGGACATCCTGGAGCCGATCCTGGCCGCACTCGGCGCGGCGCACCGCGCGGGCCTGGTGCACCGCGACGTGAAGCCGGAGAACGTGCTGCTCACCGAGGACGGCCGGGTCAAGGTCGCCGACTTCGGCCTGGTCCGGGCGATGACCG
>Ga0302314_10002701_pt1 | contig 32924 bp, 31 predicted proteins | sample III_Palsa_N2_3_FD_200533 | JGI IMG/M metagenome (GOLD analysis project Ga0302314, IMG submission 200533) | Peat permafrost microbial communities from Stordalen Mire near Abisko, Sweden - III_Palsa_N2_3 | ecosystem: Environmental > Terrestrial > Soil > Palsa > Peat permafrost | place: Sweden...
CGCCCCATCCTCGAGTCCGGCTTCGGGGCCGTCGACATGGAAGCTTCGGGTGTCGCCGAAGCCTGTGAGCAGGCGGGGGTCGACTGGTCGGTCTACCGGGGCATCAGTGATCGCCCCGATGAGGGATTCGTCGATCAGGCGGTGTTCGCACTGAGCAAGCCCGACGGCACGGCCGATCTGGCGGCCGTGGCCAGGTACGTGGCGCGCGACCCTCGACGAGCCAAGATGCTGGCCCACCTCAATCGCTGCACGGAGCAGGCCGTCACCGTCGCCGCGAGAGCTGCCTTCGACGACCTGCGCGCCCCTTCGGACTCGTCGTCTGCTTAAGATTCGTCGTCTGCCGGTGGGCGCCCGGATCGCTCGGTCAGCCGGGCGATGACATGCACGTCGATGGCCTCATCGGAGGCCATGCGCAGGATCTGCTGAATGACCGAACCCCGGGTCAGGGACTGCCAGCGGGAGAGCTTCGAAGTACCCAGCACGATCTGCGTGATCTGATTGGCGCTGGCGGTCGCCATGATCGTCGACGCGACGTCCTCGCCGTGAACCACTTGCCAGCTTCCCCCGACATCGTGCACCAGCTCCTCGAGGCGGCCGGTATCGCCTGCTTTGCCTGTCGCGTCGCTGGGCGTCACGTGCACGACGAGGAGATCCCCCTTCATGCGCGCCGCCATGCGTGCCGCACGACGGATCACCGTGTCGTTACCCGGCGCGCCCGTAACGGCGACCAGAATGCGCTCCGACGTATCCCAGATCTCGGTCGAAGCGGACGGTCCCCTCGAGCGCAGGAACTCGATGAGCTCCTCTTCCGTCTCATCGGCGACGAAGCGGAGCGAGAGCTCCCGCAGGGCGACGAGGTTCTCCATCCGGAAGAACCCCGAGAGGGCCGCGTGCACTTTGGCCGCCGGGTAGATGTTGCCGTGCACCATGCGGCGACGCAGTTGATCGGCCGAGGAATCGATCAACTCCAGCTGATCGGCGCGCCGTACCACCCAGTCGGGAACGCGCTCGCGGATGGCGACTCCGGTGATCCGTTCCACCGCATCGGACAGCGATTCGAGGTGTTGGATATTGACCGTTGTTATAACGGCGATACCCGAATCGAGTATCTCCAGGACGTCCTGCCAGCGCTTCTCGTGGGGCCCTGATCCCGGCACGTTCGTGTGGGCCAGCTCGTCGATCAAGACCACGTCGGGGTGGCGATCCAATACCGCCGCAAGATCCATCTCCTCCCATGGCGAACCCCGATAGGTGACGCTCCGGCGCGGCACGACCGGAAGATCGCGGAGCTGTTCGATCGTGTAGGGGCGCTGGTGTGTCTCCACATAGCCGACGACGACATCGGCACCGCGCTGAAAGCGCCGCCACCCCTCGTCGAGCATGGCAACGGTCTTGCCGACCCCCGCCGCCGCGCCCAGGTACACGCGAAAGCGACCCGTCGGGCGAACTTCATCGCGGTCCTGCGCCTCGATCCGGTCGGTCATCGCCGACGAGCCTGGCGTGAGAGGGCTGCGTCCTCGGTACACTCGGTCCCGGGCGTACCTATCCCCGGGATGTGACCGACGAAATGCGACGCATGCAGGCCCTCAGCGCAACGAATCGGCGAGCGTCGCTCGGGGTCTTCGTGGCCCTGGTCTGCGAGGGCGCCCTGTTGGCCTTGATGCTGCCCTTCCGCTCCGATCTGAGCCTCGCCACCCCCGGTCTCGTCTTCGTGATTCCCGTGATCATCGGCGTCGCGGTCGGCGGGCTCGCGCCGGGCGTCCTGGCCGCGTTGACCTGCATCGTCCTCTACGACGTCTTCTTCATTCCCCCTTACGGCGCCTTGACGATTCACACGCGGGCAAACTCGCTGGCGCTTCTCGTCTACCTGATCGTCGTGCTGATTGTGGCCGAGATCGTGCACAACCTTCACTCGGCTCGCAACGAAGCGCACCGCCGCGAACAGGACGCCGGCCGGCTCTTCGAGCTCTCCCAGGCCCTGATCGGCGACCTGACCATCTCCCAACTGCTCGATCACATCGCCGCCACGGTGCAAACCGTCTTCGCGCCGCGCTGGACCGCGCTGTTGCTGCCGTCGGGCCCCGGGCCGGCCAGCGACGAGGGGGCCGAGCTCTTCGTGGCCGCCCGGTCCGGCCAGGAGCTGACGACCGAGGAGGTCGACTCGCTGACCGCAGGCGGCGGGCAGATCCGGTCGCTGGGCATGGCCGGCGGCGAAGCACCGAGCCGGATGGCCGTGGCGCTCGTGGCGAGCAATCGCCCGGTCGGGTTGCTGGTCCTCCAAGAGGTGCAGTTTGCCCGGCACGACCGGGCCCTGCTCGGAACGTTCGCCAACCAGGCGGCGCTGGCGGTCGAGCGGGCACAGTTGCAGGACCAGGCCTTGCGCTCCCGCCTCCTCGAGGAGGTCGATCGTTGGCGGGCCGCCATGATGGGAGCGGTCTCCCACGATCTGCGCACGCCGCTCGCCTCGGTGAAGGCTGCCGTCTCCAGCCTGCGTCAAGACAGCGACTCCATGAGCAGTACGGACCGCGCCGAGCTGCTCGAGCTCATTGAGCTCCAGTCCGACCGGCTGGCCCGACTGGTCACCAACCTGCTCGACATGACGCGCATCGAATCGGGAGCCCTCGCCGTCCGGCCCACCCTCATCCCGCTCGACGAGCTCGTGGACGAGTCCCTCGGTGCCGTCAACGGGCTCGTCCCACGCAGCCGGGTGGAGGTCGAGCACGGGCCCGACCTTCCCTTGTTGGAAATCGATCACGTTCTGATCGGGCAGGTGCTCGCCAACCTGCTCGAAAACGCGGCGCGCCTCTCCCCCGACGACAGCCGCATCCGCATCGGTGCCCGGTCGGTCGGAGGTCCGGCGGTACCGTTCGTCGAGATTTCGGTTACCGACGAGGGACCGGGCATCGAGGCCGAGGAGCGGGAGCGGGTATTCGAGATGTTCAGCCAGAAGAGCGGCGGCGCGAGGGCGGGACTCGGTCTGGCTATCGCCAAGGCCTTCGTCGAAGCGCACGGCGGCTCCATTTGGATCGATCCCCGGATCACACGCGGTGCGCGCGTGGTCTTTACCGTCCCGGGTGCCGTGAGCGTGGCCGAGCATGCGTGAAGTATGCCCGACGGCATGACGAAGATCCTGATCGTCGATGATGATCCAGCCTTGGTCAAGGCGCTCCGCATCGGTCTGACGGCCCGTGGCGACGAGGTGGCGACCGCGCACAGTGGAAGCGACGCCATCACGCAGGTCGCCCTGTTCAGTCCCGATCTGGTTATTTTGGACCTGGGATTGCCTGATCTCGATGGCCTCGAGGTCTGCCGGCGTATTCGGGAGTTCTCGGACGTCCCGGTCGTCGTCCTCTCGGCCTACGGTGACGAGCGCCGCAAGGTCGAAGCCCTCGACGGTGGGGCGGACGACTTCATCACCAAACCCTTCGGCATGGCCGAGCTCGAGGCGCGTTTGCGCGTTGCCATCCGCCATTCTGCGGCCCGCACCGGTAGTCGTTCCCAACCGGCCGCCACGTTGCGAATCGGCCAGCTCGAGATCGACATGGTGCACCACATGGCATCGATGGGCGGTGAAGCGCTCGTCTTGACAGCTCGCGAGTTCGACCTGCTGGCATATCTGGCTCGCAATGCGGGCAAGGTCTGCACGCATCACATGATCCTCAAGGACGTGTGGGGCGCCGGCTACGGGGCCGAATCGAACTATGTGCGGGTCTATGCCCACCGCCTCCGCAAGAAGTTGAACGACGACGATGGGGAGATCCTCCGCACCGTTCCGGGCATCGGTTACCAACTGGTGGACAACGCCCCCGCTGACTGACGGTGTTCGGGGACCCGGTCCCTGGACTGTGCCGGGCTCGGCTCCGACCGCCGCCGAGCCCGGGGGGCCGGAGCTGCATAGAGTGAGCGCTGTCGATACACGCGGTGCCGCTCCGTTACCGGGACCGGACGAAAGATGGGGGTGGAGATGGGATTGGAACTGAAAGGTTGTCGCGCCCTGGTCACGGGTGCTTCGTCGGGGATCGGAGCAGGCTTGGCCGAGGCGCTGGCGGCGGAGGGCGCGATCGTCGGGATCTGTGCCCGCCGCGGTGAGAGGTTGGCCGAGGTGGTCGGCCGGTGCATGGAGCATTCGCCCGAGAGTCGCATGTGGGTCGTGGACCTAGCCGACCTCGATGCCGTCGATCAACTGAGCGTCGATGTGCTCGACGCGTTCGGCGGTGTCGATCTGCTGGTGAACAACGCGGGCATCCCCAAGCGGCGCCACGTCACCGCCCTGAACATCGACACCATCACCCAGGTCATGCACATCAACTATCTCTCCCCGACGCGTCTCACCATGGCGCTCCTGCCCCAGATGCTGGAGCGTGGCTCGGGAACCATCGTCAACGTGTCATCCATCGCAGCCCAGTTGAGTGCGCCCGGAGAGGCTGCGTACGACGCCTCGAAGGCGGCGCTCACGGCATTCTCGGAAGCGATGGCGATGGACCTGTGGGACAGTGGCGTGAAGGTCATGGTCGTGTACCCCGGAGTGATCGACACCGATCTCTTCAGCCTTCCCGACAACGACATCCCCAACCTGCCGGTGCAGGCCGAACCGGTATCCGTGGCGGTCGATGCCATTCTCGGCGGCCTGGCCTCGGGAGCGGCGCAGGTCTACGTGCCGGAGTACTTCGGCGATATCTGCCGGTCAAAGGCGCAGGATGTGGGCAAGTTTCTGGAGAACACGGCGTCGTATTTGCGCGAGCGCGGCTAGCTCGCCCGAGGTCCGGCGAGGCGGGCCGGGATACTCTCGCGGGGTCGACCCTCGACGGTGGCGCCGACGGTCCGACCGGGCAGAGGAACGGGGAACACGTTGAAGATCGAACCTGACGCAGCAGGCATGAGCGAAGCCCGCCTGGAACGGATCACCGAGCACTTCGAGGGCAGGTATGTGGCACCGGGGAAGATCGCCGGCTGCCAGATCACCGTGGTGCGCGGCGGGCACGTGGCCTACTACCGCTCTCTCGGGACGATGGACCGCGAGCGGCAGCGCCCGATGGCCGACGACGCCGTCTTTCGCATTTTCTCAATGACCAAGCCCATCGCTTCGATTGCACTCATGCAGCTCTACGAGCGCGGAATGTTTCAACTCACCGATCCGGTCCACCGCTACATTCCCGAGTGGCGCACCCTCAACGTCGGCGAAGTGCAGGACGACGGGTCCGTGAAACTGGTCAGGCCGGAGCGCCCGATGAACGTCCGCGACGTCCTCATGCACACGACGGGCCTTCCCGGTGGGCTCTTCCCGGGCAACCCGATAGACGACGCCTTCGCCGAAGCACGCCGGGAACACCGCAAGGGCCTGACGCTCGAGGGAATCACCGCCCTCCTGGCCGAGCATCCCTTGAAATTCCACCCCGGGACGCACTGGAATTACGGCTTGTCGACCGACATCGTCGGTCGGCTGGTCGAGATCATGACGGGGGATCGCTTCGATGACTACCTGCGTCGGGAGATCTTTGAGCCACTGGGAATGGCCGACACCGGCTTCTTCGTCCCGGAGGAGTCGGCGGGCCGACTGGCCGCTCTCTACCAATTCCAACCCGGTGCCGCGCCGATGTTGCTCGAAGCACCCGAGCAGAGCCCCTACCTCCGCCGGCGCTCGTACCTGTCGGGGGCCGGGGGATTGGTCTCCACCACGCACGACTATGTCGCTTTCTGTTCCATGTTGCTCAACGGCGGGCACCTCGAAGGTCGGCGGGTGCTCGGCCGCAAGACACTGGAATTGATGACCAGGAACCATCTGCCCGGTGGCGCCACCCTGGCGGAGATGTCCATCGGCGGGTTCGGCGAGGCCGGATTCGACGGCGTCGGGTTCGGCCTCGGCTTCGCCGTGGGTCTGGGCCCGGCAGCCACAGCAATGGCCGGCTCGGCGGGCGAGTTCTATTGGGGTGGCGCGGCGAGCACCGCCTTCTGGATCGATCCGGTCGAGGATATCTTCGCCGTCTTCATGACCCAGCTCCTCCCTTCGGTGGCATACCCCTTCCGGGCGCAGCTACGCGCACTGGTGTATCAAGCCATCGACGACTGACGGCGGGCCCGGCGCGTCGATGGATGAACCCCTCCCGACCTGACGTCACCCCACGGTCACGCACCGTTCGGACGCCCGTCACGACGGCGCCGTAGCGTCATACGTTCCCGCTTCGGTTGGTAGGGTCGGCCGCATGGCGGGCGGTCGCACTTCCGGAGCGCCTTCCCCCGGGGAGCAGCCGGCGCCGGGGCCGGCGCCGGCCGGCGGCGACCCGGTCGGGCTCTACGAGGGGCTCCTCACGACGCGCGCCATCCGGCTCTACCGGGACGAACCGATACCCGAGACCGATCTGCGCGACATGCTCTTCGCCGCCACCCGGGCCCCGAGCGGGTCCAATCGGCAGCCCTTCCGTTTCATCGTCCTGGCCACCGGGCCCGTGGCGCACGAGGCCAAGCGGCTCATCGCCACCGGGGCCCGCCGATTCTGGGGGGACAAGCGGGCCGCCGACGGCTACGACCGTGGATCGGGGTCACGCCACGATTCGCCCAAGGCCAGGCTGGCCCGCACGATGCAGCACTATGTGGACAATTACGAATCCGTGCCGGTGGTCGTCCTCGCCTGCTTCAACCGCTACCGCGATCCGTCCCCCACCGATGGCGCCTCGGTCTACCCGGCCTGCCAGAACCTCCTCCTGGCGGCCCGGTCCCTCGGGTACGGGGGCGTGATGACCGGCTGGCATCACGCCGTGGAAGCCGAGCTGCGGAAACTTCTGGCCATTCCCGACGGGGCCTCCATATTCGCCACCATCACCTTGGGCCGCCCCGTCGGTGGGCACGGGCCGGTCCGGCGGCGCCCCCTCTCCGAGCTGGTCTACGGCGAAACGTGGGGTTCGGCGCCGGAATGGGCCGTCGACCCGCCTGGCACGGCCCACACGGCGGCCGGACCCCCGAGCGGCACGTAAAGTTTGAGGGTTGGTCCGCTGCACCTCCATACTGGAAGGCACACCATGCACACTGTCGACTCACCGGTCTTCGACGCAGACAACCACTACTACGAGGCACTCGACGCCTTTACCCGCCACCTGCGTCCCGAGGACGGGCCCCGGGTCATTCAGTGGGTCGACGTGGGGGGACGGAAGTACCACGCTCTCGGGGGCCAGATCAGCGGCGCGGTGACCAATCCCACATTCGACCCCGTCTCGCCCGCCGGGTCACTGGTCGACTATTTCCGGGGCAACCCGAACGGGAAGTCCGCCCTCGAGCTTCTCGGTACGCCCGAGCCCATCCGCCCCGAGTATCGCGATCGGGACGCCCGCATCGCGGTGATGGACGCGCAGGGTCTGGAGAAGATCTGGCTCTTTCCCACGTTGGGGATGGTGTACGAGGACGCACTCAAGCACGACCCCGGGGCCGTAGTGCTCCTCTTCCGCGCCTTCAACCGGTGGCTCGCCGAGGACTGGGGCATGGCGTACCAGAATCGGATCTTTGCCGCGCCGTACATCTCGCTGGCCGACGTCGGCGAAGCGGTACATGAACTCGAGTGGGCCCTCGACCAAGGAGCGCGCACCGTGGTGCTGCGGGCAGCGGCACCGGTATCGGTCACGGGGCCCCACTCCCCCGCCCACGAGATGTTCGATCCGTTCTGGGCCCGGATCAACGAATCCGGCATCACGGTGGTGGTCCACGCCGGCGACGCCGGCCTCTCCTCCAACGGTTACTCGCCGGAGGGGTTCTCGGCCAATTTCCGCCGAGGCAACGTCACGCCGAGCATCAAGATGTTCGCCATTGAGCGGGCGGCCCACGATTTCCTGGCGACGTTGATCCTCGAGCGGCTCTTCGACCGATTCCCGAACCTGCGCATCGCGTCGGTGGAGAACGGCTCGGAGTTCCTGGCTCCGCTGTTCCGCAAGCTGACCGGCACGGCCCGGAAAATGCCCGGCTACTTCCGCGAGGACCCGGTCGTCACCTTCCGGCGCCACGTGTGGATCAACCCGTTCTGGGAGGACGACGTGAACGAGATCGTCGACCTGATGGGCGACGATCGCGTCATCTTCGGATCGGACTGGCCGCACATTGAGGGGCTGCCAGAGCCCACCGACTGGGTGACGGAACTCCAAAAGCTCGACGGGGACGCGGTAGCGAAGATCATGGGCGCCAATGTGTCGGCGCTCAACGAGCGCCGCCCGCCCGCATGATCGAAGAAGACGCCAACGGTTCGGGAGGATCGGACGAAACAGCCCCCCTGCCTCCGCACGTCATCGTGCTGTTCGGCGCCACCGGGGATCTGGCGGCGCGCAAGCTCCTACCGGGTCTCCTGCACCTGGCGCAGTCGGGCATGCTCCCCGAATACCGCGTGGTCGGCGTCGCCCGGAGCGAGCTCACCGACGAGGAGTTCCGCCACCTGGCGCGTCAAGCGTGTGACCAGTACGCAACCGGCAAGATCTCGCTCCTGCAATGGGCGGGGTTCGAGCAGCGGTTGACCTTCGTGCCCCAATCGGCCGGGCCGGACGGCCTCGCCGCCGGGGTGGCCAAGGCCGAAGCATCGATCGGCGGCGAGGTCCGCCGGCTGCACTACCTCAGCATTCCACCCAAGGCGGCCCAGGACGTGATCGAGACATTGGGCAAGGCGGACCTGGTGGACCGGTCGCGCATAATTATGGAGAAACCGTTCGGCACGGACCTAGCCAGCGCCAAGGCCCTGAACGACACGGTGCACCGGATCTTCGACGAAGAGCAGGTCTTCCGGATCGACCACTTCCTCGGAAAGGAAGCGGCCCAGAACATTCTGGCCTTCCGCTTCGCCAACGGGCTCTTCGAGCCCATCTGGAATCGCGACCACATCGACCACGTGCAGATCGATGTCCCCGAAATGCTCTCGTGCGACGACCGCGTGGAGTTCTACGAGTCCACGGGTGCGTTCAAGGACATGGTGGTCACCCATCTGTTCCAGATCCTCGGTTTCATGGCCATGGAGCCCCCGACGGCCCTCGAGTCCGGCGCCATCAGTGAGGAGAAGAACAAGGTGTTCCGCTCCGTGTGCCCCCTCGATGTGACACAGGTCGTGCGCGGCCAGTACGCCGGGTATCGCGACATACCCGGCGTGGCACCGGACTCCGACACCGAGACCTTCGTCGCCCTGCGCTGTGAGATCGACAATTGGCGTTGGGCGGGGGTGCCCTTCTTCCTGCGTACCGGCAAGCGACTCGGCGGTGGGGAACGCATCATCTCCATCGCCTTCCGTGAGCCACCCAAGAGCATGTTCCCCGCCGGCTCGGGCGTCGGCACGCAAGGCCCCGACCATCTCACGTTCGACCTGGCCGACTCGTCCAAACTCTCGCTCTCGTTCTACGGCAAGAAGCCGGGACCGGGTATGAACCTGGAGAAACTCAGTCTCCAGTTCGCCCTGCACGAAACCGGCCAGGATGCCGACATCCTCGAAGCGTACGAGCGCCTGATCCATGACGCCATGATCGGGGACCACACCCTCTTCAACACGGCCGAGGGTATCGAACGACTGTGGGAGCTCTCCGAGCCGCTCCTCGAGAACCCGCCTCCGGTTCTCCCCTACGAGCCCGGTTCGTGGGGTCCGGACGCCATCCGGGAACTCATCGCTCCCCGGACGTGGCGCCTCCCATTCGAACGGCGGTGGCGCGCCTCGATCTAGGCGCGTCGATGGCGATCCGCCTCAGGCGGCGCCAGACGCCAGCCCGTCTCTCAGGGATGCACGGCACCCCGGAACGACGCCAGATCGATGGTGCACGGCGTCCGGGCGTGCGAGGGGACCTCATGGGGGCTCGACAGCGCACCCAGCGGCAGGGCCACGGCGAGCAACAGGGCCGGGGTGAGCGCGCTGGCCCACTGGAGCCTCCGGCGCCAAATCGTGCTGCGGCCCACCCCTGACGAGGCCTTCCGGGCGGGGCGCGGCACCGGACGGACCGAATGGGCCCACTCGGCGGCGAGCACCTGCTTCAGGGCCGCGGGCACGGGTCTCGACACCTCGAGAGCGACCGACCGGTTCACGGCGATCAGCGCGGCCAGGTAGTTCCGGCACTCGCCGCAGCGGGCAAGATGGGCGTCGGTGTCCCGGCGCGGCAGGCCCGGCGCCTCGCCGTCGAGCCGGGCCGAAATCGCCTGTCGGACGTGATCGCAGGAGGCCGCGGTGGCGCTCGAGGTCCGTCGGGAGCCGATCCGGCGCGTCACGACGAGGATCCGAACTTGATGTTGACGTGCAGCACCTGCGACTTCACCCAGTTGCCCGATCCAGAGGGCAACGACCACACGGTCATCGTCGTGGCGGTATTGGTCAACGCTTCGATGGCCGATGCGGTGGCGGGAGCGAAGGCGATCGTGGCCGAATGCCGAGGTGGTGGGGGGAGCTGCACCCAGTGCACATCGGGTCCATCTATCGCCGCCAATCGAGTTGCACCCGACGCTGTCCGGCTGAGGACGAAGTACCCTGCCCCGCCCGCCGGGCCAAACGACACGATGGGCCCACCCGGCCCCAGCGTGAGGCTTGACGAGACGGTCCATGTCCCGTTCGCCTCCCACGCGGCCACCAGCGCCGTGCCCGACCCCTGCGCGATCCCGAGGAGGGCGCTGAGACCGGTGGGTGTTCGCGCCATGGTGAGCACCTGGACTCGGCCGCGGCCAAGCGCGTCAGGAAGGGTCGGCCCGTCACGAGTCCAGCCCCCTCCACCTTGCGCGAAGATCCCCACCACGCCCGCACGAGCGCAATCAGCGCCGACGACCGGGTTGCCGTCGAGTGATGCCACGCCGGACACCGAGTGCGGTTCGCAGCTCCGGCCGCCTCGCTGGGTGGCAAGGCTTCGCGCCGTCACCAGCGTCCGCCAGATCGAGAGGCTCCCCGAGCTGACCAGCACGCGGGCGTCGGCTCCGCTGTTGACGAGTGCCAACGTCCGGCCGTCGGAGGCCGCCGACAACGAATCCGGGTGGGCGGACAGCCCCCGCGGCAGCACGCCGTTGGTCCAGGTGACCCCCCCGTCCGTCGTGGAGATGAGCGGAGAGAAGCGCAGGAGATTGGCGGGGCGGATGCCGGCGATGAACGGCCGGCCGGCCGCGGTAGCCAGCACGAGGCCGCCGTTGGTGGCCGTGGCGGTGGCGCCAACCTCGTCGGTCCACGACGTCGCGCCGGCCGGTTGGAAGAACAGTTGCCAGAACGTATTCCGGGGCTGGTTGGTCCGGCCCATGGGCAGCGTGGCCCACGTACCCGAGCTGGACCCGATGGAGGTGGCCAGCGGGGTCGGGATGGACGTGACGAGGGGCGTCCCTGCTGCCCCGGGGGCGCCGGAGCGGATGCCGACTCCCGTGGCCACGATCAGCGCACCGCACAGGGCCACGATGGCGCGCCCGCTACGGCGGGAAGGCATGGAGCTCACGATCCGCCGATGGTGCTCTTGATGGAGTTGGCCAGCACCGCCGCAAACGAGGACTCGGTCGCCGCCGTCGCTCCACCGGGGTCGGCGTTGAGGACGTAGCGCAGGTCCCCGTGCGCGTTGATGACGTACGCCGTATCGCTGTGGGCGATCATCGCCCCACCCGACGCGTACCCGACCAGAATCCCGTAGGCGTCCCACAGTCGTCTGAGCTCGGGAAGCGAACCCGTCAGGTACAGCCAGTTCGCCACGTGGTTCAGGTTCTCCTGATCGTCGAAGGCGACGAGGTCATAGCGGGAGGTGAACCGCGGGTTGGCATCAATGGCGACAAGCTCCACGTTCTTCGCGTTCCCGCCGAGCATCTGATCCGCCCGCCGGAACTCCTGCGCGATGATCGGGCAGTCCGACGTACAGACCGGATCGAGAAACGTCAGGGCGATAGTCTTCCCATGGAGGCTGGGAAGCGAAACGGCACGGCCGCGCTGATTGACGAGACTGAAGCTGGGCGCAGCCGAATGGAGCGTATTGGGAGCGCCATCGACCGCGGTGTCCAAAATGGGATCGGCGTTCGGGCTCGCGGCAGCCACGGCCATGGGGACGGCACCGACCAGCACGATCCCGATGGCAGCCAGGGCGGCGATGAACCTGAAGGCGTACCCGGGGTTGGTGACCAACCGCTCCCGCCACGAACCCGTGTCGGTGCCGGTGCGGACAATGGGCACGACCCCGGCCCGGGCCAACTCGGTCGGCTGCACCAGGGCCACGTAGCCGGCGACGCACACCAGCGCCATCGGGATCATGCTGTTGGGATCGGTTCCGACCCCGCCGAAAAAACCGAAATCCTCGACCAGGACCCAATCGGCCACACAGACGATGACCGTGGCGACGACGGCGAAGAGGGCGAGGCGCGGTCGGGCACGCAGGAAAGCGACGCCGATGGCAGCCAGGGCGACGACGACGAAGAGGTTGACTCCCCAGCCGTGCGCGGCGTCGAACGCTTCGAAGCTGCCGACCCAGGTCGAGAGGACCCGTGGCTGCGGGGTCCGGGCCATGGCCCGGACCATCCCGGTGAGCGTGCCGACCACCCCGGCCCGGGCATGGCCGCTCCAAAACCCCCGACCCGGCCACGCCTGCAGCACGGCCATGGCGACAAAGAAGACACCCAGGACACGGAGGACGATCCGTCCGGGCCGAGCAGTGGCCCAGACCCGTTCGGGCAGGGCAATCAGAGCACCGGCGGCGCAGTAGAAGAGGACGGCCCCCGGGGCGCCGAACAGCCAGGTGAGCCCCGGACCGAAGATGCCACCGAAGGCCTCGCCGAAGACCCAGACCACAAGACCCCACCCCAGGCTGGCCAGCCCGCCGAGGCGCGACCAGCGCCCGCGGGGGACGATGAGCAGCCACAGGCCGATGCCTATCTGGATCCACACGGAGGCGGCCGCCGCTTGCACCGGGTGGAAGGTCCAGGCCGTCGCGCCGGCGTTCACGACGTGCTGGACCCAGGTCGGCGAGGCCGCCGCGGTGGGCTGGATCCCCTGGGGAACCAAGCCGAGTGGCATGGAGGCCTGGCCCTGCAGGATGCCGTCGAAGAGCCAGATCAGGCCGAAGGAAATGCGCAGGAGTCGACGGGCGGGCGATTCGGGCGGGCGCTCGGCCGGGGGAGAGGGGGGGGCGCTGCCCGCGGATGCGGCCCGACGGAATTGCAGCGAGCGGAGGGCGTTCAGGGTGACACCGGCCACAGCGAGGATGAACAGCACGATGAGGCCCTGGTGGAGGAGCGCGGAGTGGAATGCGGTGACGATTGTGCTGTCGTTGGTCCTGAGACCTGTTCCCATTCCTGGCACGACATCCGCCTTCTTGGATCGCCGGGGTGGCGCTGCGCCGCACGATGCGGCGCACAACAGGTAGTCGAACGGGCGTGCCCGTTGGTTCCCGCTCGGACCCGAAATCGGGGAAATGGCGACGAACCGGTCGAATGGCGCCCCGTCACGCGTTGTCCTTAGAGTGCCGGGCGTGGATGCGCTGACCCGTCTCGCCGTCGCGGCGCGCCAGGGGGACGAGAGCGCCCTCCACCAGTTCGTGGAAGGCTCGTACGATCAGGTCTGGCGCCTCTGCGCCCGGCTCGTGGACGCGCAGTCTGCAGATGACCTGGCCCAAGACGCCTTCATCCACGCTGTCGCCTCGCTCGGTGGATTCCGGGGAGATGCATCAGCCCGGACGTGGCTTCTTTCGATCGCCCGGAACAGATGCATGGACGAGCTACGGACCCGGACCCGACGCCGCCGCCGGGATACCCTCGTCGCCGCGGCAGCATCGAGCCGGCCGAACCCCGACGCCGGCCAGGAGATCGCCGTCACCGACATGCTCAGCCGTCTGGACCCGGAACGGCGGGAGGCGTTCGTGCTCACGCAGATGCTCGGTCTCTCCTACGAGGAGGCGGCGAAAGTCTGTGCCTGCCCTATCGGTACCATCCGTTCCCGGGTGGCCCGGGCGCGGGTGCACCTCGTCGACGCCATCTCGGCCGGGGAGCCGGACCCGGCCAGCTACAGCAACGAGAGCAACATGTACCCCATCACGAGGGACATGACCAGCTGACACACCATGACAGAACGGGGCGCCAGCCGGCGCGCCGTCGGCCCGGTGCCAGGACGCACATCGAGGTGTCCCGACGACTCCCGAGCGCCGCCGCCGCCCCCTTCGGTCTCGCCCACCCGGGCCATGGCCAACGCACCTTGTGGCGTCGCCGGCACCCCGTGGCGCAGATCGAGTCCGAACGTGAGGACCCCGTCCCCCAGGAGCAGTACGGCGATGACGACGGTCAACAGCGGCCACCGCACCGCGCCCATGCTCGCCGCACCCATGTGGACCATGGCTGACCCACGGGGAGCGCCCATCGAACCGGTCCACTCGACCACGATCAACATGTAGACCATGGCGGCGCTCATGAGAAGGTGCGGCAGGTGCTGGCCCGACGCCCGGACTCCGACGGACTCGCGGTCCGACTCGCGCACCACGTGCCAGCCGAACCACAGGGTCGTTCCGGAGAAGACCAGGAGCCAGAGTCCCGAGGGCAGGGCCGACAGCGAGGGCACCAACATGCCGGCCATGGAGACACCCATCACCGTGTGGACGGCGTCAGTCTCGCGTTGCGTCGTCCAACGAGACCCGAGCGAGAAGCCGAGTCGCCCGATGCAGTAGACGGCGACCGACAACATCAACACGGCGAGCAGGTCCGTGATCGGCCCCGGAAGATCACCCATGGCCGGCGGCCGGCCTCACGTCACGAACACGCCCGGGCTTCGTGCGCGCGCGATGCGCATCGGGACGAGCCACGCTGCGCAAGCGGGAACTGTTCCAGACCACGAAACCCGACGACAGCGCCATGGCCGCCGCGGCCACGAGTGGGTTCAACAGGCCGAACGCGGCAAGGGGAATGGCGGCCGTGTTGTAGAGGCAGGCCCAGGTCAGGTTGCCGTGAATCGTCCGCAACGTCCGGCGCGAGAGCTCGATCGCTGCGGCCACGGCACGCAGGTCGTCGCGGACGACGATCAGATCGGCCGCATTGATCGCCACATCCGTGCCCGATCCGACGGCGAGGCCCAGGTCGGCGGCCGCGAGCGCCGGGGCATCGTTCACGCCGTCACCCACCATGGCGACCGACCGCCCTTCCGCCTGCAATCGCCGGATGAGCGCCACCTTGTCGGACGGCAGGGCTCCGGCCATGACCTCGTCGATGCCGAGCGACCCGGCCACGGCGCGCGCCGTCACCTCGTTGTCCCCGGTCATAAGGACACAGCGCAGGCCGAGCTGGAGGAGCAGCCGAACGGCGGGTATGGCCGATTCACGGATGGTGTCGGCGACGGCGATCGATCCGACCACGTGGCCATCGCAGTGCACGACCACGGCCGAACGACCCTCGCGTTCGGCGGCAGCACAGTGATCCGCCAGCGCCGGTGACCGGGCGTCCAGCTGATCTGCTCGCCCGATGGTGACGGCATGGCCCTCCACGATCCCCCGGGCACCGAGGCCCGGCAGGGCGACGAACGACTGCACGTCGGGCAGCGGACCGATCTCTCGCACCGCATGCGCCGCAATCGCGACGGCGACCGGATGTTCTGATGCCTGCTCCAACGCGCCCGCCAGGCGCAGGAGGGTGCGGGCATTCGTCCCGGGAACGCAGGCGAAATCGGTCACCTTCATCCGGCCCGTGGTCAGGGTGCCGGTCTTGTCGAGCACAATGGTGTCCACCTGCTTGGAGGCTTCGAGGGCCCTGTAGCCCTTGAAGAAGATGCCGGCCCGAGCGCCCTCCCCCGATGCCACGTACAGCGCGGCCGGCGTGGCCAGGCCGAGCGCGCACGGGCAGGCGATCACCAGGACGGCGAGGGCGGCGGTAAACGCCTGCTCCGACGGGTAGCCGAGCAACAACCACGTTGCCAGTGTGCCGAGAGCGATCAGGAGCACCCCGGGGACGAAGACATTGCAGACACGATCGGCCAGACGCTGCACCGCCGCCTTCTCGTTCTGGGCATGTTCGACCAGGCGCAGCATCTGCGCCAGCTGCGTATCGCGGCCCACCTTGGTGGCCCGCACGATCAACCGGCCATTGGTCGAGACAGTGCCCCCCACCACGAGGTCGCCCGGGGTCACGTCGAGAGGTTGGGATTCCCCGGTCAACATGCTCCGGTCCACCGCCGACTGCCCGAACACCACTTCGCCGTCTGTGGCCACCGTCTCCCCCGGCCGGACCACGAAGCGATCACCGACTCCGAGCGCCGCCACGGGACGCCGGCGCTCGAACCCCGTGGCGTCGATGACCCCGACATCCTTCGCCCCGACGTCCGCCAGGGCGCGCAGCGCGTTGCCGGAGCGCTGGCGGGACCACGCCTCGAAGTAGCGCCCAGCCAGCACAAACGTCGTCACACCGGCTGCCACGTCCAGGTAGATGGCGCCGGCCGAACGATGCACCAACATGAACAGGATGGAGTGGGACGCACGGCTGGTGTCGTGCCGGAACATGGCGTACAAGGACCACAGCGTCGATGACACGATGCCCAACGACACCAACGTGTCCATCGTCGAGACGTGGTGGCGGGCGCCGCGGACCGCAGCTCGGTAGAAGGGCCACGCCGCCCAGGTCACCACCGGTGCCGCCAGCGCGATCATGAGCCATTGCCACCCAGCGAAGCGCAGGTTCGGCGCCACCGAGAAGGCGATGGACGTGTCGCACAGAGGCATGAAGAGCAGGGCGGATACGAACAGACGGCGGCGCAGGGACCGGACGCGACGGTCGATCTCCTCGGGAACGTCGGTGGCCTGTCCGGCCACAGATGTCGGGATCTCGGCCGAGTAGCCCGCCGCCGATATCTCCGCGATGAGCCGGTCCACGGGGACGTCGGCCCGGAGCACGGCCGTGGCGCGCTCGGTGGCGTAATTGACCCGTGCCTCGACACCCTCGAGCAGGTTGAGCCGCCGCTCGATCCGAGCGGCGCAGGCTCCGCAGGTCATACCGGTGATGACCAGGGATACCTCGGCCGTCTCGCTTCTGGGTCGGGCGTCGGTGGTCGACGTCACCGCACCGGCCTCTCGGAGCACGCCATATTCATAGACTGGCAGGGGAGTCGAGGCGGCGCCAAGTTGCGGAGCCCGCCCTTACCCCCTCAAGGGGTGAGGATGACTCGCCCAAATGCCTGGCGGCTCTCGAGGTAGGCATGGGCGGCGGCGGCTTCGGACAGCGGGTAGGCCCGATCGATGATGACCCGGAGCTCTCCCCGGGCGATGGCCTCGAGGTGACCGGCGATCAGGGCGTGCGGGCGCGGGAAGAACAGCAGTTCGGCTCCCAGGAAGTAGGCCGACAACGTCTGATTGTTGGGGCGCATGGTGGAGATGTCCAGGTGCTCGGCCGGGGCCCGCCCGGCGTCCCCCACGGTTACACACCGGCCCCGATACGCCAGGGCGTTGATGCTGCCCTGCAAGGTGACGCCGCCCACGGAGTCGACGATGACATCGACGCCCCGCCCGTCCGTCAGGCGGCGCGACTCGGCCACGAAGTCGTCGCGGGCATAGTTGATCCCCTCGTCCAGTCCGAGTTCCTTGAGCCGTTCGAGCTTGTCGTCGCTGGACGCCGTGGCGAAGACCCGGGCTCCTGCCCGCTTGGCCAGTTGGATGGCGGCGATGCCGACGCCTCCCGCCCCGGCATGGATGAGCGCGGTCTCCCCGGCGCTCAGACGGCCGAATTCGAAGAGGCAGTCGTCCGCCGTTCCCCAAGGAACGGGCACGCAGGCGGCGACGTCCGACGCCAGCAGCTCGGGGATCTGCCAGGCGAAGGGCTCGGCAACGGCCCGGAGCTCAGCATGGGAGCCGTCGATACCCACCGTCACCGCCCGGTCACCCACGACAAAGCCGGTCACCTCCTCGCCCACGGCGATGACCGTCCCGGCACACTGGTAGCCCACGACATGGGGCACCCGGTTCATCGCTCCGCCGAGCCGATTGAGGGTGTCCCCCCCTTCGATACTGACCGCCTCGACCCTGACCAGGATCTCGTTTCCGCCGACCGACGGGTCCGGCACCTCCTCGTAGCGGAAGACGTCCGGCCCCCCCGTCTCGTAGTAGACGGCTGCCTTCATGGCCGCGCCTGCCGTTCCAGAGCAGACGCCTTCTGTGGTCGGAGACCGTCACAGATGATGGCGAGGAACTCCGCCGGTCTCGCCGTCGTGTTGGGATGGTCCGCCGCCATGCAGGTAGCGCCGACGAGAGAGAGCACCACGTCCGAGGTCACGTCGGCCCGGACGGCTCCGGCACGCTGCGCCAGTGCCAAGAGCTCCCCCACGGCAACCTCGAGGTTCTGCTTGAACGCAGAGATCTCCGCCTCGATCTGCACGCCCGCCCCCATCAACGCCTGGATCAAGTCGCGCTTCAGCGTGCTCTCCTCGACCAGGTGCTCCAGAAAGCCGAAGAAGGCGGTACCCGGATCCTCCGCGTCAAGGCGCGCCCGGGCATCAGCTGCAATTTCGAGGATGCGGCCGATGAGGATGGCTTCGAACAACTTCTCCTTGGTGGGGAAATGGCGGTACAAGGTGCCGACACCCACCCCGGCCTTCTCGGCGATCAGATCGACGGGCACGGAGATCCCCTCGGCGGCGAACACCGACTCGGCCGCCTCGATCAGCCGGGCCCGATTGCGCAGCGCATCGGCCCGGAGGGGTCGCGTCCCCTCGCCGCAGTGCTCATTCGTTACGTCTACTGCGGATTTCAGTCCCAAAAGAGATCTTCCTCCCCCCCCATTGACAAACGGAGTCATCGTTCCGTATAGTCTAAATGGAACTAGCACTCCGATTGTACGCCAACCGGATTGCCAAAGCGAGCGCTCTCGATTCCCCCGCTGGAACGAGGCCGCGTCGCGTCGATCACCGCACCAGGAGAACCACATGACAACCACACTGGACCGTGAAGACCAGGGCACACAGACCCCGGGAGCCGACCTCGACCCGAAGCGCTTCCGGGCCTTGGCGATCATCGCCCTTTCGCAGCTGATGGTGGTACTCGACGCCTCGGTCGTGATCATCGCCCTGCCCTCGGCCCAGCGTTCGCTCCACATCTCCACGGCCAATCGACAGTGGATGCTGACGGCTTACACCCTTTCCTTCGCCGGGCTGCTCCTCCTCGGCGGTCGCATCGCCGACTACCTGGGTCGCAAGCGCATGTTCGTGATCAGCCTCATCGGTTTCGCGGCCGCGTCGGCGTTGGGTGGTCTGGCCGAGAACTCGGCCATGCTCTTCAGCGCGCGTGCGCTGCAGGGAGCGTTCGCCGCAGTCATGGCTCCCGCCGCCCTCTCCCTCTTGACGGTGGCCTTCACTGAGCCGAAGGAGCGGGCCCGGGCCTTCGGCGTGTACGGCGGGATCGCCGGCGGCGGTGCTGCCATCGGCCTGATCCTGGGCGGAGCCCTCACGCAATTCGCCTCTTGGCGCTGGACGCTGCTCATCAACGTGCCCATCGCCATCGTGGCCGCGATTGCCGCCACCCGCTATGTGACCGAGAGCAGGAGCCCGGTGCGTCACGGGTACGACATCGGCGGTGCGGCAACAGTGACGGGAGGCCTCCTGGCGCTCGTCTACGCATTCACGAAGGCCGGCCTGGACGGTTGGACGGCAACGATCACGCTCGTCCTCTTCGGCTTCGCAGCGGTACTGCTCGCCGCCTTCGTCCTCATAGAGATGAGGGTCGAGCATCCGCTCCTCCCGCTCCGCATCGTCCTTGAACGAACCCGAGGCGGTTCGTTCCTGGCGTCGTTGCTCGTCGGCACGGCGATACTCGGCACGTTCTTGTCGTTGACCTACTACTTCCAGGGCACGCTGCACTACTCAGCCCTGAAGAGCGGCCTCGCCTTTGTGCCGTTCTCGTTGGGCATCATCACGGGGGCGACAGCAGCCAGCCGGCTTCTTCCACGGTTCGGCCCACGTCTGGTCATCGTGACGGGGCTGACCCTGGGCGCCATCGGCCTCGGGATATTCACGCTGCTGGGCGTGCACACGACGTATGTCGGCCTCGTGCTGCCCGCCATGGTCATCGTCAGCCTCGGCATGGGACTCTCCTTCGTGGCCATGAGCAGCACGTCGTTGACCGGGGTGCAACCCGCCGATGCCGGTGTGGCGAGCGCGCTGGTGAACGCCACCCAGCAAATGGGCGGCTCCATGGGTGCCGCGCTGATCAACACGATCGCCACCGGAGCCACCGCGTCGTACCTCGCCCTGCACGGCACGTCCGTGACGGCCGAAGTGGCCGGCTCGATCCACGGCTATACGACAGCGTTCGGCTTTAGCGCCGTCGTGCTCGCTGTTGCCGCCGTGGCAGCTTTCGCGCTGATCAGGACACCGAAAGCTGCCGTTGTCGACGAGGCCGCGCTCGTGCTGACCTAGGTGGCAGGTCGGCGCGGCACTCAATCGTCGGCGATTCGCTCGATCGCGTACTCGGGGCAATTCGCGATGGCCAGCTCGGCTTTTTCTTCCAGACCGGCAGGCACGACGTCGACGATCACCGAGGCTTGACCATAGTCATCGACGGCGAAGAGCTCCGGCGCCAACCCGTAACAGCGGGCGTGCCCCTGACATTTGTCCGGGTCGACGCGGATCCTCATTGGAATACGACCGGGAGGACCCGGGGACCCCGGACCTGACCACCGGCCCAGGTGATCTCCTTCCCCGCCTCCAGGGTGAATTTCGGGATGTAGGCGAGCCACTCTTCGAGCGCCACCTGCAATTCCATGCGGGCCAGATTCGACCCGGCGCACCGGTGGATACCCGACCCGAAGGCAACATGCCGATTGTGGGCGCGATCGAGAAGGACGGCATCGGCGTGATCGAAAGCCTCGGGATCCCGGTTGGCGGCCGGGAAGTTCATCAACACCTTGTCTCCCTCCTTCATGGGACACCCACCGAACTCGACGTCCCCGGTGACGACCCGAGCCATGGTCACCGGCGCATAGGCCCGGAGGAACTCCTCCAAGGCGGTCGGCAGGAGATCGGGCTCTACGACCAGGCGTTCCCGATCATCGGGATGGGTGGCCAGGTGCCACAAGGAAGAGCCGATCGCACTCCACGTCGTATCGACGCCGGCGATCAGCACCAACGCCGCCATACCGAGCACGATGCTGTCCGGGACCGGCGCCCCGTCCACCTCGGTGTGGAGGAGCTCACTGAGCAGATCGTCTCCCGGACTTTGGCGCCGGAACTCGAGTTGGGATACGAAATAATTCAAGAGTTGCTCCGAGCCGCGCGTCCGCCGCTCAGGATCGTCTCCGAATTCAAGGATGTCGCGGACCCACCCGGTGAACGAATCGGACATGTCGCTCGAGACACCCAGAATGTGCGCGATCACACGAACGGGAATCTGTTGCGCGTAGTCTGCCGCGGCGTCGGCTCGCCCGTCGTCGACGAATCCACCGAGAAGCTTCTGGCAGAGATCACGCGTCAGGGCCACGTAGCTCTCCACCCGCCGGTGCGAGAACCAGGGCAACAAGAGCCGGCGCGTCCATGTGTGCAGCGGCGGGTCGGAGGAGATCGGGGGCAACCCGTACTCGAGCGCCGGACCCCCTGCGTCATCGACATCATCTTCCCCGACCGGGATCACCGCCACCTTCAGCGAGCTGAAATGCTCGATGTCGTGGGCAATGGCCGTGACATCCTCGTAGCGGGTGGGGAGCCAATTGCTGCCTCGTCGATCCGTATGTGCGATCGGACAACTCGATCGCAGATCGTCCCATATGCCGAATGGGTCGGCGATGTAGTGGGGGTCGAGCACGTCGAAGTCTGTGGCCCAGTTGCTGACCGGCGTGGTTCGTGTCATGGGGGCCCCCTCGGCGTCTCGAGCGAGGCGACGCTTGGTCACCTCATCGCAGGGATTTTACCCGCTGGTGCCGATCACCGCACTCAACGAGCGGCATGATGCCTGCTCGGCTCGAGGCCGTAGACCAGGGAGATCTGCGCCGACTGCGTCTGAGAGCCGGACTCGATCGGCACCTCCAGGCTGCCGGTGGACGGAGCCGCCTCCTTCAACGCATCGTTGCCGAAATCCGAGTTCGCCATCTCGGACTGATCGGTCATGGAACACACAGGCCCGAGGGACCTTCCGGCCGCAGTGGCCAGCGCCCGGGCGCGCGCCACCGCGTCCGTCGTGGCGCGCGCCCGCGCCTGGTCTTCCACGCCGTTCGGATTGGACGCGGAGAACCCGATGGATTCGATCTGGACGGCGTTCCCGGCCACCCCGACCACGCCATCGATGGTCGCCCCCGCCTTCGAAATGTCCCGGAGCGTGGCGGTGATGGAATTGGTCACCTGATACCCCGTCAAAATGGGGACCCCCTTTGGATAGACGTACTGGGGCTGCAGTGACAGGCCGGCCGTCTGGATGTCTCTCGACTCCACGCCTCCGGTCTTGAACGCTGCGACGGCGGCACCTGCTTCCGCGTTGTCCGATGCCAGCGCCGCCGTAGCGCTCGGACCTGTCGTATCCACCTGGACCACGACGGTGAGAAGATTCGGCGTCGCCGTGGCCTGCCCGGTTCCTTGCACGCTCAGCTTCGGCGTGCCGGGGCCACACGCGGCGGAAGCGTGTCCGCTGGTCGTCGAACGATCAACGGCGACCCACAGAGCCGCACCCCCGAGCGCCACGGCAACGACGATGGCCAGCGTGAGCCCGGATCCCACCGAAAGGCGACGTGAGGTCTTTGCCGGCGACCCCGGCACCTCGTGGCTGGTTGCTCCGTCGGCATCAGGCATGGGAGTCTCCTTGCTCGCGCGGGAATCCAATGTCTCCCGTCGCCGCAATTGACGCACCGGGCGTCCGAATGGTTCGCCGGGAAGGCTTCAGCGCTTCGTTCCGGCCCCTGCGGCAGCGCCCGCCCTACTCGTTGGTGAAGCGGGGCTCCCGCCGTTCTGCGCTCGCCGCAATCCCCTCCGCGAAGTCCAACGACGAGCGGAGTCTCTCCTGCTGCGCACACTCGTGATCCATGGCGAGGCGCAGTCGCTCGACCAGGCCCTGGCGTAGCGTGGCGCGGATGGATTGCACCGCCAATGGCGCCGAGCCGGCGATCGTAGCGGCGTAGGCGATCGCATCGGGAAGCAACGCTGTCTCGTCCACGAGGTGGTCGCACAGCCCCAGCGCGAGCGCTTCTGCCCCATCCACCCGGCGACCCGAATACAGAAGATCGGCCGCGCGCTGCTCGCCCACTATCCGGGGCAGGGTGACCGTCAGGCCGAACCCATGGTGGAAGCCCAGGCGCGAGAAATTGGCGCTGAGGCGACTTTGCGGGGTGGCGAAACGGAAGTCAGCCGAAAGGGCCAGACCGAGCCCACCACCGATGGCACTGCCCTGGACTGCTGCGACGACCGGCAGTGGTGCAGCAAAGAGGCGGAGTGCGTTGCGGTAGAGGGCTGCGATGTCCTGGTCCCTGTTGTGCGCAAAATCGAGGCCGGCGCAGAAGTGTCTTCCCTCCGAGCGCAGAACGATGACCCGGCACGAACGGGTGTCGGCCAGGCCCTCGTAGGCGTCGGCCAGAGCCTCGAGCAGTGCCGTGTCGAAAAAGTTATTCGGTGGGCGATGGAGGCACACGGCGGCCACGTGGTCGCCGACGGATTCGATGGAGACCTCGCTCATGGGCTCACATCGTCGAGCGAGCGCCAATAGATCACCGCGTCCTCACCATCGACCGCAGAAGGAATCCGGCCGATCTCGTGAAAGCCAAGATCGCGGTACAACTGGCGGGCCGGATTCGAGGCGAAGACCAGATTGAACTGCATGGCATCGAACCCCATGCGCCGTGCTTCGAGAAGCGAATGCTCCACCAGGGCCCGTCCCAATCCACGGCCACGATGTGACGCCAGGACGAAGTAGCCGGCGTTCGAGATATGCCCGGCGCGACCGACGAAGTTGGGCTTGACGTAGTACGCCCCGGCCAGCTCTCCATGAACACGGGCGATCCACACGGCCGAGCAGTGCGCGATCCAATAATCGTCGAACTCCTCTCGGGACACGGTCGAGTCATGCGGAAAGCCGTCGCCCGCAGCGACGATCTCGGTGTAGGCCGCAAAGAGCTCGTCATGTTGGTCGGGCCGCAACGGAAGAAGCTCGTGCACCTTGGCCTCGGTCGAGTGATCGTCGACGGCGTGCTTCACTGCGGCGTCCCACTACCAAATCCCACGGAGCCCACTCCGGGGCACACCGCTTCGATCGGATCGCGCAGATCGTCGATATAGCCCAATGCATACGCGCCCCGGTCGTACCCCATCAGTCTGAGAAGCTCCACGGGCAGGGTCGCCGCCACTTCACGGGGCACGGACAGGTACTGATTCTCTTCCTGGCGGAGCCAGGCCACGTTGTAGGTGATGTTCACACCGATACGCGTCGCATCGGTGTGATTCGGTCCGCCACCGTGGTACACGCTGCCAGAATAAAAGAGGGCCGAACCCTTCTCCATTGCCGCGGGCTCGGTGTCGGCGTGCTCGAACACCACGCCGTCTTCTGAATGATTGCTGCCCACCACGACGCGCGTTGCACCGTTGTCCTCGGTGAAGTCCGTCTGCGCCCAAATGGTGTTGCACTGCACCTCGTACTCGTTGGGAAAAGGAAAGAAGTCGAATGCCCATCGATCGCGATGCAGCGGTTGAGCGGCCTGGCCGGGACCGATGGCGATCGACTGCGTGAGGTGGAGCTGGAAGTTCGTCGCGTGCGCCAGGACCAAGCCCGTCGTACCGAGGGCCAGCGGGTGCATGACGAGTTCCCGGCTCGACGAGGAACGAGCGATGAGAGCGCCCGTTCGCCGGGTCGCCTTCCCGCTGAAGTCATCCGGGCCGGTGGGGGTGCGGACCAGCCACGGAGCCAGCTCTTCGGCGATTCGGTCCATGAGCCCGGGCGAAGCCAGGTGGTCGACGATGACGGCGCCCTCCGCCTTGATCGCTTCAGCCACCGCCTCTGGCTCAGCCGTGGCTGGAAGATGCGCTATGGCCACCGCCGTCCCTCCGTGATCGCTCCGTCACCCTGATCATTGACGTGGCCCCGGCCGGTGCGCAACTGCCGGCGTCGAGGATCCCCTCTTCCACCGCACGGATTGGTCCCGCCCTGACGGCAAATCGCTCGTTGCCGCAGCGCCGGGGCAACTGGGGCCGAGCCCGAGGTGCACGCCCGGTGCCACTGCGCCTAGCGTGTGACCGGGCGCTCGGCAGAGTGGACCAGGAGGCGGGGGTCGGGATCGACGGACGTACGTCCCGATCGAGCGCCGCCACCCTACGGAGCAGTCTTGACAATTTGGGAGAGGAACAAGGAATGAGCGAACTGCTCTTGGCATCTGAGCGGGAGGCTGTGGCCGGCGCGAGCCGCCACCTGGCAGAGCAGGGCCTCGTCATCGGCACGGCCGGCAACATCTCAGCTCGCCAGGGGGACCTGATCGCAGTCACGCCGACCGGGTCGGATCTGGCCAAGGTGACGGCCGAGATGGTGACGGTGATCGACCTCAATGGAGAGATCGTGGACGGGGACCTGGCGCCGACTTCGGAGGTCCCGCTGCATACGGGCATCTACCGCGCCACGAATGCGCTCGCCATAACGCACGCCCATGCGATGGCATCCACCGCCCTGTCCTGTTCGCACGACGAGTTGCCGGCGCTGCACTACAGCTGCCTGGGTTTGGGGGGTACCCCGAGGACGGCGGCCTACGCGACGTTCGGAACGCAGGAGCTGGCCGACAATGTCATTAAGGCCCTCGAGGGTCGGAACGCCGCCATGATGCAGAATCACGGCTCGATCGCCTACGGCGCCACCATGGATCAGGCCGTGGAGCGTCTCGAGCTCCTCGAATGGCTCGCCGAGTTGTACTGGCGTGCATCCTCGATGGGGACCCCACGCGTCCTTGGCGAAAAGGATTTCGAGGCCATCATCACGGCGGCGATGGCACGCGGCTACGGCGCCGTCAAGAAGGTCGACAAAGCCTGAATCGCTTCGGCCGTTCCCTGGGGCGGCAGTGCCCAGGGATTCTTTGGCCCGGCGGGCACGGCGCCAGGCGCCGACGACGGTGAACCCGCCCTTCAGCGCACCGATCTTCGCCCGTCTCGCTGCGTTGCTACCCCTTGACGAAGCGCAGCCGTTCGGCCTGCTCCTCCCAGCCACTGGCCCGCCAGAAGGCCACCGCATGGGCATCGGTCTCGACGACAATTGCCTGCATCCGGACGGCGCCGGCCGCGACGAGCCTCTCCTCCGCGGCACGGACCAAGGCGCGACCCAGGCCACGGCGTCGGTGTGACGGCGCCACCACCAGACGGTAAATGGAGCCCCGCCAGCCGTCCCAGCCGGCAATCACGGACCCGACGAGCTCATCGTTCGCCTCGGCGACGATGAGGGAGGCCGGATCTCGCACGAGGAGCCGGCCGACACTCTCGAGATCGTCGGTATGGGTCGGCTCCGCCTCGGCTTCACGCCACAGTGCCAGTACCGCTGGTGCGTCCGCTCGAGTTGCAACGCGTAGCAAGGGCATCGCATCATGTTACGAAAGAGCGCTTCAGCCCGCCTTCGGCGCACCCCGGCGACCCCCGTTCATGCGACGACGTACCGTCGGGAAGTAAGAATGGATTATGCCGACCATCTGCACTCCGGAGGAGGCGATTTCCTACGTCCGCACCAGTGATCAGATCGGTTTCGGACTGGGTCCGGCGAATCCTGATGCATTTCTGACCGCTCTGGGTGCCCGGGATGACTGGGTGGATCTCGTGTTCGGTGGGGCCCTCCTCCTCAACTACTACGACGTACTCACCAAACCTGGTGTCTCGTATCGCTGCGGCTTCTTCGGGCCGGCCGAACGCATCCTCCTTTCGCAGGGCCACCGGATCGAGCACGTGCCAGGTGGTTTCCGGCAATTCGCACCGATTCTCAGCAGATTCGCCCCGCGCATCATGGTCGTCCAGGGCACTCCCCTCGATGCTGCCGGCAACGTCAACCTGTCCTTGCACTACGGTGCGACGAGGCCCGAGCTGCTCGCGGCGGGACGCGATCCGAATCGTCTCCTCATCGTCGAAGTCAACCCACATCTCCCGCGCACGAAGAGCCTGTCGCCCGATTTCGACAACACAATTCCCGCCGAATTGATCGATGTCCTCGTGCAAGCCGACGGCATTCCCTTTCAGCTCGAGGAGCGGCCGCCCGATGACGTTGACAACGCGATCGCAGGCAACGCGTTGAGGTTTGTCGTTGAGGGGGCCACGCTGCAGACCGGAATCGGCACGATCCCGAGCATGGTGGCTTCGGATTTGGCGGCCGGTCCGCTGGGAGGATTCGGCATTCACTCAGAAATGTTCACCAACGGCCTCATGCGGCTTCACCAGGATGGAAAGGTCACCAACGCCAGCAAGGGTATCTTCGATGGCGTCTCGGTCACCACGTTCGCGCTCGGTACCGCTGAGCTTTACGAGTGGCTCGGCGACAATGATGCGGTTGCATTCGTGGACGTTGCGGTCGTGAACGACCCCACAACGATCAGCCGCAACGCCAACCTGGTCTCGATCAACGGCGCCCTCTCGGTCGACCTGTACGGCCAGGTGGTAGCCGACACGATCGACGGCCATCAGATCTCTGGTGTGGGCGGCCACGAGGACTTCGTGGCGGGAGCCGAACTGCACACCGACGCTCATTCCCTGATATGTCTTCGATCCACCGTTGACATTGCGGGTTCACCCGCGTCTCGCATCGTCGGCAAGCTACCCGAGGGCTCGGTCGTGTCCACCCCTCGTCATCACACCGGAGTCGTCGTGACCGAGTTCGGTGTAGCGGAGTTGGCCGGGCGCACCGTGCGCGAGCGCGCCCACCTCCTGGCGGATATCGCCCATCCCGATCATCGAAGCGAGCTGCACGGTATTGCCGAAAGCCTCGGGCGCGCTTGACGCGCCTTCGCCGATCAGCAGGATCCACGGGCGCGTGATCCGGATCGGCTCAGATCATGAAGGCTTCGTGCCGCTGCTTAGCGAAGAGGTCGGCCGAACGGGCGAGATCTTCCTGGACCTGGCGCTGATTCTCGAGCAGTTCGTCGGCCCAGAGCATCTGCAACATGGTGCGCAACCGGTCACCCCGGCGCCGGGTGCGGGCATCTTCGAACCCGTTTCGCAGGACGCTGTGCAGCGTCTCGTCATGGACAGGAAACGCGTCGAGCGACTTGCGCTGACCGGCCAACATCTCCGCGAACTCCTCATACCATCGATGGCTCGCCGCATACGAGTCGCGCAGCACGGCGCCGGCGATAGCGACCGAGTCAAGTTCGGGTTGGCCCGGCTCGGGCACAAGCACGGGGAGGGTGGAAAGCGTGTATGCCGCCAATCGGATCCTGTTCGACCCCGTGAAGAGGTTGGCCACGACCTCGACTGAAACGACCTTCGCTCCCCTCTCGGCCAGAAACTGACGGAAGGCGTCATCGAGCCTGAGGTAGGCGCGGTGCGAAGCACGCTGACCCGGTTGGGTATCGACACGATGGTCGGCGCTCGTGAGACGTTCGACCGCGTCGGCCAGGTAGCCCGAGCTCGTCACGAAGGCATCTGACAGGGCCCGGCCCAGCGCTGCCATGGCGCCTCGGGGCCAGAACAGGATCCCCACGACGATGCTCACTCCGCAGCCGATCCCCACATCCTCAATTCTCGTCAGACCGACCTTCCAGCCTGTTGGTTCGATGATGTTGAAGAGGATGATCACCACCAGCGTGAATGCGGCCTGGCCCGCGGCGAACGAGATCATCAGCGGAGCCACGCCTGATACCAGGACGGCCAATGGGAGCAGTATCCACAACAGCACCGTGTGACTCGACACGCCGATCATGACGGCCGAGCCCAGGACAAACCCCACGGCCGTGCCCCCCACGGCGCGCAGAGCCGTTGCGCCAGTTCCCAAGGCGTTGGAACGCAGCACGGACAGCGTCCCCAGGACGACCCAGAACCCATGTTCGATATCGGTGACCTCAACAACGGCGACCGCCAAGGCCAGACCGACGCCGCCGCGCACCGCATTGCGCAGCCATACCGAATGAAAAGAGAGGTATGTGCCAAGACGGCGCCTGAGGCCTGAAGGAGCTTCGCTCGTCCCACCCAACCTCCGATCGCCGCCCCCAGGCGCGCCCGAAGCTTCGAGGACGGCGTCCGCCACCATCTCGGCGGCAAAGCCCAAGGCCCTGGCCTGGAAACTCGGGTCGAGCGAAGACGCAATTCCCGGTGCCGATTCGTCTCGGGCCATGCGACCGCCCCCGACACCGGCATCGTCGATCAGCATCGACACCTCGGAGTCGAGTTCGGTGTCCATCAGCAGGTCCAGGCGCCGGGTCGACTCTTGGAGCGCCTCGGCATGTTCCCAATCGTCAACCGGGTGCCCGTGGTCATCGCAGATCAGTGCGGCGCTGTGACGCAGCGTCTCGCTCGCCATCTCGATTATCTTCCGGACCGAAGGGTCCTTGACCGCCGCGATTTCTCCACCGACGAACATGGCATTGCCAGCAACCCACTCGATGCGTCCAACCAGCTTGGCCAATGCGGCCGCTCCGGCTGCCGCGCCCGTAGGCGGATACGGGGTGCTTCTGAACTGATCTCGGAGCTGTCCAAGCTCCCGCTTCACCGTCGCCTGGGATTCGGCATCGACGCCACCTTGCGCGTGGGCCGTCGCCAAACGAGCTACCGCCGACATGGTCGCCGACAGACGCCGCCGAAGGTCGTCATGCCAGGGGGTAGGCCACAACAGCATGCAGGCAGGTATGCAAAAGGCGCCGGCGAAGGCCCAGCCGATCAATCGGGGGCCGGCGGCGGCCGCCGGCTGGGCCACGGCCACGGGCAACACAAAGATGAGGAGGGTTGCCGTCGAGGCCGTGGCTGCTTGCGGTGAAAGGATCCCCGCAAAGAGGACACCAAAGCCCACCACGGCCATGACCAGGACCGCAACGAGCTTGTGCGTCGAAATGACCGTGCCCAGGGCGATGAAACAGCCCCCCACAAGCAGGAGCGTCATATAGGAGATAAGCCGCATACGGAAGCGGCCCGGGAAATCGACGAGAAGCAAGAGGGCGAAGGACCCGAACGCCCCGAACAGGCTGACCTGCGGGTTTGAGAAGAGCGCATAGGTGAGCCCGAAGACCGTGGGCATGGTGACAGCCGCCCTGGCCGACCGCTTGAGCGTCAAGAGACCGGGGTCCCTTTTCCGGACCCAGGCCGCGACGCCTGATGGCAAGAAACGGTTGCCCCCTGGCAGAGCGGCAGTTTCCGTGCTCATCGGGTACGGGCCGGTCGCTCAGGGGCCACGGCCGGCGCGCGTCGAGGGGACATATCCGATGTGAAGCTACTCGGCCCCACCGGTCGGCAACGCCGATTGGCTCGGGAATCAACCCGACTCAGAGCCTCGAGCGTTCAAGCCGAACATGGTCGGCGACGTCGCCGCGGGCGACACGCTTCATCGCGCTGAAGGCGGGCGGCGCGATACCGGCCAACTCACGCGCAATCCCTTTGGACGTGGAGATCATGACCTCGTGACTCTCCACCACCTGGTCGAGTAGGCCGGCGGCCACGGCTTGCCCCGGCGTGAAGGTCGCACCCGTAATTATCGACTCGAACCATGGCATGGGCATGCGATAGCGGGCCAGCTCAACAGTCGCCTTGGAAATGGCCACACCAAGGCTGGCTTCGTTGAACCCGAGCTTGTAGGCGCCGTCCACGCCCACGCGGCGGTCGCCGGCCAACAGGAGCGCCGCCCCGGCGGCGAGCGCGTGGCCCGAACAGGCAATGACGACCGGCTTCTCAGACTCGAAGAGACGGAGGACCAGATCGATGAGTTGGCCTCGTAAGCCCTGGGCGGCGTCCGGGTCACGTATCTCCGTGAGGTTGAATCCGGCACAGAACACCCCGTCACGCCCGGAGATCACAATGGAGGCGGCCCCGTCCTTCTCTGCCCGGTCCAGTTGGTCGTTCAGGCTGGCCAGCGTCGCCGTGCCGAGAGCGTTGACCTTTCCATCGTCCATGGAGATGTGGGCCACACCCTCGTCGAGTCGATAGTCGCTCATGTTCTCAGCTCCTCGGTAGGTCGGCGTGCGCTCGGGGAAGGGGCGGGCCCAATAACACCGTGCTCTCAAAACTAACCCCCATCCGCTCGCTCCTTCGGAGCCGATCTGCCTGAACGCCGGTGTCGTCGGTTTACGACGGCGGTCAGCTCAAGACGACTCGAGCTCGGACATGGTGAAGAGGGAGCGCAGTTCGATGCCCTCACCGCCGATCACCTCGGCTCCCCCGGCCTCCCGGTCAACAACACACAGGGCATGCCTGACTTCTGCGCCTCCGCCCCGGAGATCCTGTGCCGAGAGAAGGATCTGGCCGCCCGTGGTGACGACGTCTTCGATGATGAGGAGACGTTGTCCCTTGATGTCACCCCCTTCGCATATCCGCTCGGTGCCGTACTTCTTGGCCTGTTTCCGCACGAAGAAGGCGGGGAGCCCGGTCGCGGCCGATAGCACGGTGGCAATGGGAATACCCCCCAACTCGAGGCCGGCCAACCCATCGGTATCGTCTGGAACAAGGGGCACCAGTTCGCGCACGATCTCCGCCAGCAGGGCGGGGTCCGATTCGAATCGGTACTTGTCAAAGTACCGATCGGCGACAAGGCCGGACCGCAATACGAACGTGCCCGTCAGGTAGGAGGTGGTGAGGACTCTTGAGGCCAGTGTCACATCCCTATTCTGCAGCGTATCGATGTGTGTGTCCGGGATCGCAAGATGTACGGCGCGTGACACCAAGGTGACCGCACCATGTCCTTCGGGCATGCTGTTCGGGTGGGTGTTCCCTTTCCTGAGCCGAGCAACCCCGCCGGGTCACGAACAGAGGTGTTCCTCGGGTACCTCGACTACTTCCGCTCCATGGTTCTGAGCAAGGTCGAGGGACTACCCGAGATCGAACTGCGGCAGAGTAGGTTGCCTTCGGGTTGGACTCCGATCGAGCTGGTGAAACATCTGGCCTTCGTCGAGCTCCGGTGGCTGGAATGGGGCTTCGCCGGCAGGGACGTTGGCGATCCCTGGGGCGACCAGGAGGGTGAACGCTGGTACGTCGCAAACGGTGAGACTCTCGACGAGGTGGCCGGGTACCTGCGTGCTCAGGCTGCCCGGAGCCGAGCGATTATCGAGGCCCATGATTTGTCCGAAACGGGCAAACCCGGACCTCGCTGGGATGGAGGCGAACCGGCGACCCTCGAGCGCATCCTCTTCCATATGACGCAGGAATATGCCCGTCACCTCGGCCACCTGGACATCGTCGCCGAGCTGGCCGGCGGACCAATGGGTGAGTGAAGGCCACTGGAATTGGCTCGAACGCGCCATGCCTACACGGACGTCACAGACGTCGCGTTCGTCACGGCAGCCCCGGGGTCCGCCTGAGCGAGCGGAAGCGTTACCCGGAAGTCGGCCCCGCCGGCCCTCCCGGGGCGAACGTCCACGCGACCCGAGTGCGACCGGACAATGGACGCCACGATGGCAAGCCCGAGTCCCGCGCCTCCCGTGTCTCGAGAGCGCGAGGGATCGGCACGGAAGAAGCGCTCGAACACCAGCTCCGCCTCGTCATCGGTCAAGCCTGGGCCCTCGTCCTCCACTTCGATCACTGCTTCACGACCCGCCTGATGCACCCGCACGGTGACCGCCGTCCCCGGAGGAGTATGGGCGCGCACGTTCTTCAGGAGGTTGTCAACTACTCGGCGCAGAGCCAACGGGTCGCCCATGACCTCGACGACGTCAATGGCCTCGACGTCGATGGGCCACTGCGGGCCCACGAGTCGGGCGGTGGCAACCGACTCCATCGTGAGACCAACCAACTCGACGAGTTCGTGGGCCGATTCCCTTTCCTCGTCGTAGCGCGCCAACACCAAGAGGTCCTCCACCAAACGCTCCATGCGGCTCGTTTCGTGCTCGATCCCCGACATCACGCGACCCGTGTCGGACTCGCTCCGCGTGGCCCCGTATTTGAACAGCTGGGCATACGCCGACACCGC
>Ga0302314_10002702_pt1 | contig 32916 bp, 34 predicted proteins | sample III_Palsa_N2_3_FD_200533 | JGI IMG/M metagenome (GOLD analysis project Ga0302314, IMG submission 200533) | Peat permafrost microbial communities from Stordalen Mire near Abisko, Sweden - III_Palsa_N2_3 | ecosystem: Environmental > Terrestrial > Soil > Palsa > Peat permafrost | place: Sweden...
GCCGACGTAGTCGCGGGCGGCGTGGAAGCAGAACTCCGCCGCGCCGATCGCGCCCCAGGCGATGCCGTAGCGGGCCTTGTTGAGGCAGGAGAACGGCCCGCGCAGGCCCTGCACGTTCGGCAGCATCGCTTCCTCCGGCACGAACACGTCCGAGAGCGCGATCTCGCCGGTGACCGAGGCGCGCAGCGACAGCTTGTTCAGAATCTTCGGCGTCTCGAAGCCCGTCGAGCCGCGCTCGACCAGGAAGCCGCGGATGATGCCGTCGAGCTTGGCCCAGACCAGGGCGACGTCGGCGACGGGCGCGTTGGTGATCCACATCTTGGCGCCGTTGAGCAGGAAGCCGCCGTCGACCTCCTTGGCCACGGTGCGCATCGAGGCCGGGTCGGAGCCGCCGTCCGCCTCGGTGAGGCCGAAGCAGCCGATAATCTCGCCGCGCGCCATCCCCGGCAGCCAGCGCCGGCGCTGCTCTTGCGAGCCGAACTCGTAGATCGGGTACATCACCAGCGACGACTGCACGCTCATCGCCGAGCGGTAGCCGCTGTCGATCGCTTCGATCTCGCGGGCGATCAGGCCGTAGGCGACGTGGTTCACCGCCGCGCCGCCGTATTCCTCGGGCAGCGTCGGGCCGAGGAACCCGAGCGCGCCCATCTCGGTCATGATCTCGCGGTCGAACCGCTCCTCGGCGAAGGCGCTGACCACCCGCGGCAGCAGCTTCTCGCGGGCGTAGGCCCTCGCCGCGTCGCCCACCATCCGCTCGTCCTCGGAGAGTCGCGAGCCGAGGTCGAGCGGATCTTCCCAATGAAAGGTCTTGCGGGTCTCGCCAGCGTCGAGGGCCATGGCCTGAAGCTCCTTGTTCGTCAGTTCCCCGTATAGACGCCCTTTCGCTTCTCGGCGAAGGCGGCGATCGATTCCTTGCTGTCGTTGACAGCCTTGCGGCCGAAGCCGAGGCCGACGCTTTCGTAGCGCAGCGCCTCGTCCAGGCCGGCGTCCTGGTTGTGCTGCAGGACGCGCTTCGACATGCGCATCGCCAGCGGCGGCCACTGCGCCATGTCGTTCGCCAGCGCCACGGCTTCGTCGAGCAGGCTCTCGGGCGCGACCAGGCGATCGAGCAGGCCGATGCGGTAGGCTTCCTCGGCGTTCACGGCCCGGCTGGAGAAGATCAGGTCCGCGGCGCGCGAATAGCCAACGATCCTCGGCAGAAAGTAAGTCATGCCGCTGTCGGGCGACAGATTGCGCTCGATGAAGACGGTCTTGAACCGAGCGTTGGTTGAACCGATGCGCACGTCGCAGGCCAGCGCCATGCTCATGCCGGCGCCGGCGGCAACGCCGTTGATCGCCCCGATCAGCGGCTTGTCGAAGTGGGCGAAGCGTTTGGCCCAGCGGCCAACCCAGCCTTCCTCATCGAGCCGTTCCGAGTGGCTCGTCGGCGTCGGTCCCCCGCCGCCCACCGCCGCCCTGGCCGCTGCGCCGGACAGGTCCGCGCCGGAGCAGAAACCCTTGCCGGCGCCGGTGATGATCGCCGCGCGGACCCCGTCGTCATGGTGCGCCGCCTCGATCGCCGCGTGCACCTCCTCGCGCACCTCAGCCCCGATCGCGTTCAGCCGCTCCGGCCGGTTCAGGGTGATGATCGCGACCGGGCCGCGGGTCTCGTAGAGAATGGCTTCATAGCTCACGGCGGTTCTCCCAATGTGTTTTGTTGAAATCGATGGCTGTTTTTCTAGCCTTACTGCCATTCAACCCCTTCGCTAGCGTCGGCGGCAAGCGGCGATTGGCGCACGCTGGGTAAGGGCGCATAGAGCCCTTCACAGGAGGGTCCGGATGGAAATCAACGGCGTCGCGCACATCTTCGTCACCGCCGGCGACTTCGAGGCGTCGAAGACCTTCTACATGAAGCTGTTGCCGTTCCTCGGCCTCAAGGAGGTGATGAACGCGGCCGGCGTCTACTACGCCGTCGGTGGACGAACCGGGTTCGCGGTGCGCGCGCCATCGCCCGATCACGTGGGCGAGCGTTTCGTTCAGAACCGCGTCGGCCTGCACCACGTCTGCTTCCGCGTGCGCTCGCCGGAGGAAGTCAACGAGGTGCACGACTTCCTGGTCTCTATCGGCGCCACGATCGTCCACCCACCGCAGGAAGACGGCTACGCGCCGGGCTACTATTCGGTGCTGTTCGAGGATCCTGACGGCGTGCGCCTGGAGGTGAACCACGTGCCCGGCCAGGGCCTGCTGACGCCGGGCGGATCCGGCCACGTAGGACAACCGCTGACATGAGCGAAACCCTTGCAGCCCCCGCCATCAGCGAGGCCGACGAACAGGCCCTGCTGGACTCGATCGACCGATGGCTGACCCGCAAGGTCGCGCCGGTGGCGGCGAAGTTCGAGCAGGCGGACGAGTACCCGACCGAGCTGGTGCAGGACATGTGCGAGATGGGCCTGTTCGGGGCCCTGATCGAGCCGCAGTACGGCGGCCTCGGCCTGCCCGCCACCGCCTATTCGCGGATCGTCGCGCGCATCTCCGAAGAGTGGATGAGCCTCACCGGCTTCTTCAACAGCCATTTGATGATGGCGCTGATCGTGCAGAAGTTCGGCACCCAGGCGCAGAAAGAGCACTGGCTACCCCGCTTCGCCACCGGCGAGCTGCGCGGGGGCCTCGCGCTGACCGAGCCTGACGCCGGCACCGACCTGCAGGGCATTCGCACCACCGCCCGCCGCTACGGCGACGTCTACCGCATCAACGGCTCGAAGCTGTGGATCACTAACGCCATCGAGGGCGACATCCTGGCGGTGCTGGTGAAGACCAACCCCGACGCCCAGCCGCGCCATGCCGGCATGTCGATGCTGATCGTCCCCACGCGCGATCTGGCGACCGGCGCCGAGGCGCCCGGCGTCACCCGCGGCCGCAAACTGCCCAAGCTCGGCTACCGCGGCATCGACACCGGCGAGATCGGTTTCGACGAGGCGCCGGTCGACGCGCGGCTCGGGCTGGTCGGCGGCGAGGAGGGCAAGGGCTTCCTGATGGCGACTGGCGGGCTCGAGATCGGCCGGGTCAATGTCGCCGCGCGCGGCGTCGGCATCGCCCGGCGGGCGCTGAAGGAGGCGGTGACCTACGCCCAGATCCGCACCACCATGGGCAAGCCGATCGCTCAGCACCAGGCGATCCAGCTCAAGCTGGGCGAGATGGCCGCCAAGACCCGCGCGGCCGAGCTGCTGGTCGAGGACGCCGCCAAGGCCTACGACCGCGGCGGCCGGGTCGACTACGAGGCCGGCATGGCCAAGTGGTTCGCCACCGAAACCGCGTTCGAGGTCGCGACCGAGTCGATGCGCATCCACGGCGCCAACGGTTATTCCAAGGAGTATCCGATCGAGCGGCTCTACCGCGACGCGCCGCTGCTGATGATCGGGGAGGGCACCAACGAGATGCAGCGCATCATCATCGCCCGCCAGCTGATCGCCCGGAACCCCGTCTAGCGTTCCGAACAAGCGCCGCTGGAACGCCGTTTGCGGACGGGCGTTAATTGCTCCGACGCGGACGGCTTGTCCGACCGATTGGAGAAACGTCATGCTGGGTTGGACCCTCGTCTTCGCTATCCTCGCCCTGATCGCTGGCGCGCTCGGCTTCGTGGGCCTGGCCGGCTTCGCCGCTTCGGTCGCGAAGCTGCTGTTCTTCATCTTCTTGATTTTGCTGGTGATCAGCTTTGTGATGCGCGCGATCCGGGGAAATTCGGTGGTCTAGCGGAGAAAAATACACCTCGGCCGGAACCGCAGGTCGACTTCACCGTTCTCAACCCTGCGGAGGCGGCGACGCCCCCCCGACTTGAGGCTGACGATAGTCAGCCTGCCGCCTCCGCACCCCATCTCGATGATGACTAGGGCGGCTTGGGAAAATCCCGAGCCGCCTTTCTCTTGGCGTGCAGCCGCCGGGATCCGTCCATTTCCCGCAACCTTGGTCATCACCGGGCGTCGTCCCGGTGATGACCAAGCACGCGGACGCTCGGATGGCCGCGCGCGGCGCGGCCAAGTCTCAGGCGGTGTTCCTGGGTAGCCGGGACTTACGCCCGGCTATGACCGAAGAAGATAGAGATGGGATTTTTGCCGCACCGTCTCACTTGCGTCCCCGCCGTGGCGGTTCGCGGCCTTCGACGAAGGCGCGGATTACGGCGCCGAGATAGGTCGGGTTGCGGATGGCCAGGATGCCGGCGGCGATGGCGCCGCCCAGGGCGGTGACCGGCTTGCGCTTGATGAAATCCATCAGCCGATCGACCACGGTCTGCGGCTCGCCCGGTTTCGGCTTGGGCGCCCTGCTCGCGCCGGCGAGCACCAGACCCACGATACCGATGAAGACCGCCGCCGATCCGGCCACGATCCCGGCGGCGCCGGCGGCGCCCACGTAGGGCTTGACCAGGGCGTATTCCGCATAGGCCAGCGCGATCACGAGGATGCCGGCGCTCACCGCCAGCATCATCGCTGCGGCGAGCATGAAGAGCAGTCGGCGGAAGATCACTTGTCGGAGGAGCGCGTGGCCATCAGCAGACCTAGCAACAGGCCGACGCCGAGACCGGCGAGGGTGGCCACGACCGGGCGTTCCTTGATACGCTCGACCACGTACTTCTGCGCCTCATCGATCTGCTGGGTGGCGCTGTCGCGATAGGGCTCGGACTGCGAGCGGATCGTCTCGACCCCTTCGCGCACGGCCTTCTCGATCCGCTTGGCCGCTTCGCGGATGCTACGATCGGCGAGGTCGATCGCCTCGTTGAGTTTTTCGTGGCTGGCCTCGGTGGCGTTGGCGACGGCGGCTTTTGCGGCCTTGCGGACCTTGGTGGTCCTGGCTTGAACCTCGTCGTCGATGGCGTTGAGGGTGTCGGGCATTGGCGAATCTCCGGGCGCTGCTGGACGACGCGGGGGCTTGGAACGCGATACCGCCCAAACGCTTGCTCGCGTTGGGCGTTCCGGCCGAGCTCCATACCTGCACAATATAAACTGAAAGTGCCACGGCGGCGATGGCCCGGCGCCGTTTGCTGTCGCATGCTCCGAAGTCACCGCCTATGTTGGCGAGCATGGACGAAGGCGCCCGCCAGACGCGCAACGCCACCGACCAGCTGGCAATCGAGCAGGAGCGCGCCAGCCTAGCGCTCGATGCCGCCCGGATGGGCGAGTTCGAGTGGGAGATCGGCGAAGACCGGTTGATCGTCAGCGAGCGCATGGCCGAAATCACCGGCCTGTCCGCCGGCGAGATGGCGGCCGAAAAGGGCGAGGCCGTCTATCGTTATGTACATCCCGATGACGTGGAGGCGCTGCGCCGCGCGGTCGGCGATGGCCTGATCAACGAGGGTCGCTACGAGGTCGAGTACCGAATGATCCGGCCCGATAACGGCCGGGTGCTCTGGATGTCCAGCGCCGCCGCCGCGCCCATCGCGCGCGACGGGACGATCCATCGGATCATCGGTGTCGTGCGAGACATCACCCAGAAGCATACCGAGGACGAGGCGCGCAACGCCCTGGTGGCGGAGCTGGACCACCGGGTGAAGAACGTGCTGGCCTCGGTGCAGTCGCTTGCCGCGCAGTCTGCACGCAAGACCACCTCGCTCGACGCGTTCCTGAAGACCTTCGCCGGGCGGCTGGAAGCGATGGCTTCGGCCCACACCCTGCTCACCGCCACCCGCTGGCGCGGCGCCGACATCGGCAACATCGCTGCCGCCGAGCTCGGCGGGCTCGCGCCCGGCCAGGCGCACTGGTCGGGACCCGAGATATTGCTGAACCCGCGCGCCACCAACGCCCTGACGCTCGCCCTGCATGAGCTGGCCACCAACGCGGTCAAGTTCGGCGCGCTCTCGGCCGAGGGCGGCCGCGTGACCGTGACCTGGACGGCGCGTCCGGCCGGCGGGTTCGAGCTGACCTGGACCGAACGCGGCGGGCCGCCGGTGGGCGCGCCGACGCGGCGGGGCTTCGGCGCCACCCTGCTCGAGAGGGTGACGGGCCGTGAGCTCGGCGGCCAGGCCAGGATCGAGTTCCTGGCCGGCGGCGTGCGCGCCACCATCACCGCCGACGCCACCGCGCTGGCCGCGGGGGCGCCCCTGGCGGCCCCCGCGGAGCGAACCAGCGAGGTGCGGCACGAGCCGCAGGTCGGGGCTTCGTCCGGCGCGCTGTCGGCCGCGGCGGTCAAGGGCCGGCGGATCATCATCGTCGAGGACTCCGTCCTGCTGGCGCTGGAGCTGGAGGCCGGCCTCACCGAGGCCGGGGCCAAGGTGGTCGGCGTGGCGTCCGACCTCGAGGAGGCGCTGAAGCTGGCCGACACGCCGTTCGACGTCGCCGTGCTCGACGCCAATCTCAACGGCACGCCAGTGACGCCGGTCGCCGAGCTGCTGCGAGCGCGCGGCACGCCGTTCATCTTCGCCACCGGCTACGGCGACGCCGCGCCCGCCCCCGAGGGCTTCGACGCCCCGGTGGTGCGCAAACCCTACAACGTCGCCCAGATCGCGACGGCGGTGGCCGAGGCGCTGCGGCGCGCTTGACGCGCCTTGCTCGTCGAACCTCGTTCGGCTAAGGCAGCCGCCCCAGACTCCTTGCCCAAGGTTGATTGAGATGACCCGGACCGGTCGGTCCACGTTCGCCAGCGCCGTATCGCTCCCGTCGGGCGCGATGCGGCCATACGCGTGCGCCGGCCCCGACCCGATCCCCCCTCAATCCCGCCTCGAGTCTAAAAATGAACCCCGCCATCACCGTCAAGGAGCTCCGCAAGGCCTACCGCTTCCCTAGGCGGCGGCGCGGCGCGCTCGGAGCCCTGGCGGGGCTCTTTCACCCGGACATCGTCGAACTGGAAGCCGTCGCGGGCGTGTCCTTCGAGATCGCGGCCGGCGAGCGGGTGGCGATCATCGGGCCGAATGGGGCGGGTAAGTCGACCACGCTGAAGATGCTCTCCGGCGTGCTGGAGCCCACAAGCGGCGACGCCAAAGTGTTGGGCTTCACGCCGTGGCGCCAGCGGCGCGGTCTGGCCTACGAGATCGGCGTGGTGTTCGGCCAGCGCTCGCAGCTGTGGACCGAGCTGCCGGTGCGCGACTCGTTCTCCCTGCTGCGCCGGGTCTACGACCAGGACGGCCCCACCTTCGCCCGGCGCCGCGACGACCTGGTCGAGCGGTTCGGCGTCGGCGCCTTGATGGACCAGCCGGTGGCGCGCCTCTCGCTCGGCCAGCGCATGCGCTGCGAGATCGTCGCGGCGCTGCTGCACGGCCCGCGGCTGTTGTTCCTCGATGAGCCGACCATCGGCCTCGACGTCACCGCCAAGGCCGCGATCCGCGACTTCATCCGCGAACAGTCGCTGGCCGAAGGCCTGACCGTGGCGCTGACCTCGCACGACACCCGCGACATCGAGCTGGTCTGCGAACGGGTGATCGTGATCAACAGCGGCCGGATCGTGCTCGACCAACCGACCGACCAGCTGCGCCGGCGCTTCATCGCCCGCAAGCTGGTGACGCTGCAGTCGCAGAGCGCACGGCTGGAGCTGGACCTGCCGGGCGTCACCCGCCGGCCGAGCGAGCCGCACACCACCGTGCTGGAGATCGACACCCGCCAGACCCGGATCGAGGCGGTGATCGGCGCGGCGCTGGCGCTGGGCGGCATCGAGGACGTGACCGTGGAAGACCCGCCCATGGAGGAGGTGATCCATGAGATCTACGCCGCCCTGGACCAGTAGGATTTTCTCCACGCTCGCCGCCATGGTCGCGGCCTACCGGATCGGCTTGGCCTCGGCGCTGACCGCCTGGCCGGTGCTGCTGGGGCGAGCAATCTTCTATGGCGTCTGCCTGATGGTGCTGGTCGCCTTCTGGGACAAGGTCGGGGCGCAGCGGCTGGCGGGCACCCTGGCGGTGCGCCTGCCGCCCGGCGGCCTTGGCGTCTACATCGGCGTCACCGAGTGGGTGACCTTGTCCGTGCCGGCGATCCAGCTGCGGCTGGAGGACGACATCCGCTCCGGCGCGCTGGAGCCGCATCTGCTGCGGCCCAAGCCCTATCTGGCCCAGACCATCGCCGGCGAGGCGGGCGGCATGACCGCGCGGCTGGCGATGCTGGCGGTGGCGGGCCTCGCTCTGCTGGCGATCTCCGGCCGGCCGTGGCCCGCTGGCTTGGGACTGGTCTACGTCGGCGTGCTGGGCGTGATCGGCGCCCTGATCGGGGTGTTGCTCTACACCCTGGTCGGCCTGACCGCGTTCTGGCTGCGGCGGGTGCTGCCGGCGCTGCTGATCATGCAGAAGCTTATGTTCCTGCTGGGCGGCCTGTTCGCGCCGATCAGCTTCTACCCCGGCTGGCTGCACGACCTTGCCGCCGCCTCGCCGTTCGCCGCCCACCTGGCGTTCGCGGGGCAGGAGGTGCTGACGCCGTCGATCTCGGACTTCAGCCGGGCGCTGGCGGCGCAGGCGGCCTGGCTCGTGGCGCTGGTGCTGGCCGCGGCTCTGATCTGGCGCGCTGGCCTCGCCAAGCTGATGAAAGGAGGCTGAGCATGGGCACGATCTCGACCTATGCGGCCCAGTCGCTGGCGGCTGTGCGCACCTCGTTCGCCGATCGCACCAACTTCGCCCTGCAGGTGCTGGGCATGTCGGTCAACAACGGCTTTTGGCTGGTGCTGTGGTTCCTGTTCTTCGCCGGCTTCCGCGAAGTCGGCGGCTGGCGGCTGGGCGATGTCGCCCGCATGCTGGGGGTGATCTACACCCTGTTCGGCCTGGCGACCGTGTTCTTCGGCGGCTACCGCGACCTCGGCGGCGCGATCCTGCGCGGCGAGATCGACCCGCTGCTGACCCAGCCGAAGCCGATCCTGCCGCGGCTGCTGGCGCGGGAGTCGATCCCCAGCGCCTGGGGAGACCTGCTGACCGGCATCGCGATCCTGAGCTTCAGCGCCAGGCTCGATCTCGGCGGCGTTGGCCTGGTGGTCGCGGCGATCGCCATCGGTATGACCGCCTGGCTCTCGACCGCGGTGACCTTCGCCAGCATGGCGTTCTGGTTCGCCGGCGGGCGCAGCCTCTCGCGCGACCTGATGGACTTCACCCTGATGGTCTCGACCTATCCGGCCTCGATCTACTCCGGCTGGGTCAAGATCGTCGCCTTCACGGTGCTGCCGGCCGGCTTCGTGGCCGTGGCGCCAGTCGGCCTGATGCGTGACCCGAGCTGGCAGGCGGCGGCGCTCGCCGTCGGCGGGGCTGTGGCATACGCGGCGCTGGCGTTGACCGTGTTTCACCTGGGGCTGCGATGGTATCGACGTGGGGCGACGCCGGGGAGTTGAGACCGGCGCGGCCGCCTTGCGCCCCCTCCGTCACGGCGCTGACGCGCCGCGCCACCTCCCCCGCGCCGCTTCGCTCTGCGGTGGAGGAGCAAAACAAGGCGCATCGCTCCTCCACCGTGAAGCGCAGCGAAACGGGGGGGAGGGGGACCGCGACGCGTAGCGGTGAAGGGGGCGTGGGGACGGAGCGTGGCGCCCAGAAACGAACATGGCCGGGACTGAGCCCGGCCATGTTGTAGATCGTAGAAGCAGTGAGGGCGCTTAGGCCTCCACCGGCTCCTTGGCTTCCTTGCCGGTGAGGTCTTCGCCGGTTTCCTGGTCGACGATCTTCATCGACAGGCGGACCTTGCCGCGGTCGTCGAAACCGAGCAGCTTGACCTTCACTGTCTGGCCCTCCTGCAGCACGTCCGAGACCTTGTTCACCCGCTGACCGGCGATCTGGCTGACGTGGACCAAGCCGTCCTTGGCGCCGAAGAAGTTCACGAACGCGCCGAAGTCGACGATCTTGACCACCTTGCCGTCGTAGATCTGGCCGATCTCCGGCTCCTGGGTGATCGACTTGATCCAGTCGACCGCCGCCTTGATCTTCGAAGCTTCCGAGGCCGAGACCTTGACCACGCCGTCGTCGTTGATGTCGACCTTGGCGCCGGTCTTTTCCACGATCTCGCGGATCACCTTGCCGCCCGAGCCGATCACTTCGCGGATCTTGTCGGTGGGGATGGTGAGCGTCTCGATCTTGGGGGCGTATTCGCCGATTTCCTCGCGGGCGCCGGTGATCGCCTTAGCCATCTCGCCAAGGATGTGCAGCCGCCCGTCCTTCGCCTGGGCCAGCGCCTGCTTCATGATCGGCTCAGTGATGCCGGCGATCTTGATGTCCATCTGCAGCGAGGTGATGCCGTCGGCGGTGCCGGCGACCTTGAAGTCCATGTCGCCGAGATGGTCCTCGTCGCCAAGGATGTCGGAGAGCACAGCGAAGCCGTCCGATTCCAGGATCAGGCCCATGGCGATGCCGGAAACCGGCTTCTTCAGGGGCACGCCCGCGTCCATCAGCGCCAGCGAGGAGCCGCAGACCGAGGCCATTGACGATGAGCCGTTGCTCTCCAGGATCTCGGAGACCAGGCGCAGCGTGTAGGGGAATTCCTCGGCCGACGGCAGCATCGGACGGATCGCCCGCCACGCCAGCTTGCCGTGGCCGACTTCGCGGCGGCCCGGTGCGCCCATGCGGCCCGTCTCCCCGACCGAGAACGGCGGGAAGTTGTAGTGCAGCATGAACTTCTCATAGTACTTGCCGTCGAGCGCATCCATCAGCTGCTCGTCGTCGCCGGTGCCGAGCGTGGCCACGACCAGCGCCTGGGTCTCGCCGCGGGTGAACAGCGCCGAGCCGTGGGCGCGGGAGAGAACTCCCACTTCCGAGACGATCGGGCGGATCTTCTCGACCGTGCGCCCGTCGATGCGGATGCCGGTGTCGAGGATGTTGCGGCGCACGACGTCGGCTTCCAGCTCCTTGAACACGTCGCCAAACTTGTTGGCGTCGATGCCGTTCGGGTTGGCCTCCGACTTGCCGACCGCGGCCAGCGCCTTCGCCCGCGCCGCTTCGACGGCGTTCTGACGCTCGCCCTTGGCGACGATTTTGAACGCCGCGGCCAAGTCGGCGCCGATCAGCTTCTTGGCCTGCGCCTTCACGGAGTCGGTGTCGTCGACCGTGAATTCGAACGGCTCCTTGGCCGAGTGCTCGGCCAGTTCGATGATCGCGTCGATCACCGGCTGGATGCCGTTGTGGGCGAACATCACCGCGCCCAGCACCTTGTCTTCGCTGAGCTCCTTGATCTCGCTCTCGACCATCATCACCGCTTCGGCGGTGGAGGCGACGACGAGGTCCATGTCGGACGTCTTCATCTGGTCGGTGGTCGGGTTGAGCACATATTCGCCGTCGATCACGCCGACGCGGGCCGCGCCGATCGGGCCCATGAACGGGGCGCCGGAGATCACCAGCGCCGCGGAGGCCGCGACCAGGGCGACGATGTCCGGATCGTTCTCGAGGTCGTGCGCCAGCACCGTGGCGACCACCTGCACTTCATTCTTGAAGCCCTTGACGAACAGCGGACGGATCGGACGGTCGATCAGGCGGCTGGTCAGGGTTTCCTTCTGCGACGGCGCGCCCTCGCGGCGGGGGAAGGAGCCCGGGATCTTGCCCGCGGCGTAGAACTTCTCCTGGTAGTTCACGGTCAGGGGGAAGAAGTCCTGACCGGCCTTGGCGCTCTTGGCGAACACCGCGGTGGCGAGAACCATGGTCTCGCCGTAGGTGGCCAGCACCGCGCCGTCGGCTTGACGGGCCATGCGGCCGGTTTCGAGTGTCAGGCGGCGGCCGCCCCACTCGATGCTCTTACGTTTGATATCGAACATTTTTGATCTTTCTCTTGGGTCCCGAAGGCCCATTCCTTCGGGGGCGGACAGGGGCGGAACGGCGATTTTGCTTGCGGATCCGGGAGTCCTCTCCATCGACAGGCGAATGAGGACTGCCTTCCAGCCCTCGACGTGCGGTTAGTTGGACCAACTCGGGCCCTTCGCGCCGCGCCCACCGGCCTGTCTGGGCGGGGAGCGGCGAAACACAATATCGGCGCTTTCGCCCAAAAAGGCGAACGCTACGATTGCTGGTTGCGCCTAGCGGCGCAAACCCAGCGTGCCGATCAGGGCCGTGTAGCGGCCTTCGTCGGACTTCTTCAGGTGATCGAGCAGCGACCGGCGCTGGGACACCATTTGCAGGAGGCCCCGGCGCGAGTGGTTGTCTTTCTTGTGCGTCTTGAAGTGTTCGGTGAGGTTCGCAATCCGCTCGGAAAGGATCGCCACCTGCACTTCGGCGGAACCGGTGTCCGCTTCGCCGCGGGCATGGGTCCGGATCAGGTCAGCCTTGCGTTCGGCCGTGATCGACATCGGATATCTCCGCTCGGTTGAGTTGAAAGACCCGCACGGGATTGAGCCGTCCCGCACGCATCTCGCAAAGCGCTACGATCTTCCCTTCCTCGAACGCGGCGACGGTGCGCGAGCCCTCGTTGAGCTTCGCTTTCAGCGCCTCCGCCTGCCGGGGAAGAAGGACGATCGATCGTCCCTGCGTCAGCCGGAAGGCATCTTCGGTGGTCAAGGCCAGAGCCGGGATGTCGTCCAGCGCGGTCTCGACCGGAAGCAGGGCCTCCTGGCGGGCGCCGCTATTACACAATTCCTCCAGCTTTTCCAGGCTTATCGCCCGCGCCTCGGTCAGGGCGCCGACGGCGGTTCGCCGCAGGGCGCTGACGTGGGCGCAGGCGCCAAGCGCCACCGCAAGGTCGCGCACGACGGCGCGGACGTAGGCCCCCTTGCCGCAGCGCAGCTCGATCTCGATGTGGTCGGCGTCGCTCTGGCCGACGACCTCGATGCTGTGGATCGTCACCGTGCGCGGCGCCAGGTCGACCTCGACGCCTTCCCGCGCGAGGTCATAGGCGCGCTCGCCATCGACCTTCACCGCCGAGAACATCGGCGGGATCTGTTCGATCTCGCCCAGGAAGGCCGGCAGCGCCGCCTCGACCGCCGCGCGGGTCGGCCGCACGTCGGAGGTCGCCGTCACCGCGCCCTCGCGGTCGAAGCCGGCGGTGGTCGCGCCCCAGGCGATGGTGAAGCGATAGGCCTTGGCCGCATCCATCAGAAACGGCACGGTCTTGGTCGCTTCACCGAGCGCGATCGGCAGGACGCCGGTCGCAAGGGGGTCAAGCGTGCCAGCGTGCCCGGCCTTCTGCGCCCCCAGCGCGCGTCGCACCCGGCCCACCGCCTGGGTCGAGGTGAGGTCGATCGGCTTGTCGAGGCAGATCCATCCGGAGACCGCGTCCCCCTTGCGGCGACGGGCCATCAGCCCTCGCTCTCGATGTCGCGCCGCACCCGTGGGTCGGCCAGCAGGCGGTTCATCTGCTCGGCGACGTCGAAGCTGTTGTCGTGGAGGAACTTCAGCGCCGGGGTGAAACGCATGTCGATGGCGTGGCCTAGCCGGCCGCGTAGGAACTTCGACACTCGGTTCAGCCCGGCGATCACCTCCGTGGCCTGCTCGCCGCCCAGCGGCTCGACGAAGCAGAGCGCGTGCTTCAGGTCCGCGCTCACCCGCACCTCGGTCAGCGTCACCGAAACGCCGGCCAGGGCCGGGTCCTGCAGGTCTTCCGCGCGGAGGATTTCCACCAGGGCGTGGCGCACGAGCTCGCCGGCGCGCAGCTGCCGCTGCGAGGCGCCGCGCGCGACGCGCTTCTTGGGCCGGCGTTTGCGTTGGGGCTGGTGGGACACGGCGAAACTTCCTTATTCCCGGCGGCCGGATCGAACGGCGGGCGCGGGAAGGCGGGGCTTCTAGTCTCGCCGCCTCCCTAAGTCCAGTACGACAAGTCCGGCGCGGCGTGGCGCCGCCGCCTCGGTCTGCTAAGCTGGCGCTCATGCAAGACCGCTATACCCCCGCCCAACTCGACACCTGGCGCCGCGACGGCGTGGTGTTGATCCCCGACTTCTTCACCGCCGACGAGGTCGCCGCGGTCACCGCGGACTTCCGCCAGGTGTTCGACCGCACCGGCGCCGACGATCCGCTGGTGAAGAAGAAGGACGGCGAAGTCGGACGGTTCAATCCGGCGCAGTTCAAGGGCGTGCAGTCCGTGCCGATCGACTGCTCGCCGGCGCTCAACCTGCTGGGCGTGCATCCGGCGCTGGTCGGCTTCGCCAAGGCGGCGCTGACGAGCGACGAGGTGCATCTCTACCAGTGCCAGGCCTGGGCCAAGTTCACCGGCGAGGCCGACTACGAGCAGCCGTTCCACTGCGACTACGTCAACCACACCCTGACCGCGCCGTCAGACGACGCGCACCTGAACTCGGTCACCTTCATCTGCATCTTCAGCGACGTAACCGAGGCGCACGGTCCGACCCACTACGTCACCCGCCCTGACAGCCTGAAGGTCGCCGGCCCCGAGGCGACACTCTCGGGCGATCCGGCGGTGCAGCAGCAGCTCAAGCCATACGAACGCTCAGCGGCCGGGCCGGCCGGCAGCCTGTTCGTCTACGGCATCGACATCTGGCACCGCGGGACCAACCTGGTGGCGCCCGGCGGCCACCGCTACGTGATGACGGTCTGCTTCAAGAACGCGCGCAACTCGGCGATCGACTTCCACGCCTGGCAGTTTCACCACACCCAGCCCTGGCGGCACATCTTCGACCACGCAACGCCCGACCAACTCGCCTGTTTCGGCGTGCAGCGCCCCGGCGACCCGTTCTGGACCGAGACCACCCTCGCCCGCGCCCAGACCCGCTATCCGAACTGGGACATGACGCCGTATCGCGAGGCAGTCGCGCGACGGGAGAAGGCGCTGGCCTAACGCCAGATCGGCTTGCCGCCGCCGGGAAGCCCAAGCCGCGGCCATTTCTCGGTGACGGTCTCGATCACGCTCCGGTCCATCTCGATCTGGCGGCCCCAGTCGCGCTTGGTTTCCGGCGGCCATTTGTCGGTGGCGTCGAGGCCGATCTTGGAGCCGAGGCCGCTCTCGGGCGAGGCGAAGTCGAGGTAGTCGATCGGCGTGCCCTCGACCAGGGTGATGTCGCGGGCCGGGTCCATGCGTGTGGAGATCGCCCACATCACGTCCTTCCAGTCGCGCGCGTCGATGTCGTCGTCCACTACGATCACCCACTTGGTGTACATGAACTGGCGCAGGTACGACCACACGCCCATCATCACCCGCTTGGCGTGGCCGGGGTAGGCCTTCTTCATCGAGACCACGGCGATGCGGTAGCTGCAGCCCTCCGGCGGCAGCCAGAAGTCGACGATCTCGGGGAACTGCTCGCGCAGCAGCGGGACGAACACCTCGTTCAGCGCCTCGCCCAACACCGAGGGCTCGTCCGGCGGGCGGCCGGTGTGGGTGGTCAGGTAGATCGGATCGCGCCGCATGGTGATGGCGGTGATGCGGAACACCGGGAAGGGCTCGACCGAATTATAGTAGCCGGTGTGGTCGCCGTAGGGCCCCTCGTCGGCGTAATCGTCGAGCATCACCTCGCCCTCGATCACCATCTCGGCCTGCGCCGGCACCAGCAGCGGCTGGGTCTTGGCTGCGACCAGTTCCACCGGCGCGCCGCGCAGCAGGCCGGCGAACTGGTACTCCGACAGGGTGTCCGGCACGGGCGTCACGGCCGCCAGGATCGTCCCCGGATCGGCGCCGATCACCGCACAGGCCGGCAGTGGTTCGCGCTTGCCGGCGCCCTTCCAGCGGCGGTGATGCTGGGCGCCGCCGCGGTGGGCGAGCCAGCGCATGATGGTGCGGTCCTTGCCGATCACCTGGAGCCGGTAGATGCCGAGGTTGAAGTCGTCCTGGCGGCTCTGGCTCGGCCCCTTGGTGACGATCAGCGGCCAGGTGATCAGCGGCGCCGGCTCGCCCGGCCAGCATCCCTGGATCGGCAGCTTGCCAAGATCGATCTGGTCGCCCTTCCAGACCACCTGCTGCACCGGGGCTCTGGCGACGGTCTTGGGCCGCATGTCCATGACGGTGCGCGCGAGCGGCAGCAGTTCCAGCGCCTCCTTCATTCCCCGCGGCGGCTCGGGGCTGCGCACAAACGCCAGCAGCTCCCCGACCTCGCGCAGGTCCGAGGCGCTGGTGCGCCCCTTGCCCTGCAGCGTCACGCCCATGGCGACGCGCTTGACCGTGCCGAACAGGTTGGCCAGGCACGGGATCGGCGAGATGGATCCGTCCGCCATCACCGGCTTTTCGAACAGCACCGCAGGCCCGCCGGTGGCCAGCAAGCGGGTGCAGATCTCGGTGATCTCCAGCTCTGTCGCCACCGGCTCGCGCACCCGCACCAGCTCGCCCTCGGCCTCGAGCCTGGCGATGAACTCTCGCAACGATCGATACGCCAAGCGACCCCCAGTTCCGCTCTCCCCGCGAACGCGGGGACCCAGGCGTTTTATCGAAAGGCGCCGCGGATTGCAGAAAAAGCCTGGACCCCGGTTTTCACGGGGGAGAGCGGAGATGGCCGAGTTAAGCCGCCGCGGGTTGGCCGACTTTGCGGGTGCCGACGCCGGCGGGGCGGTTGGGGTCGATGGTGAAGCGCACCGGCATGTAGGTCCAGGTTCCGGCGGTCCAGGTCGCCGGCAACAGGTTGCTCTGCGTCAGCGTCGGCGCGCCGAAGGCCGCGAGGTCGAGCGTCGCGAGCTTAGCTGTCCCGCGCCGCGCCTCCTTGATCGCATACTCGGACTCCTGCGCGACCAGTGCTGGCACGCCGTCCAAGTTAGCGAGGTTGCTGTTCTGCACATAGAGCACGTCGGCGCCGGAGATGTATCCGGGCGTCTCGATCACTGCCTCGAGCAGGCTGCGCCCGCCCTCTCCGACGTTGGCTTCGACGCCATAGTGGCGCCGGATCAGCGACACAGTCTGCGCCACCACGATCGGCGCGCCGTAGGCGCCCCGCAGCCAGGCGCAGGCCGCCTCGTTGTCGGTGAAGCCGCCCAGCGAGTAGCCGACGTAGTGGTTGGTGGCCCGGGCGTGAAGCCGCAGCTCGGCGGTGGTGAACGGGCCGAATGGGCTGTCGTCGTGCCGCCGCACCACCAGCGAGCAGTAGGTCGGGAACGGCGGGTGCAGGGCGGATGGCAGGGCCGCGATCGCGGCCTGCGACAGCACCTCGAAGGTGAAGGTGGCCGTCTGCGCCGCCTCGACCTCGACCCGGTCCAGCGCCAGCTCGCGGATCTCGATCAGACTGTCCGACGTCGGCTTGTAGCCTCCGAAAATGGGCATGCGGCTTCCTCCCTATTCGGCGGCGACGGCGGCTTTGGCGCGCGCGTCGGTCTTGAAGTGCGGCATCACCTCCTTGGCGAACAGGCGCAAGGAATCCAGCACCTCGGCCTGCGGCACCGTCTCCAGCGCGTTGAGCAGGAAGTTGACGCAGTCGACACCGGTGGATTCCCAGCCTCTCAGCACCTCGATGATGTGCTTGGGATCGCCCACCGCCATCCCCGGCGGCGGGGCCGGGGCGTCGCCGGGCGCCGCCGACGGCCGGCGCACCTGCGGCAGTAGACCGAAGCTGGCGTAGGACGGCGAGGCGTACACCTCGCGCGCCGAGACCAGCTGGGCCGCGGCGTAGCCGAAGGTGCCGGCGAGGCGCAGGCCGGTCGCCTGGCCGATCTTGGCGTCCTCGTGGCAGAACAGGAAGTTCACCGTCGCCACCTGGTCGTTGATGGCCCCGACCGGGTCGCAATTGGCCAGCACCTTGCGATAGGCCTTCACCCGCCGCTCCTGCTCTGCGAAGTCGTTGAAGGTGAGGCCCAGTGCGCCGATGCCGGCTTCGGCGGCGTCGATCTCGGTGCCGGGGCTGGTGACCGCCACCCACATCGGCGGGTGCGGCTTCTGGTACGGCTTGGGCAGCACCGCCCGCTCCGGCATGGAGAAACAGACGCCGTCGTGGGCGTATCGCTCGTTCATCCACATCTTCGGCAGCGCGCGGACGATCTCGGCCCAGGTGGCCTTGGTCAGATCCGGGTTGGCGCGAAAGCCGCCCAGCTCGGTCCAGGTGGCGCTGCGCCCGGTGCCGACGTCGAGCCGCCCGTTGGACACCAGGTCGAGCACCGCCGAGCGCTCGGCGATGCGGATCGGGTGGTTGATCTCCGGCACGCAGACGTTGATGCCGTGGCCGACGCGGATGCGCTCGGTCTTGGCCGCCACCGTGGCCAGGAAGATCTCCGGCGCCGAGCAGTGAGAGTATTCCTCCAGGAAATGGTGCTCGACCGCCCAGACGTGGTCGAAGCCCAGCTGGTCGGCCAGCACGCACTGCTCGATGCAGTTGGCGTAGACCTGCCGCTCGGTCTCCGGGCCCCAAGGCCGCGGCACGCTGATCTCGTAGAAGATGCCGAACTTCATCCCGGTGCTCCCGTCTTCGCCCGCTCTTTGTCGAAACTTGCGACCCGATCGCGACCGCTGGCAAGATTTCCGCTGCGTGAGGGCGCAGGTCACGAACGCGTGCGCTGTAGGCGTGACTAGCCTTGCCGCGCTCTCCGCCCTACCTGTGCGGCCATGGCCTTGGTCAAGATTTGCGGACTTTCGACGCCGGAGACGGTGGCGGCGGCGCTGGCCGGGAAGGCGGCCTACGTCGGCTTCATGTTCTTCGAGAAGAGCCCGCGCAACATCACCCCCGATGCGGCGGCGCGGCTGGCGGCGTCGGCGCGGGGGAAAACCAAGATCGTCGCGGTGACGGTCGACCCGTCGGACGCGCTACTGCGCGAGTTGGCCGAGACGCTGCGGCCCGACTTCATCCAGCTGCACGGCCGCGAGACGCCGGCCAGGGTGCGCGAAGCGGCGATGCGCACCGGCGCGGGCACGATCAAAGTGATCTCGATCGGCGACGAAGGCGATCTCGCCAAGCTGGCCGACTTCGAGGCGGTCGCCGATCACTTGATGCTCGACACGAAGGCCCCGCCCGGCGCCGACCGGCCCGGCGGTCACGGCGTCGCCTTTGACTGGTCGCTCACCTATGGCCGCAAGTTCGCCCGGCCCTGGCTGCTGGCCGGGGGGCTGGATCCCTACAATGTCGTCGATGCGGTGCGACTCAGCGGCGCGCCCATCGTCGACGTTTCCTCTGGCGTGGAGCGCGGCGCCGGACTAAAGGACCCGGCTCTTATCGAGGCCTTCCTGCGGGCCGCCGCTCGCGCCTGAAGCCAATCGTGACCAACCCACTCAAATCCAACGACTATTCGGCCTATCCCGACGCCACGGGGCGATTCGGCGACTATGGCGGGCGCTATGTCGCCGAGACGCTGATGCCGCTGGTGCTGGCGCTGGAGAGCGCCTGGCGCGAGGCCAAGAACGATCCGGCCTACCAGGGCGAGCTGGCCAGCGAGTTGAAGCACTACGTCGGCCGCCCGAGCCCGCTCTACTTCGCCAAGCGGCTGTCCGAGCACCACGGCGCGCGCATCTGGCTGAAGCGCGAGGAGCTGAATCACACCGGCTCGCACAAGATCAACAACTGCATGGGCCAGATCTTGCTGGCGCAGCGGATGGGCAAGCGGCGGATCATCGCCGAGACCGGCGCCGGCCAGCATGGCGTCGCCACCGCCACCGTCTGCGCCCGCTACGGCCTGCCCTGCATCGTCTACATGGGCGCGGTCGACGTGGAGCGGCAGGCGCCCAACGTGCAGCGCATGCAGCTGCTGGGCGCCGAGGTGCGGCCGGTCACCAGCGGCTCGGCGACGCTCAAGGACGCGATGAACGAGGCGTTGCGCGACTGGGTCACCAACGTCGAGGACACCTACTACTTGATCGGCTCGGCCGCCGGCCCGCACCCTTATCCGGAGATGGTGCGCGACCTGCAGCGGGTGATCGGCGAGGAGGCGCGGGCACAGGTGATCGACACCGAGGGCCGGCTGCCGGACGCGGCGATGGCCTGCGTCGGCGGCGGCTCAAACGCCATTGGCCTGTTCCATCCGTTTCTCGACGACGACGTGAAGCTTTATGGGGTCGAGGCGTCGGGCCATGGCCTGGACACCGGCCAGCATGCCGCTGCGATCAATGGCGGCCGGCCCGGCGTGCTGCACGGCAACCGCACCTATCTGCTGCAGGACGCCGCTGGCCAGATCACCGAGGCGCACTCGATCTCCGCCGGCCTCGACTACCCGGGCATCGGCCCCGAGCACGCCTTCCTGCACGACGTTGGCCGCGTGACCTACCTCTCGGCCACCGACGACGAGACGGTCGCGGCGTTCCAGCTGCTCTCCCGGCTGGAAGGCATCCTGCCGGCGCTGGAGTCAGCGCATGCGCTGGCCCGGCTCGGCGACGTGGCGAAGGACGTCGGCCCGGACGGGATCATCGTGCTCAACCTCTCGGGCCGTGGCGACAAGGATCTCGAGACGGTGGTTGCGCGGATGGGGACGCCGGCTTGACCATCGCCCGCCTCGACGCCCGTTTCGCCGAGCTCAAGCGACAGGGGCGCGCCGGCTTTGTCGCCTATGTGATGGCCGGCGATCCCGATGCAGAGATCTCGCTGCGGGTCATCCAAGGCCTGCCTGGCGTCGGCGCGGACATCATCGAGCTCGGGTTTCCGTTCTCCGACCCCATGGCCGACGGCCCGGCGATCCAGCGCGCAGCGCTGCGGGCGCTGGCGGCCGGCATGACGCTGCAGGGAACACTCGAGCTCGCGCGGCGGTTTCGTCAGGGCGATGACACAACCCCGATCGTGCTCATGGGCTACCTGAATCCGATCCTCTCCTTCGGCCTTGAGTGCTTCGCCAGCGAGGCGGCGGGCGCCGGCGTCGATGGCGTGATCATCGTCGACTGCCCGCCCGAGGAGGCCGACCCGGTGCTGTCGGTGTTTGATCCGCTGCAGCTGGCGCTGATCCGCCTCGCCACCCCCACCACCGACGACGCGCGCCTGCCGACCGTGGTCCGGCGCACCTCTGGCTTCGTCTATTACGTCGCGGTGACGGGCGTGACCGGCGGCAAGTCGGCCGACGCCGTCGCCGTCGCGCCGGCGGTGCAGCGGGTGCGGGCCGCGTCGGGATTGCCGGTTGCGGTCGGCTTCGGCATCCGCACGCCAGAACAGGCCGCGGCGGTGGCGCTGGTCGCCGACGCGGCGGTAGTGGGCACGGCGCTGGTGGACGCCGTGGCCGAGGCGGTCGCACAGAACCGTGATCCGGTCGCAAAGGTTTTGGAAACCGCCGCGACGCTCGGTAAGGCAGTGCGTTCCGCGCGCACTGCAGGAGCTGTGTAGGGCTCGGCATGGCTTTGGCTGACGACAAGCGCAACAAGCCGATCCGCAATCCGCCGCCGCCGATGGCGAAGGAACGCGGCGGCTGGCTGGCCAAGATCGCGCCTGGCGTCCACAAGCTGGTCGCCAAGCGCGAAACCCCTGAGAACCTCTGGGTCAAATGCCCTGACACCGGGGAGATGATCTACCGGCCGGACCTGGAGGCCGCGCTCTGGGTCACGCCGGCCGGGCGGCACATGCGGGTGGGGCCGCAGCTGCGCTTCGCCTACACCTTCGACGACAGCCGCTTCAGAATGTTGCCGGCGCCGAAGACGCCCGACGATCCATTGAACTTCACCTACTCCAAGCCCTACAAGGAAAGCCTGATCGCCGCGCGCAAGGCGACGGGTGATCAGGACGCCATGAGCGCCGCGGTCGGCGAGATCAGCGGCGTCACCACCGTGGTGCTGGTGCACAATTTCCAGTTTGTCGGCGGCTCGCTGGGCACGGCGGCGGGCGAGCAGTTCGTGCAGGCGGCGCAGGAGGCGGTGCGGCTGAGCGCGCCGCTGGTGGTGTTCACCGCGACCGGCGGCATGCGGATGCAGGAGGGCATGCTCTCGCTGATGCAGATGGCCCGGGCTACCGTCGCCATCCAGCAGGTGCGCGCGGCCCATCTGCCCTATGTCGTGGTGATGACCGACCCGACCACCGCCGGCGTGCTGGCCTCCTACGCGATGCTAGGTGACGTGCACCTGGCCGAGCCGGGGGCGCTGATCGGCTTCACCGGCCGCAGGGTGATCGAGCAGACCATCCGCGAGACCCTGCCGGCCGGCTTCCAGACCGCCGAGTTCCTGGTCGAGCACGGCATGGTCGACCGCGTGGTGACGCGCAAGGAACTGCCAAAGGTGCTAGGGTCGATCCTGCAAACGCTTTTGATGGGGCGCGCCCGCCTTTCCGCCGCCTGATTTGACCCCAGATTCTCCCCCCGCCGCTCCGCCCCCGAGGCCGGACTACGACGCCCTGCGCGCGTCCGACACGACCGTTGCGCGGCTGCGCGTCCACCACCCCTCGCTGATCGACCTCTCCACCGGCCGGGTGAAGCGGCTGCTGGCGGCGCTCGGCCGTCCGGAGCTGCGCATGGGTCCGGTGATCCACGTCGCCGGCACCAACGGCAAGGGCTCGACCTGCGCCTACCTGCGCGCCATCGGCGAGGCGGCGGGGCTGCGGGTGCATGTGCTAGCCTCGCCCCACCTGGTGCGCTTCGCCGAGCGGATCCGCATCGCCGGTAAACTGATCAGCGAGCAAGAGCTCGACCAGCGGATCGACGAGGTGGAGGCGGCCAACGATGGCCAGCCGATCAGCTTCTTCGAGATCACCACCTGCCTCGCCTACCACGCCTTTGCCCAGCAGCCGGCGGATCTGGTCGTGGTAGAAGTTGGCCTGGGCGGGCGGTTCGACGGCAGCAATGTGTTCGAGGCGCCCGCGGTCTCGGTGATCACACCGATCGACTACGATCATCTCGAGATGCTAGGCCCCGAGCTGCACAAGATCGCCTGGGAGAAGGCCGGCATCATCAAGGCCGGCCGGCCGGTGGTGGTCGCCCGCCAACTGGACGAGGCGCTCGGCGAGATCGAACGCGAAGCGCTGACACTGGGTGCGCCGGTGACGTTGATGGGCCGCGACTTCGACGCCTACGAGGCGCACGGGCGCCTGGTGGTGCAACTGGGCGAGCAGTTGATGGACCTGCCGCCGCCCAGCCTGTTCGGCGCGCACCAGTTCGCCAACGCCGGCCTCGCCGTCGCCGCGGCCATGGCCTTCGGCGATCCGCGCATCGACGAAACGGCGATCGGGCGGGGCGTCGCCAGCGCACAATGGCCCGGCCGCTTCCAGTCGCTGACCAAGGGACCGCTGGCCGAGTTGGCCAAGGCGCGCGGGGCCGACCTGTGGCTTGACGGCGCTCACAACCCTCACGCCGGCGCGGCGCTAGCCGACGCGGTGACGCGGCTGGCGGCGCGGGACGGGCGGCCGGTGGAGCTGATCGTCGGCATGCTGGGCCGCAAGGACGCGTCCGGCTTCTTCCCGCACTTCAAGGGCCTGGCCCGACGCGTCTGGACCACAGCGTTCGACTCGCCGAACGCGACGCCGCCCGAAGGCCTCGCCGCCGCCGCCCGGGCGGCCGGCCTGCAGGCCGAGGCCGTCGACGCGGTGACGGCGGCGCTGCAGCGTGCGCTTGAGCTCCCGGGGCCGCCGCCGCACGTGATCATCTGCGGCTCGCTGCACTTCGTCGGCGACGTGCTGGCAATGTCGCCGGACACCTGGCCGACTTAGGTCAGCGCAGCCGGTCGAGATCGGTCGGCAGGTCGATGTCCGCCAGCACGCCGGGATCGTCGGTCGGCACCAGCGCCAGGGCCTCACCCAGTCCCTGCACCACGCGCCGCGCGCCTTCGTCGCCGGTGAGCGCCGCCAGCTGGGGCAATAGCGCAGTCGCGAATAGCACCGGGTGGCCGCGCCTGCCCTCGAAGCTCGGGGCGGCGGCGAGCGCGCCGGCCGCGACAGCGCTAGCGAGCGCAGGCAGGATTGTCGGTGGAATCAGCGGCATGTCGCCTAGGAAGACGAACGCGCCGGCGGCGTCTGGGGGCAGGCTGGCGACTCCTGTGCGCAAGGTGGCCCCCATGCCCTCGGCGTGTTCCGGACAGTGGACGAGGCGTAGCCGATCGCCCTGGCTGGTTCGCTCGGCGAAGGCACGCGCCGCCGCTTCGGCGTCGCCGTCCGCCCCGGTGACGACAGTGACGCAGCGCGCCGGCGCCGCGAACGCCGCCGCCAGCGCGCCGTCAATCAACGCGCCGCCGCGCCAGGGCGCTGTCAGCTTGCCGCCGCCGAAGCGCGAACCGCTCCCTGCGGCCAGCACGATCGCCTCCAAAGGCCCCCAACGCGGCCCGGCTTGATCGCCTTCTGTAACCCCCTCTGTCACTGGGCCGGCATCCTTTATATGTTAGGCGCGTCATGACGCCTTACGACACCGCCTCGCCGCAAGCACGGCCGGACGCGCGCAGCAGCGCGCTCGTCGACGGTTTCGGCCGCGCGGTGAGCTATCTGCGCGTCTCGGTCACCGACCGCTGCGACCTGCGCTGCGTCTATTGCATGGCCGAGCACATGACCTTCCTGCCGAAGGCGCAGGTGCTGACGCTGGAGGAGATCGACCGCATCGCCACCGCGTTCGTGGGGCTGGGCACGCGCAAGCTGCGCCTCACCGGCGGCGAGCCGCTGGTGCGCAAGGGGTTCCTGACCCTGGTGAAACAGCTGTGCCGCCACCTGGACAGCGGAGACCTCGACGAGCTGACCCTGACCACCAACGGCACGCGGCTGGCCCAGTTCGCCGGTGACCTGGCCGCGCTGGGGATCCGCCGGATCAACGTCTCGCTGGATACGCTGAAGCCCGACCTGTTCGCCCGCCTGACGCGTGGCGGCAACCTCAGCCAGGTGTTGGCCGGGATCGCAGCGGCTCAGGCGGCAGGACTGCAGGTGAAAATCAACTCCGTCGCCCTGGCGCACGACAACGTGGCCGAGATCCCAGCGCTGATCCAGTGGGCGCACGGCGAGGGGATGGCGATCACCCTGATTGAGACCATGCCGATGGGCGAGGTCGAGGCCGACCGCACCGATCAGTTCCTGTCGCTCGAGGCCGTACGGCGCGAGCTGGAAGGCTACTGGACCCTCCGCGACCTGCCGCTCTCAACCGGAGGGCCGGCGCGGTATGTCGAGGTGGGAGAGACCGGCGGGCGGCTCGGCTTCATCACCCCGCTCAGCCACAATTTCTGCGAGGCCTGCAACCGGGTGCGGCTCACCTGCACCGGCACGCTGCACACCTGCCTCGGCCGCGAGGACGCCGCCGACCTGCGCGGCGTGATCCGTTCCGGCGGCGATGACGCTGCCCTGGTCGCGGCCATTCGATCGGCGGTCGACTCCAAGCCGCAGGGCCACGACTTCCACATCGGCCGCGGGCTGCGGCCGGCGGTGGCGCGCCACATGTCGACCACGGGCGGCTGATGCGCGTGCTGCTGTTCGGCCGCCTTGGCGACCTCGCCGGCTGGCGCGAACGCTCGTTCGAGCCTGCGCCGGCAAGCCTGGAGGCGCTGAAGGCGCTGATCGCGGCGCAGGACGCCGCGCTTGGCGCGGCGCTCAATGGCCCAGGCGTGCAGGCGGCGGTCGACAAGACCATCGTGCGCGGCGAAGTCTCGCTGGCGGCCGGCGCCGAAGTCGCGTTCCTGCCGCCGATGAGCGGCGGATGATCCGGCTGACAAGCCAGCCGTTCGATCCGGGCGCGGAGCTGACCGCCTTCTGCGGCGCCCGCACGGAGAGCGGGGCGGTCGCCAGCTTCGTCGGCATCGCCCGCGGCGACGCCGGCGCGACCACCGCGCTGGAACTGGAGGCCTATCCTGGCTTCACCGAGGTCGAAATCGCGCGGATGGCCGCGGCCGCCACCACGCGGTTCGCCCTGCACGATCTGCTGATCGTCCACCGCCGCGGCCCGATCGCGCCCGGTGAGCCGATCGTGATGGTGGCCACCGCGTCCGCCCATCGCCGCGAGGCGTTCGAGGCCTGCGACTATCTGATGGACTACCTCAAGAGCCACGCGCCGTTCTGGAAGAAGGAACACGGCCCCGCCGGCGCGCGCTGGGTCGAGCCGACCGCGCGGGACTTGGACGACCTCGCCCGCTGGGACTAAACCCAGGCCACGCAGCAACGGAAGGCCGCCCCATGACCACCCTGCTCGCCCCTGGCGGCAAACTCGACGAGAGCGCGGCCCTGACGCCGGTGCGGATCGCCGTGCTGACCATCTCGGACACCCGCGACGAGGAGAGCGACACCTCCGGCCACGTGCTGGTAGAACGGCTGACCGGCGCGGGACACCAGCTGGCCGGCAAGGCGATCGTGCGCGACGACATCGGCGAGATCCGCCGCCAGGTGAAGACCTGGACCGGCTCGGGCGAGGTCGATGTGATCCTGACCACCGGCGGCACCGGCATCACCGGCCGAGACGTGACGCCCGAGGCGGTCGAGCCGTTGCTGGACAAGCGGATCGAGGGCTTTTCGGTGATCTTCCACCTGGTCAGCTACCAGACGGTGGGGCTCTCCACCCTGCAGTCTCGGGCGCTGGCCGGGATCATCGACGGCGTTTTCATCTTTTGCCTGCCAGGTTCGAACGGGGCGGTGCGCGACGGCTGGGACCGGGTGATCGCCGCCCAGCTCGACAGCCGGCACAAGCCCTGCAACATGGTCGAGCTGATGCCGCGCCTGCTGGAGGCCTGACGCGCCTATTTCGGCGCAAAATTCTGCGTCCCGCCATTGTTGATGATCGGGTCGTGGTGTTTGAGGAAGCCGCCGGCGTATCCGAGGTAGAGGCCGTATCGGCTGGATGGGCAGGCGCGGTCGCCGTGTCGGCCGCAATCGTTGTGGTACTCGAACACGAGGGTCTGGGCGCTGGGGTGATTGACCCCCTTGCGGAACTGGTGATGCCCGGCCGCGACCGGCTGCTTCAGCTCCGTAGGGTCCAGGCTTTCGGCGTAAGAAATCGAGTCCTTGCCGTAGCCTTGGTAGAAGACGATCCCCTTGGTCGCGATCGTGAACCTGATTGTGATCTCGCAGCTGAACGAGCTGAAATCGAGATTGCCGTCGCGGTCGATGTACTTTGCCGACCCGTCGTTCGGGTTAGGGACGAACGCCAACGGGTAGTCAGGCGCGGGGCCAACCGTGATCGTCGCCTCGATCTGGGGCTGTGGCGGCGGGATGCAGGGCATGGGGGTCCTTCCTGATTGCCGGCGGCGGCGCGCTCACCACCTGTAGTCCGCCAGCGTTCGCGTCCGCGGCGCCGGGAGTTCGAAGGGGCCTGTTGCGTTGGAAGGCGGCGGCCCGGTCGGCAGGCGTCGGAAACTTAGCCGAAAGCCCAACTGGCGCAACAGCATCGCCGTTCGATCGGTCGGCGATACGCCGGCCCTGACGATCTGTTGCAGCGTGGTCTGCGCCGAAAGCCACCCCGCCTCGGCGTCCGGCGTCCGCCCGGCGAGGTAGGCCGAGTCGCCCGCCAGCAGCGCCGCTTCCGCGGTGACTCTCGCGAGAGAAGGGGTTTGGGTGTGCGCGCCGAGCAGACTGTGCAACCGCGCGGCTTCCGCCACCGCGGGCGCCAGCGCCAGCGACTGGGCCGCCCGCGTCGGGGAGGCGGCGGCGGCGATCTTCATGCGGACGATTCTGGCCGCGCCGAGCCGCTGGCCGCGCCACATCAACGCTTCATCGCCGTGACCCTGGGCGGACCCGGCGACGGCCTCGCTCAACGACACCGCCTGGCTGGCGACCTTGGCGCCGTCGCCGAGCTGGCCGTCCTGCAACAACGCCTGGCTCAGCAGGATCAGGATCGGCGCGGCGTTCGACTTGTAGCGGGCGTTGTCGGGCGCCAGCGCCATCAGCCGGTCCATGTCGGCGGCGGCGGCGCGGAGATCGGCGATCGCAGACGGCACCGCGCCGCTCGCCATCCGAATCCGCGCATTGGCCGCGCGGCTGGCCGCCAGCGCGACCGCCGCGCCGGTGTCGCCAGGGCTGTCGGCCACCAGGCGCGCGTAGATCTGCGCCTCGGCCGCCCGATCGGACGCCGCTGCTGCCAGCCGGCTGCGCGACACCTCGGCGTCGGCCAGCCAGGCCAGGATCTGCGCCTTGTCGTATTGCCGCTCGCGGTTTTGCGGCGCGGTGGCCGCGAGGCGCGAGCTGATCGCCAGGGCTTCCTCGAACTGACGCACCGCTTCGTCGGCGCGTGACTGGCCCAGCAGGGCGACGCCCAGGTCGGTGTCGGCCTCGGCCACTTCGGCTTGCCAGTCCTGGTTCGTAGGGCCGGCTACAGCCAGCCGTCTGGCCAGGCGCTGACGCTGCTCGAATTCGTCGAGGGCAAGGCTCGTCTCGCCTCTCTGGTAGGCGACCTCGCCGATGTAGGCGAGACTCTGGACGTGGTCGAAGATGGCCTGGGGGTCGTTCGGGTGGCGTCGCAGTAGCTCCGCGGTGCTTCTCGCGGCTTCATCGAAGAGCGAGAGGGCCGCAGGAAGGTCGCCGCGCTGTTCGCGGATGTCGCCCAGCAGGTGCAGCACCCGCGCGTGCTGGCCGAGCGCGGCGGCGTCGAGGCCGCGGTCCCGCTGCGCGGCGTAGTAGGCCAGCGCGTGGGCGCCGATGGCGTCGAGCGTGTCGAGGCGCCCAGCCGGCTCTAGCTTCTTGCGCAGGTCGCCGATCATGAACTCGATCAGGCCCTCGGCCTGGGTGCGTTGCGCGATCGCCTCGTTGCGCGCCGCGACCGCGGCGAGCGCCAGCGCGCCCATCCCCAGGGCAGCGACCACGGACGCGGCGGCGATCATCGAGAGGCGGCGATATTGGCGCTGCGCATCGCGCTGGACGATCTCGTCAAGATCGAGCTGCAGAATTCCGGCGACGAGCTTGAGCAGGGCGCCGCGGCGGCTGTCCTGGCCCGGCCGGAAATCCGCGGCCAGGGTTTCGATCCGCTCGCCGGCGCCCTCGCCGGCCAGCCTTCGCCGCAGCGGCTCGGGAAAGCATTCGCGGTCGGCGCCGTCCGCCAGCTCCGAGGCGAACGGATCGCCGTTGATCATCACCGCCAGCACCCGCTCGTCGCCGCGCAGGGCCTTGAACCGGCGGATTTCCTCGTTGACCCATGCCGACTTCACCGCCGCCGGCGAGCAGATCACGATCAGATAGGCGGAGTCGCTTAGGGCCGCCTTCAGCCGCTCGCTGAGATCGGGCCCCGCGCCCATCTCCTCGCGGTCCCGGAAGATTGGCCTCAGCCGCGCCGGGACCACGCCGGCCGGCGTGGTGCGCCCGACCAGCCGGCCCGGGATCGGATAGCCTTCCAGCTTGCGACGCAGCCACTGGGCGAAGCGCGCATCGGCGTGGCTGTAGCTGAGGAAGGCCCAATAGCGCGGTTCGGTCTCCGGCATACGCTCCCCGAATGCGGCGATGGACCTCGGCGCGAAGAGTGCGCAGGCGAACGGCGATTGTCACGCACGCACACGGTGGAGCGAAGTTCCGCAACACTCGGACGGGCGGCGGCGATACGCCGGAAGCCTGTCCGCCGCTTTGTGGAAATAATCAGCATTCCCTTAGGTAAATGACCGGCGCACGGGCAATGTCATGCTGCGCCGCAGTATTTTCTTGATGCGGCGCAATATCGGGCTGGCAGATTTCGCGAACCTGGCCTAGGTGAACGCCGATAAGTCGACTCAAAGTTCACATCGGGAAGCGTTCGGGCGCGGGGTTCACGCCAACCTCAAGTCTGGAAATCAACATGTTACGTAAAATCGCATTCGCCGCCCTGTTGGCGGCTATCGCCCTCCCGGCCGCCGCGCACACCGAAGTCAAAGTGAGCGTCGCCGGACTTGACGCCAAGGCGGTGCATGCCGTCATCGTCCAAGCCGCACAGGCCGCTTGCCGTGAGGAGCTGGCCGGTCAGTCGACGCTGGTGCAATTCTATGCCCGGCCGGAGTGCGTCAGTTCCGCCGTCACCAAGGCCGAGACCAGCTATTCGAACTCGCGCGGCCTGGCCTCGCGCTGATCGCAAGAGCCAGCAAATGGCCACGGGCCCAGACCGGACGCCGGCCTGGGCCCGTTTTGCGTCCTCCGCCGTGCGAAAGCGTTTGGCCCCCGGGCGCCCGCTGGGACTAAGAAGGCCTGACCTTCGTCTCGAGGACAGCCGATGACCCAGCTTACCCACCTCGACGCCGACGGCCGCGCTCGGATGGTCGATGTCTCGGGCAAGGCGGCGACGGCGCGCGAGGCGGTGGCGTCGGGGCTGGTGCGGATGACACCGCAGACTCGCGACCTCGCCCTGGCCGGCGGCGCACGCAAGGGCGACGTGATCGCCGCCGCCGAGATCGCCGGCATCATGGCGGCGAAGAAGACCGCCGATCTGATCCCGCTTTGCCACCCCTTGCCGCTCTCCAAGGCCGAGGTGCGGATCGCCTGGGCGGACGAGGGGTTGGCGGTCACCGCGCGCGTGGCCACCACCGGCCAGACCGGGGTCGAGATGGAGGCGCTGACGGCGGTCAGCGTCGCCTGCCTGACGCTCTACGACATGCTGAAGGCGGTCGAGCGCGGCATGACCATCGAGGCGGTGCGCCTGCTGGAGAAGACCGGCGGCGCCTCGGGCGATTGGCGCGCGCCGTGAGCCTGCCGTCGGTCGAGGCGGCCCGGGCGGCGATGCTGGCGTGGGCCCAGGCGCTTCCGGCTGAGACCGTCGCGCTCGCCGAGGCGGTCGGCCGCACGCTCGCCGAGGACATCCACGCTCTCCGCAACCAGCCGCCCTACCCGGCGTCGGCGATGGACGGCTGGGCGGCGGCCGCGGCCGACATCCCCGGCCGGCTCAGGATCGCCGGCGAAAGCGCGGCGGGAACGCCCTACGCCGCAGCGCTCGCACGCGGCGAGGTGGTGCGCATCTTTACCGGCGCGGCGCTGCCGGTAGGCTCGGACACGGTGGTGATCCAGGAGGTGGCGACGCGGGACGGCGACCATGTCGAGCTGCCGCAAACGCCGCGCGGCCAATACGTTCGACCGGCCGGCTGCGACTTCCATGGCGGCGAGCGGCTGTTGACCCGCGGTACGAAGCTCGATGCCTGGCGGCTCTCGCTCGCCGCCGCGGGCGGGCGCGGCGAAGTGGCGGTGGCGCGGCGGCCGCGCGTGAGCTTCCTCTCCACCGGCGAGGAGATCATCGATCCCGGCCAGATGCCCGGCCCATATCAGATCTTCGACGCCGGCACGGTCGCCCTGGTGGCGCTGGCCGGCCGCTGGGGTGCGGCGGCGACGCGGCTGAAGCCGGTCGGCGACGACATCGCCGCGACCGCCGGGGCGGTGCGAGCGGCCGAGTGCGATGTGATCGTCACCGTCGGCGGCGCTTCGGTCGGCGACCACGATCTGGTCAAGCCGGCGCTGGCGCAGTTGGGGCTGGAACTGGCGGTCGAGAGCGTCAACGTGCGCCCTGGCAAGCCGACTTGGTTCGGCCGCCTGGCCGATGGCCGCCGGGTGCTGGGCCTGCCAGGCAATCCTTCCTCCGCGCTGGTATGCGCCGAGCTGTTCCTGCACCCGCTACTGCGGGCGATGCAGGGCGGCGATCCCACCGTATGCCTGATCCCGGCCCGGGCGGCCGCGCCGTTCCCCGCCAACGGCTCGCGTGAGCACTGGATGCGGGCCAAGATCACCTCCGGCGCGGACGGCGGCCTGAACGCCGAGGCGTTCGCCGATCAAGACTCGTCGCTGGTGTCGGTGTTCGCCAGCGCCGATGCGCTGGTGCGGCGGCGGGCTGGCGCGACCGCGCTGGAACCCGGCGGGTTGGTCGAGGCGCTGCTGCTGGAGCGCGCGTAGCGGACCTGGGTGATCTCGCCCAGCACCGAGATCGCCACCTCCCACGGCGCCTTGCCACCGATCGACAGCCCGATCGGGGTGCGCAGCCGAGCGATGTCTGCTTCGCTAACGTCCGCGTCTCGGAGCCACGCCAGCCGGTCGGCGGCTCGCCGCCGGGCGCCCAGCGCGCCGACGTAGAAGGCCTTCGACGGCAGGGCGAAGGTGAGGGCGGCGTGGTCGGCCTCCGCCTCGTGCGTCGCCACGGCGACCGCAGTCCACGGATCGAGCCCGATCGCGGCCAACGCGTCTGCCGGTTCGTCGCGGCTGTAGGCGACCGCGAACAGCGGCGGCGCTTCGGGGCCCTTGGGCCGCACCAGCGTAGTCTCGAAGCCGGCCTGCGCGCCCAGGGCGGCGATCGCCAGCGCGGTCGGATCTCCGCCCAGCACCACCAGCCGCGGCACGGGCTCGAACGTGCGTCGGAACGCGCCGTCCCACGCCTGCGGAACCTCGCTCGGCAGGGCGCAGATGCGGCGGCGCCCGTCGCTGAGCCAGATCGCCGGCGCGCGGACGTCGCGCAGGGCGATGAGCCGTTCCACCGCCGGGTCGTCGGGCCCGATCCGCTCGACCATGATGTCGATCCGCGCGCCGCAGAGCAGGCGGATGTCCGGCCACGGGCTGCCCGTTCCGTAAGTCAGCCGGCGCGGCTGGCCGTCCGCGAGGCAGGCTTCGGCGTGGCCGACGACGTCGGCCTCGAGGCAGCCGCCCGACAGGAAGCCGGACAGAATGCCGTCGCCCACCACCATCTGCGTGCCGACGGGCCGCGGTCCGCCGCCGTCGAGGGCAACGATGGTGGCCACCGCGGTGGGCTCGCCGGCCGCCCGCGCGGCCTCCAGCGCCGGCCGGGCGTCGTCGCCGAGACCGAACATCGGCCAATCGGGCAGCGTCACACTCATCGCGGCGTTCTTAACCTCCGATCAACCTCGTCGACACCGCTTCTTAAAGGTCGGCGGCGCATCTTCCGCCCAATGTGCACTAAGCGCAAAAAGATGGTGGACGCCGCGTGAGACCCTCACTTCGCAAGCTGGGACTGGGCGCGTCGCAGTTCCCGAGCGGCGCGGCGCAGCGCGGCAGGCCGCCCGAAGCGGAAGTGCGCGACATGCTGATCGCCGCCGCGCGCGCCGATCTCGGCTTCCTCGACGCCGGCGGCGCCCAGCCCGTGTGCGAGGCGATGCTGGGCGAACATCTGCCACGGCCGGTTCCGATGGGCGTGCTGATTCGCTCCGTGCGCGGTGATCGCGGTCCCGATGCGGTCGAGGCCGAGGTGCGCGCCAGCCTGATGCGTCTGAGGCTGACCAAGGCCCGCGCCGTGGTGGTGCAGAGCGCCAGCGACCTCTTCGCCCCCGCCGGGCCCGCGCTGTGGGAACGGCTCAAAGTGCTGCGCGACAAGGGCCTGTTCGAGCAGGTCGGCGTCTGCGCCTACGCCTCCGACGACCCAGTGGGCGTCGCCCGCCGTTTCAAGCCCGACCTGATCCAGGCGCCGGCCTCGCTGCTCGACCAGCGCCTGCTGCTCGA
>Ga0302314_10002705_pt1 | contig 32868 bp, 31 predicted proteins | sample III_Palsa_N2_3_FD_200533 | JGI IMG/M metagenome (GOLD analysis project Ga0302314, IMG submission 200533) | Peat permafrost microbial communities from Stordalen Mire near Abisko, Sweden - III_Palsa_N2_3 | ecosystem: Environmental > Terrestrial > Soil > Palsa > Peat permafrost | place: Sweden...
TGCGTCACAGGATTGGCAGTCGACCGGGGGCGGAGCAGCATCGTGGGTTGGATCGACGGCGTCAGCGTGGAGGTCGGCGAGCGGGGCGTGACCGACGGTCAGATCCGTTTCCGGGTGACGAAGCTGCAGCGGGTCTCACCGCTTCTGCTCGTCTACGGGGTGCTGATCCTGGGCGAGTCGGTCTCCGTGGCCGCCGACCCCAGTGCTTCCGCCGTGCACGGCCTGTGGAAGATCTCTGCGTGCGCAGTGCTGATCGTCGGCTTCTACCTTGCCCTGCCCAGCCGGGAGTCGGTGACAATGACGTGTCACTGCCTGACCGTTGTCCAGCAGAGGTCAGGGACCCGAACGATTCGCTGGGCCGAGATCGAGTCTGTGGCCACGGTTCGGCTCTGGTGGCTCGGGGGACTCCGTCAGATCGTCATCCGTGAGACGGGTGGTCGCCTCACCCGTCTACCGACGCCGCTTGGTACCTTCCCCGGCTTCGCGGCCAAGCTCGAGGTGATCGTCCGCACCTGGGAAGCACAGCGGCCCCCCAGCGCGAGGGCACAGCTGATACTGCCGCCCTTCGGACACTACCTCTGATCGGCTCTTATGGAGCCAGCATCAGCCAGCGGTCGTCCTGGAAGTCGTCGGGGATGTCGTCGCTCCAGGGGTCGATGCCACAACCCTCGAGCTTCTCGAACCAGCGGTCGCGTTGGGAGGCAGGCAGGCGCTGACCGCACCACGGGCAGAAGGCGATGCCGACGCTTGAGGTACCGCCATCGTGGATGATCAGGCCGTACTCCTGGAACTTCGCATTGAAGCCGACGAGCCGATCGGGACAATCGAACGGGTCGGCGTGCGCGTCGCAGGGGAGGGTCGCCTGGCGGGCCATCTCGTCGCAGCAGTGCCCGGTCATGTGCCCAGTTTCTCCCCGCCGATCTGGTTGGCCCCCGTGGCCAGGCATGTGATCATGATGCCCCTTGCCATATCCAGTGGGAAGGCGATTACTCAGCTGTGCCCGGGGCGTAGTAGTCGCCCAGCATCTCTGTCGTCCAGGCGGCCTGGTGGATCTCCCCGCGCGGGCCGAAGTCGATGAACCAGGGCTTGATGTCCAGGACCGGCGTTCCGTCCACGGCGTCGAGATCTTCGACGTGAAGGTCGAGGCCATCCACCTTGAGCAGGCGGCAGCGGGAGACGCCGAGCCAGTTCAGGCGGCGCATGTTGCGATGGCCGAAGGTGCCGACCGGTGGCCAGTCGGGGTTGTCGCGGGGACGGCGGGCTCCGGGGTGGAGGTCCGTCTGATCGGTGAGGTGGAAGTGGAAGACGATCTCCAGGTGGGAGAACTCCTCCAGGCCGGCTGTGGCGTCAGTGGGGAACGCCTCGGCGTCGATGCGGATGATGGAACGGGTGCCGCCCCAGTAGTCGTCAGTGGGTTCGGTACGTCCCCCGACGACGTGGGCGACGGGGACGACCTGGATTGGCTGGCCGGGCATGGATCCTCATTTCCGGTGCTGGCCCCGGGCTGGTCCGCCTGCGGGGGTGGATCTTCTAAGCCTCTTAAGACGACAGGGGTTCAGGTTGAGAGGGCCAGATATGCGGCTGCCCGCGCGTCCAGCTCAGCGACCGACCGTAGGCCGCGCTGTCGGAAGGGCGAGAGGGACGATCGCATGTCCACGGCGGTCTGACGGGTACGGGCTGACCGGATTCCGTCCATCGAGTCCAGGGCTGCCGACCAGGTGGTGCAGGCTTCCTCGACGTTTCCCTGCCGGGCCTGAACCGATCCCAGGTAGCCCAGCGTCACGGCGTGCGTGCGGGTGAAGGCAGAGGCCTTGCGGGTACGGACGCTGCGCCGGAACTCCTGCGCCGCCCCCGAGAAGTCTCCTGTGTCTCGGATCGCGCACGCCGTCTCGTGGGCGAGGCTGGCCTCGCCGAAGAAGAAGACCCTGGGCGGTTCGTCATCACCGAGCGAGGCTGCAGCAAGGTCGTTCTCCGCCCGGAGGAGCGCAGCAGCCGCTTCTGCGCTCTGCCCGTTGGAGGCCAGGGTCCGGGCATGGACGACGCCCAGGAGCGCCCGCTCCCGCGAACTGGCCAGCCGGTAGCGGTCGCCCTCGATGGAGGTGGACGCCAGGCTGAGGGCCTGGCGTCGGTGACCGAGATCGTTGGCCTGGTGCGCCATGGCGCGCAGGACATGGCCGGTCATGGGGGCGTCGTCGGCCTCGGCTGCGAGCTTGACCGCCAGAGTGAAGTAGTTCTGGGCGATGGAATGCTCGGCGTTGTCGAAGGCCATCCAGCCGGACAGACAGGACAGTTCGCTCGCCGCCGAGAACATGTCCCGGCGCAGCTGGTCGGAGCTGAACTTTCCGCAGAGGTAGCCGGCCACGTCGGAAGTCAGGTACTGGACGACGGCCGTACGGGCGTGGCCGCCGCCTCGGCGCTGGTCAACGCGGGAGAACATCGCCACCATGTCGCGCACCGCATCGAGGTCTCCTCGACCGACGAGCCTGGAGCCGTTCGCACCCCGGGCCGTGCTGCGCTGCGACATCTGCTGCCACCAGGCTGCGCCGGGGAGCGAAAGTGCGGCCACCGAATAGGCCGCTGCCCCGAGCACGTGCCGACGTTCCATGTCCGTGTCGATTCTCCCGAGATCAGTCAGCGCGATCAGCGTATCGACATGCCAGCCCAATTCATCGCGAGATGCGCCGACCTGGAGCTTGAAGCCGACTTCCTCGACCGTCACCACCCTGCCTAAGCGACGGCCGAGCGCCTCGCAGACCAGCAGCGGTGCCGAGCCGGACGGGTTGGTGCCGCCAACCCAGTGCGACACATGCGACCGGCCGATCGCAGCGAACTCGCCAGCCCCGTTCTCCGAGGCCACTCGGGCTACGGCAGCAGCCAGTTGGGCATGGGACAGGCCACTCTCGGCGATGACCGCAGCCAGCCTCGCATTGGGCACTCTCGCCACCGGCATACCGTCCCCGTCCGCCTGAGGATCTTTCACCGCCTTCACCGCCCTGTGCGCCTTGACGCAGTACCGACGGGCCAGCATTCGCGGTTTGCTCAATGTAGCCGCTGATCGCCCAGAGTGAGCAGGGTTCAGCAGTCAGTGCACGTAATCCATCCATCCCTGCCGTCAGGAGCCGCGTCATGCCCTCATCGCCGTCCCCATGGCTGCGCTACGCACCGGGTCTGCCGGAGCGAGCAAGCTCCAGGAGAAGTGAGTCATGACCGGCACATTCGGCGCTCGATGGTTCCTGGCCTCCACACCCGCGACCGTCGGCGTAGCCCGGCACCGTGCGCTGGCCCAGCTCCGGGCCTGGGGCTTCATCCTGGACCGGGACGCGGCCTCGACACTGGCCCTGCTCGTGAGCGAGCTGGTCACCAACGCCGTCCTGCACGGGCGGGGCGACTTCGTGACCATCGGCATGTGCGTCGGGGGCGAGGAAGTCTTCATCGAGGTTCTGGACGCAGCCCAAGAGTGTCCTGGGCTCCGCGAAGCGGAGCCGGACGACGAGTCCGGTCGGGGGATGTTCCTGGTCGACACCCTTGCTGCGTCCTGGGGCATCGAGCGAACGCGCAGAGGCAAGGCCGTGTGGCTGACCTACCGGTTGCCCGAACAGCCGACCCGGACACGGCAGCGACGCCGAGCGGACGTCCTGGGAGCGCTGATCAGGAAGGCCCGACCGCGCATCTACGTGACGGCTGTGGCGGCCTGATCTCCCCCCCATAGCGCCGCCCGGCATTCCGGGCGGTTCGGCGGCCCCGGGTGCTCCCCCGCGGCCGGGACTGCCGCCATCCCGACCGACCCCAACGCAAGGAGTACCGGATGGCCGCCATACCCGCGCAGCGCAGACCTCTTCCCCTGCTCGGCACCGCCCAGGTCGCCGATCTCCGCCCAGACCTGGCCGACGTGGTGGAGTACCGCAAGTCCGGGCTCTCGCTGAACCACATCGTCGGCTGTCCGCTGGAGTGCGCCTACTGCGTGCGACACCTGTACGCCAACTTCGAGATGAAGACCCCTCGCGCGCTGATGAGCGACGACGACGCCGTCCAGGCCCTGACCACCCACCCGTACTTCCGGGCACACGTCACCCCGCTCCAGTTGTTCAACAAGGCCACCGACCCGATGCTCCCGGTGGTCAAGCAGCACACCTTCACGACTCTGCGGCTGCTGGACGGCCTCGGCCTGACCAATCACCTGCTGCTGATCACCCGCTGGCGCGTCACCCCGGAGGACTGCCGCCAGCTCAACCAGCTCCGCGCCCTGCGCGTCACCGTGCTCGTCACACACTCGGGCATCGCCCACCCCGGCATCGAACCGGTCGACTCCACCATCGCCGCCAGTAGCCTGCGCACGCTCTACGAGCACGCCGAGCGCTACCGCACCGTCCTGTACTGGCGACCGATCGTCCCCGGCTTGAACGACTCCGACACCGACCTCCAGCGCGCCCGCGAGCTGTCCGAGTACGCCCACGCCACTGTCTACACCGGCCTGTTCTACCGCGAGGAGATCGCCGGCTACTACCAGGAGATGGGCCTGCCCGAGCCATACGACGACACGGCCCGACGCAAGATCATGCCCCAGACACTGGAAGGGAGGATCCTCGATGCGTTCCACCGACCCGCCGACAGCGAGGCCCCTTGGGGGCCACTGTTCCGCAAGACCTCATGCGCCGTGGCCTACGCCCATGGCGTGGCCGACTACAACGGCCACTACGGCATCCGGGAACTGTGCGACATCTGCCCCGCCAAACAGCTCGGCCGTTGTGCAGCGGGGTGGAAGGCTCCAGACGTGGACACCATCACCCGGCAGGCCCGTGCCCTGGGGGCGATCGGACCCGTTGAGGTGACCGACCGGGCCGTCCTGGTCGAGGGCCTGGCCGAGCACCCGCGCTACTTCCTGCAGCACGGCCACGGCTATCAGATCCACGACCGCAGCCACCCGCACCGGCCCCAGCGTCACGGCCGAGCCGAGATCGGCTGGACCGACCCGACCCCCTAGGAGAAACGCCTTGAACCCTGACCAATGGCCGCCCCGCCTCCTGATCGTCGACGTCGAAGGCAACGGCGCGCAACCTCCGGACCTGGTCGAGTTCGCCGCTCTCCCCATCACCGCCGCCCAGCCGGACACCGGAGCCGCCTGGTCCCGGCTGATCCGCCCTCCGGTGCCCATCAGCCCGACCGCCATGGGCATCCACGGCATCACCAACCAAGCCGTGGCGAACGCCCCCGCCTGGCCCGACGTCGCCGATCGCGTACACCAGTTCCTCGACGGCGCGTGGATCGCCGCCCACAACGCCCGTGTCGACTACGACGCGCTGCAGCGCCACCTCCCCGGCTGGCAGCCGGCCGGAGTCATCGACACCCTGCGGCTGTCCCGCGCGGTCTACGGCAAGGCCACCCGCCACAACCTCGACGCCCTGATCACCCACACCAAGGTCGACACCAGCGCCATCCAGGGCCAGCGCCACCGAGCCGCGACCGACGCCCACCTCACCGCCCTGCTGCTCCTCCACCTCGCCGACCACTACCCCACCTGGGATGCCCTGGCCGCAGTCGCCGTGCCGCCCAAGCTGCCCGGCCTGCCCGTACCGACCGACGACTCCGAAGGAACCCTCTGGTGAAGCCCGTCCGCATAGCAGTCACCGGCACCCACTCCACCGGCAAGACCACCCTCCTGCAGCGCCTGGAGATGGAATTTCGCGCTGAGGGCCACCGTGTCGCCCGCACCAGCGGCAACCTCGCCACCCGCGCCGCTCAGCTCGGCTTCCCAAAGCTCCACCAGCAGACCGCCGACACCACCCAGTGGATCATCGCCGCCGGCATCTGTGCCGAACTCGAGACCGCCCTCACCGCCGACGTCGTGCTGGTCGACCGCTCCGCCCTCGACCCCTTCGCCTACTACCTCGCCGCGAGCGAGCTACGCGGCCACCAGCCCGACCCTGCCGACCTTGAGCGCCTGCGCACCCTGGTCGAGCAGCACACCTCTGCCTACGCCCTACTCCTCGCCACTGTCCTGGACGAGACCATCCCCCTCGGCACTCACCGCGACCGCGACCCTGCGCTACGGCGGGCGGTGGACACCGCGATCCACCAGAACCTCGCCGAGCACGGGATCGCCCACCGAAGGCTCACCAGCGATACTGCTGACCACAGGGCCGCCATCACCGCTGCTCTCGAACTGCTTCAGCCACGCCAGGCATGACCCCACACCCCGTGCAGCGACGGAATCCGATCGGTGCTCCTACTCAGCGCGACTTGCCTCCATCGCCAGCTCAGCTCCGATTCGGAGAAAAGGGGCCATGATGGCAAGGGCGAACGCGGCACTGTCCGACTGCTCCCCGCCCAAGCAGAGGCTTTCTATCTTGGACATGACTACAGCCCCAGCCCCAGCCCCTGTTACCCCTTGCTCCAGACGCCGGAAGACGATCACGGAACGCTTCTCGTCCTTCGGGATCTCTACCGGGATGTGCCCGTAGCCAGCTCCTCGCAGGGCAGCGGAGATGCCCGCGACCACATGAACCTTCGCCCGGGCAGCGCCGTGCGCATCGCGCAGGGCACGTACGCTCACTGCGGCGAACCCGTTGCCCTCTGCGACGGCCTTCTCGACCTCGGTTAGATCCACAGCACTCCCATGTTCTTGCCTGTATGGGCGTCAAGATAGCCGTGACAGTGGCAAGACAACGTTGACTTGACAACTTCTTCCAGCGTCGGAAAGCAGTCTCCTCCCGATCGCAACAGTCCGCAGGGAGTCCGCGAGAGGGTCGATCATGGCCGTCCGACGCCAGCGCCACCCATCGAAGAACGGCCAGGTCAGCGACGTGCAGCGGCTATCGCCGCAGGTCACTGGCCTGGCCCGTTACTCGGAGACCAAGAAGGCCTGATCGCGCATCATGCACGAGGTCCGGCGCGGGCTCCGATCACGGAGCGCGTGCCGGACCTCGTGCGTTCACTCGTGCTTTCGGTTCAGGAGACCGGGTCGGCGACCAGGTGGGCGAAGACCACCACATTGCCCTGGTAGCCGGTCGCCCTGCTGTATCCCCCGCCGCAGGTGATCAGGCGCAGCTCCGGGTAGCCGGTCGGACCGTAGACGAGGCGGTCGGGGAAGGCCGTCCTGGGGTAGACGTTGATGCCGTCGATCCGGAAGCTCGCGGTGCGGTGGTCCCTGCGCAGGATCTCGATGGTGTCGCCGCGCTGCAGCGAGCCCAGCCCGTAGAAGACCGCCGGGCCATGGGAGTTGTCGACATGTCCGGCGATGATGGCAGGCCCTGCGGCCCCCGGGCTCGGCCCCGCCGTGTACCAGCCGGCCAGGTTGCGCGCCTCCGACGGCGGCGGGACCAGGTGGTGGCGGCTGTCCGCGGCGATGCCCGTGAGCGGCGCGTTCACACCGATGGCCGGGATCCGGATCCGCAGCGGCGGTGACGCGGGCAGCGGCGGCGCGGGCGGGTCGTAGGCCCAGTCCGGGTGCGCCGCCAGGGCCTGCGCCTCCAGGGGTTGCGGGGGCGCCTGACCGGTCAGGCCGTGGCCGATCAGGACGACCCCGAGCAGGGCGAAGCCGATGAGCTTCCGGTCAGGACCCGCCACTGGCGCCCTCGGTGACGGCTCGGCGACGGCGCCACAGGGCGACCGCACCGGTGCTGACGACGAGTGCGGCGCCCACGGCGATCTGCGCGGGGCTGCCGGAGCTGATGCTTCCGCCGGTTCCGGTGCGGACCGGGCCGCTGATCCCGTTGTCGAAGTCCGACCGGTGGTCGAAGCCCGATCCGTGGTGGCGGCCCGACACCGTCAGCGTCGCCTGGAAGCCCGAGGTCTGGTCGTTGCCGTGGACGCAGGCCCCGGAGACGGAGTAGTCGTCGGGCCTGATCGAGTCGTTGATGGTCGCGGCCGCCGAGTAGCGGCCCAGCTGCCCCGGGACGGGGTGCAGCGGAACGGTCGTGCTGAACGCCTGCGAGGAGACCCCGGTGGGATCGGGGCTGTTGTAGGCGGTGCAGTCCACCATGATCGACACCGTGTCGCCGGGCCGCACCACGGAGGGCGTCAGCGTGATCCCGGCGGCGCTGCCGGGACTCGACGCGAGCGCGGCGGGGGCGGCCGCCCCCAGCGCGAGCAGGGCCGTGGCCCCGACGGTTATCGCCTTCATCCGATGCATCTGCATACCTCCGACGCCCGGTGCGGACACGGACGGGAGGCCCGGGCGCGGGGGGACACACCAGACAATCACCCGGATTGATCACCCCCTGCATACACCTGGTAACCATATGACCGTATTGCTCATCCATTCGGCTCACCCCCACAGCGTGCCGGGCGGCCGCGTGCGCACGAGCCGTCGCCACTCTGCGTCACCGGTCCCCGGTGACCGGTCGCCGCCCACGTAGGCTTTGGGCATGATTCGTCCCGCCGTTGCCAGCGACGTACCCCGCATCCACGCCCTGGTGCGTGAGCTCGCCGCCTACGAGCGGGCCCCCGACGACGCCAAGGCGACCGTGGAGCAGCTCCACAGCGCCCTCTTCGGCCCGCACCCCGCCGCCTTCGCGCACATCGCCGAGGACGACCTGACCGGCGAGACCGTGGGCTTCGCCCTGTGGTTCCTCAACTTCTCCACCTGGACCGGTGTGCACGGCCTCTACCTGGAGGACCTCTATGTCCGCCCGGAGGCACGCGGCGGCGGCCACGGCAAGGCGCTGCTGACGACACTGGCGCGAATCTGCGTCGACCGCGGCTACGGCCGCATGGAGTGGTCGGTACTGGACTGGAACGAGCCGTCGATCGGCTTCTACAAGTCCCTGGGCGCGGTGCCGATGGACGGGTGGACGGTCTTCCGGTTGGCCGGCGACCCGCTCACCGCTCTCGGTACGAACTGACGTCCGTCCGACGCGCCGGGAAATTGGGGGCCCCACCCCCATTGCCACGCTCCGTACCTGACGACCTACCATGAGTCACCACCGGCGGACCGGCTTCCGTCCCGACGTCGGCAGGAGCGGCGACATGGCGGCACAGATCGCGGTAGCGTCACCGGGGCATACAGCAGAGCACAGCACCGTGAGAACCGCAGCGGCGGTAACGCCCGACTGCGGAGCAACACCATTCGGAGGTGAGGGTGTCCCAGATCGACGGCGAGCCCGAGGCGAAGGACTTTGTCGAAGTCCGGCTGCCAGCGGCGGGTGCCTACCTCTCGGTCCTGCGCACCGCGACAGCGGGGCTCGCGGCGAGACTCGACTTCACCCTGGACGAGATCGAAGACCTGCGGATCGCGGTCGACGAGGCCTGCGCGATCCTGCTGCAGCAGGCGGTCCCCGGCAGCGTCCTGCGCTGCGTGTTCCGCCTGGTCGGCGACTCCCTGCGGGTGACCGTCTCGGCCCCGACCACCGACGGTCGGGCGCCCGAGCGCGACACCTTCGCCTGGACGGTGCTCTCCGCGCTGGCCGGCGAAGTGGAGGCGACGGTCGAACCGGACCGGACGGTCAGCATCAGCCTTCACAAGAAGCGCGGCGCGGGCCCCGGCCAGCCGTGAGGAACACCCCCGCGTGTCCGGCGCGTTCCACCCGCAGACACCGGTCGTCACCGGACATATGACCGCTGCACAGCAGAGCGCACAGAAGAATGATCCCGGAGCGGAACGGAACGGGGGATCGCCGTGAGTGATCTTGAGCGCACGAACGGTCCGGGGCTGCAGGCCACCGGCCCGGAGCGTGGCGTGGACAGACCTGTCCTGCCTGGTCAGGCGGGCATGTCGTCATCCCCGGAGTCCAGGAACACCGGGGCCGAGCAGGCGGAGGACAGGGTGCTGGCAGACGAGCCCGACCGTCCGGACGAGGCGACGGCGGCGGTGGTCGGCGAGACGGACGGCCTCGACAAGGTCGGGGCCGGCGTCGCGGCCGACGGCGAGGCGGGGGCCGAGCACGCCCCCGTCGCGGAACCCCATGTCTGGGGCGGCGGCCGGCCCGCCTCCAGCCACCGCAGCGGTGCTCCCGACCGCGAGGCGGCCCGCGCCCTGTTCGTCCAGCTCTCCACGCTGCCCAAGGACTCGCCCGAGCGGGTGGAGCTGCGGAACCAGCTGGTGCGGATGCACATCCCGCTGGTGGAGCACCTGGCCCGGCGCTTCCGCAACCGCGGCGAGCCGCTGGACGACCTCACCCAGGTCGCCACCATCGGCCTGATCAAGTCGGTGGACCGCTTCGACGTCGACCGCGGCGTGGAGTTCTCCACCTACGCCACGCCCACCATCGTCGGCGAGATCAAGCGGCACTTCCGCGACAAGGGCTGGGCGGTGCGGGTCCCGCGGCGGCTGCAGGAGCTGCGGCTGGCGCTCACCACCGCCACCGGCGAGCTGTCCCAGCAGCACGGCCGCTCCCCCACCGTGCACGAGCTGGCCGAGCGCCTGGGCATCTCCGAGGAGGAGGTGCTGGAGGGGCTGGAGTCCGCGAACGCCTACAGCACCCTGTCCCTGGACGTCCCCGACACCGACGACGAGTCGCCGGCCGTCGCGGACACCCTCGGCGCCGAGGACGACGCCCTGGAAGGCGTGGAGTACCGCGAGTCGCTCAAGCCGCTGCTGGCCCAGCTGCCGCAGCGCGAGCAGCGCATCCTGGTGCTGCGCTTCTTCCGCAATATGACGCAGTCCCAGATCGCCACCGAGGTGGGCATCTCGCAGATGCACGTCTCCCGGCTGCTGGCCCGCACCCTCGCCCAGCTCCGCGACAAGCTGCTGATCGAGGAGTAGCGGGTCGCTACTCCTTCCCGCCCGAGGGCCACAGCGCCGCCGTGGTCCTCGGGTGCAGCAGCAGCACGATGCCGACCAGGCCGTAGACGCCGATCAGGACTTCGAGCAGCCCCTCCACCCCGGTACTGCTGAAACCGAGGTAGCCGACGGCCAGGCAGAGGGTGTCCATCAGCACCGCCGGGCTGCGCCCCCAGCGCCGCAGCCGCAGCAGCGCCCGCCCCGCGGCGATCGGCAGCAGGCCCATCAGCAGCACGATCAGCCCGCCCAGCGCGGTCAGGCCGAGGCCGGAGTGGGAGGTGATCCCGTCGACCGGCAGGTAGACCCCGTAGGCCACGATCACCGCGCCGAGGAGCATGGCCATGGCGGCGCCCGCCGTCAGCGTCCAGGGACGGGAGGCGGGGGCGTGGTCGGTCGTCAGGGCGGAGTCAGCAGTCACATACCCAGGCTAGCCCTCCGGGGCTGCTGGCTTGCCGGTAGGTAAGCTGAGCGCATGCGCGCCCTCCTGGTCTTCAATCCGAAGGCGACCACCACCAGTGGACGGACCAGGGACGTGCTCGCCCACGCGCTGGCCAGCGACCTGAAGTTGGAGGTCGTGGGCACCGAGTACCGGGGGCATGCGCACGACCTCGCCCGGGAGGCCGCGGCCTCCGGCACGGTCGACCTGGTGGTCGCCCTCGGCGGCGACGGCACCGTCAACGAGATCGTCAACGGACTGCTCGCGGAGGGACCCTCCGAACGGGTACCCCGCCTGGCGGTGGTCCCCGGCGGCAGCACCAATGTCTTCGCCCGCGCGCTGGGCCTGCCGAACGACCCGGTCGAGGCGACCAGCGTGCTGCTGGACGCGATCGCGGCCGGCTCCGAGCGAACGATCGGCCTGGGCAGGGCGTCGACCGAGGGACTGCCGGAGCGCTGGTTCACCTTCACCGCCGGCTTCGGCTTCGACGCGGGGGTCGTCGGCCGGGTCGAGCAGCACCGCCGCAGCGGTCGGCGCTCCACTCACGCGCTGTACATCAACCAGGCGGTGCGCCACTACTTCGGCGTGAAGGAGCACCGCAAGGCGGGCCCGATCACGCTGAGTGTTCCCGGTCAGGACCCCATCGACGGCCTGGTGGTCTCGATAGTCTCCAACACCTCCCCCTGGACGTTTCTGGGCAACCGCCCGGTGTACGCCTCGCCCGAGGCCACCTTCGACGCGGATCTCGACATCTTCGGGTTGACCCGGATGTCACTCGTTCAGACGCTGCGCACCATCCCCCAGCTTCTGGACGCCTCCGCGGCCGGTCCGCGGGGCAAACATGTGGTCGCATATCACGACCTCAGTGAATTCACCTTGCATTCGCAGGAACCGCTGCCATTTCAGGTCGATGGAGACCACCTTGGAGAGCGGAACCAAGTCACGTTCTCAGGCGTACGCCGCGCACTGCGTGTGATTGTGTGACTAGAAGGCCTCAAAGTCCTTCTTCTCGAACGCACACGCCGCTTCACTCCATAGAAGTACAGGGTGTGACCTAGCCGACACCAAGGAATCAAAATTTACTTCCCGAAGGGGGTTGTATCCGGGGTCGAGGTTTGCGAACCTTTACCTGGCGATCGGGACAGTCCGTTACCGGACACCCGCTCACATCGCCCGAACCCACCGCAACGCTGCGAGCACTCGCCTGCCGGTCCATCCATCGGCCCTGTGCCTGCCCCCGGGTTCGTGAAAGCGTTCACATTCACAAGCTATTGGTGCCAGTGGGAGCCAACCCGCTGGCAGGAGGAGTTGGATCACCATGGACTGGCGCCACCGCGCTGTCTGCCGGGAAGAGGACCCCGAGCTGTTCTTCCCCATCGGCAACACGGGGCCCGCCCTGCTGCAGATCGAGGAGGCGAAGGCCGTGTGCCGTCGCTGCCCCGTGATGGAAAGCTGCCTGCAGTGGGCCCTGGAGACCGGCCAGGACGCCGGCGTCTGGGGCGGTATGAGCGAGGACGAGCGTCGCGCGATGAAGCGCCGCGCCGCCCGCAACCGTGCCCGCACGGCCTGACGTACTCTCAAGCACCGCTGGGGGTCCGGGGTTTGTGTCTCGCTGAAGCGGTTCGCACCGAATCGGCACGACCCCGGTACACACGCAGTAACACCGCATGATCAGCCCTTGATCAAGTACACCGGCCGGCTCGGTTGAGCCCATGGACGTACTTTCCGAGGCAACGCACGCCACTCGTGGTGCTCTACAGGCCCTTCGGTTTGATACCGTCGGTTCCGAGGGCAACCGCTCGTGCGATGCACGCGGGCGCAGCCCGCACCAGAGCCCCTGCTCCGGCCGACTCCCCCCGACGGCCGGAGCAGGTTTGAGAGGCCCTGTCGACCCTCCCCCCCGGTCGGCAGGGCCTCACTTCTGTGTCTCCGCAGGTCTCGTCCGCCGGGCGTCCCCGGGGGCCGCGGACGGCCCCCGGAGGGCGGTCAGGACCAGTGCGCCACCGGGTTGCCCAGCCAGCTGCTGCCGGCCGGCAGTGCCTCCCCGCGCATCACCAGCGAGGACGGGCCGACCACCGCGCCGGCCCCCAGCTCCGAGCCCAGCAGCACGATCGAGTGCGGGCCGACCGTCGCGCCTTCACCCACAGTGATGGTGTCCATCCGCATCAGCCGGTCGTGGAAGAGGTGCGTCTGCACCACCACGCCCCGGTTGACCGAGGCCCCCGCGCCCAGGCGCACCAGGTCCAGCTCCGGCAGCCAGTGGGTCTCGCACCACACCCCGCGGCCGATCGTCGCGCCGAGGCTGCGCAGCCAGGTGTTGAGGAACGGCGTGCCGACCAGCCCGGAGCCGAGCCAGGGCATCGCCAGCTCCTCGACCCAGCTGTCGAAGAGTTCGTTACGCCAGACGAAGGAACTCCACAGCGGCTGCTGCCCCTCGCGGAAGCGGCCGAGGAGCAGCCATTTGGCCGCAGTGGTCAGCAGGCAGGCGAGCAGCCCGCAGCCGAGCAGCAGGACGCCCGCGCCCAGCGCGGCCGCCAGCGGCCCGGCCGCGTCCAGCAGCGCCTGCAGTCCCATGACGGCGATGTCCCCCAGCAGGACGGTCACCACCACCGGGACGATCCGGCAGAGCTCCACCGCGGCCCGCGCCCACACCAGCCGCCGGGGCGGGTCGTAGGTGCGGGCGGCGTCCCCCCGGTCCGCGACGCGCTGGACCGGGAAGCCGGGACGGCCCAGCCAGGAGCCGCCGGGAGCCGTCCGACCGGGCGGCGGGGCGTCCGAGAGCACGCCCACCAGGGAGTCGTCGGGCAGCGTCCGGCCGGGGCCGACGATGCCGGAGTTGCCGACGAAGGCGCGCCGTCCGACGTGGGCGCGGCCCAGGCGCAGCCAGCCGCCGTGCACCTCGAAGGGCGCGAGCACGGTGTCGTCGGCGAGGAACGCATAGTCGTCCACGCGCATCAGCCCCGGCATGCCGAGGACGGTGGACGCCTCGACCCTGCGGCCGACCTGCGCGCCGAGCAGCCGCAGCCACCCGGGCGTCAGCAGGCTGGCGTAGAGCGGGAAGAGCAGCGTCCGGGAGCCGCTCATCAGCTGGTGGACGGCCCAGGCGCACCAGGCGGTGCGGCCCTGGGCGGGGTGCATGCCGGGGGTGACCGCGCGGGAGAGCAGCCGGACCAGTCCGGCCGTCAGCAGCGCGTAGAGCAGCACGGTGAGCACCGCGAGCGGGGCGGTCGCGGTCAGTATCCGGCCGAGGACGCCGCCGAAGGAGCGGTCGCCGTGGGCGAGTTCCCAGAGCACCGCCAGGGCGGGCAGGGCGGCCAGCACCGGCAGCGCCTGGAGCACCGGCAGGGAGAGGCTGTGGGCCAGGTCCCAGCCGCGCGAGCGGATGTGCCTGGGGGCGGGCCACCGGTCCTGCTCGGGGACCGGGTCCCGGTCGGGGCGGGCCGGGGAGCCGTGCCAGCGCTCCCCCGCGGGCACCTGGCCGGCCACGCAGCTGCCGGGGGCGATCTCCGCCCCGGCGCCGACGTCGGCGCCCGGCAGCAGCATGGCGCGGGTGCCGACGCGGGCGCCGGGGCCGATCCGCACCGGGCCCAGATGCATCAGGTCGCCGTCCAGCCACCAGCCGGCCAGGTCCACCTCGGGCTCGACGGAGCATCCCGCGCCGAAGGCGGCGAGGCCGGTGACCGGCGGCATGGTGTGCAGATGGACGTCGGGGCCGACCGTGCAGCCCAGCATCCGCGCATAGCGGCGGGCCAGCGGGGTGCCGAGGACGGAGGCGACGTTGAAGGTGGCGACCAGCCGTTCGGCGGTCCACAGCCGCAGGTGCGCGCCGCCGCCGCGGGGGTAGCTGCCGGGCCGCAGGCCGCGGGTCAGCAGCCGGGCCCCCACCGCGCCGATGACGGCCCGCCCGAAGGCACTGGAGAGCGCCAGCCAGCCCGCGCCGAGGAACAGCCAGGAGCTGTGCTCGGTCCAGGGCAGCGGGCCGAGCAGGTTGTCGACGGCCGCGAGGCCGAGCAGCCAGCGCAGGCCGGCGACGGTCTGCAGCAGCGTCAGGACCAGTGCCTGGTAGGCCCCGACGCGCCGGGGCACCGGGCGGACCTCGCGGCGCCGCTCGGTGTGGTGGGCCTCACCGCGGTCGAGGTGCGCGGCGAGGTCGAGCAGCCGGGGCCGGTGGTAGAGGTCGGCGACGGAGACATCGGGGTGGCGTTCGCGCAGCCGGGAGACCAGCCGGGCAGCGGCGAGGCTGGTGCCGCCGAGGGCGAAGAAGTCGCTGTCGCCGGTCGCCTGGACGCCGAGCAGGTCGCGCCACTGCTCGGCGAGCCGGGCCGCGGTGCCCCGCAGCTGCGCCCCGGAGGGGGCCGCTGACGCCGCGTCGGAGTCCGGCAGCGGCCAGGGCAGGGCCTTGCGGTCGACCTTGCCCGAGGTCTTGGTGGGCAGTTCGGGGACGACGGCGAGCACCGGCACCAGCGCGGGGGGCAGCCGGTCCAGCAGCAGTGCGCGTGCGGCGGCCGCGTCGAAGGCCGGCGGCCGGGGGGAGCCCGTCCCGGATTCGTGGACAGGTCCCCGCTGCGGGACGATCCGCGCCACCGCCGGTTCCGGGACGAGGTAGCCGACCAGCACCTGACCGCCCGCCGGGGTCTGCTGGACGGTCGCGGCCGCGGCCCGGACCCCGGGCAGCGCGGCCAGGGCGGCGTCGATCTCGCCGAGTTCGATGCGTCGCCCGCCGAGCTTGATCTGCTCGTCCGCCCGGCCGACGAAGACCAGGCCCTCGGGGTCGGCCCGGACCAGGTCGCCGCTGCGGTAGCAGCGGATGCCCGGCAGCGCGGGGTGGGCCCGGAACTTCTCGGCGTCCTTGGCCTCGTCAAGGTAGCGGGCGGTCCCCACCCCTCCGATCAGCAGTTCGCCCTCCTCACCCCAGGCGACCGGTTTGCCCTCGCTGTTGACGACCGCCAGTGCCCAGCCGTCGAGCGGCTCCCCGATCCGGACCGGCTGCCCGGCGCGCATCAGCGATCCGCAGGCGACGACGGTGGTCTCGGTCGGCCCGTAGGTGTTCCAGAACTCCCGGCCGGGGGTGTCCAGTCGCTCGACCAGTTCCGCGGGGCAGGCCTCGCCGCCGACGATCAGCAGCCTGACCCGGTCCAGGGCCTCGGCCGGCCACAGCTGGACCAGGGTGGGCACGGTGGAGACCACGGTGATGCCCTGCTCCACCAGCCAGGGCCCGAGGTCGGCGCCGGCCTTGACCAGCGAGCGCGGCGCGGGCACCAGGCAGCCGCCGTGTCTCCAGGCCAGCCACATCTCCTCGCAGGAGGCGTCGAAGGCCACCGAGAGACCGGCCAGCACCCGGTCGCCGGGGCCCAGCGGCGCGGCGCGCAGGAACATCCGGGCCTCGGCGTCGACGAAGGCCGCAGCCGAGCGGTGGGTCACCGCAACGCCCTTGGGGCGCCCGGTGGTACCGGAGGTGAAGATGATCCAGGCGTCGTCCGACGGGCCGGGGCGGCGCAGCCGACCACCCGTCGGGGCCGGGCCGGCGGCGATCCGTCCGCCGGGGCCGATGACCGCGCAGACGCCGGCGTCCGCCCAGATCATCGCGGCGCGCTCGTCCGGGTCGTCCACGTCCACCGGGACGTAGGCGGCTCCGGCGCACAGGACTCCGAGGATCGCGACGTAGAGCTCCGCCGTGCCCGAGGCCACCCGCACCCCGACCCGGTCGCCCGGGCCGATGCCCTGCCCGGCGAGGGTGTCGGCGAGCGCGCCCGCCGCGGCCCGCAGGCCCCGGTAGTCCAGGACCGTGTCGTCCACTCCCCCGGTGGAGGCGTCCAGCGCGGGTGCGTACGGGTACTGCTCCGCTGCGGCGTCGAGGATGTCCACCAGGGTCCGTGCCGGTGCGGCGGGCCGGACCGGCCACACCGCCCCTGCGGACCAGCCGGGAGGCTCCTCCTCCCACGGGGACAGCGCCGTCGCCGCAAAGGTCAAGTTCTCAGGTTCCACGTGCCGTGCTCTCGTCGGGCGGGCGTCTAGCACTTACTAACACGAGACACAGCAGTGCAAAGTTGCGCTTAATGCCATGAGAAGTAGGTAAATCCTGAGAAAAAGCCCTGTGTCCGGGTTTCCACCCGTTCGGTCCATCCTCAGTCGGTGCCGGCCATCGGGATCTCCAGGAGCACCGTCGTCCCCCGGGGGTCCGCCGCCACCATGTCGAAGCTCCCGCCCAGCTCGCCGACCACCAGTGTACGGACGATCTGCAGGCCCAGATTGCCCTCCTTCTGCGGATCGAAGCCAGGAGGCAGTCCGTGGCCGTCATCCGTAAGGGTGATCAGCAGGCGCTCGCCTCCGGCCGCCGGGTCCCGCCGCCGCACCGCGGAGACGCCGACGGTCCCGGCCGCGCCCTGGCCGTAGGCGTGCTCCAGGGCGTTCTGCAGGATCTCGGTGAGCACCATCGCCAGGGGGGTGGCGACGTCGGCGGAGAGGATGCCGAAGCTGCCGCTGCGGCGCGCGGTGACCCGGCCGTCCTGGGACAGCTCCATCACCATCGCCAGCACCCGGTCGGCGATCTCGTCGAAGGCGACGTGCTCGTCCAGGTTCTGCGACAGCGTCTCGTGGACGATGGCGATCGAGCCGACCCGGCGCACCGCCTCGTCCAGCGCGCTCTTGGCCGCCTCGTTGTCCATCCGGCGGGACTGGAGCCGCAGCAGCGCGGCGACGGTCTGCAGGTTGTTCTTCACCCGGTGGTGGATCTCGCGGATGGTGGCGTCCTTGGTCATCAGCTCGCGCTCGCGCCGCCGCAGCTCGGTGACGTCGCGCAGCAGCACCAGCGAGCCGATCAGGGAGCCCTTGGGCTTGAGCGGGATCGCCCGCAGCTGGACCACGCCCTCCACCGACTCGACCTCGATCTGCCGCGGGGCCCATCCGCTGGCCAGCTTGACCAGCGCCTCGTCCACCGGGCCGCGCTTGGGCGGCGCCAGCTCGGCGGTGGTCCGGCCGAGGTGGAGGCCGACCAGGTCCGCGGCGAGGCCGAGGCGGTGGAAGGCGGAGAGCGCGTTGGGACTGGCATAGGCGACGACGCCGTCGGCGTCCAGCCGGATCAGGCCGTCGCCGGCGCGGGGCGAGGCGTCCATGTCGACCTGCTCGCCGGGGAAGGGAAACGTTCCGGCCGCGATCATCTGCGCCAGGTCGGAGGCGCACTGCAGATAGGTCAGTTCGAGCCGGCTGGGGGTGCGCACGGTCAGCAGGTTGGTGTTCCTGGCGATCACCCCGAGCACCCGGCCGTTCCGCCGCACCGGGATGGACTCCACCCGCACCGGCACGTCCTCCCGCCACTCCGGGTCGCCCTCGCGGACGATCCGGCCCTCGTCCAGCGCCACGTCCAGCATCGGCCGGCGGCCGCGCGGGATGAGGTGGCCGACCATGTCGTCCAGGTACGAGGTGGGGCCGGTGTTGGGCCGCATCTGCGCGAGCGAGACATAACGGGTGCCGTCCCTGGTGGGCACCCACAGCACCAGGTCGGCGAAGGAGAGGTCGGAGAGCAGCTGCCACTCGGACACCAGCAGGTGGATCCACTCCACATCGGCGCTGTCCAGGGAGGTGTGGTGGCGCACCAGCTCGTTCAGGGAAGGCATCCTCCGAGCCTATCCGCCGCAGCCGGAACGGCACCTTTCCCGATTGCCCCCGCTGGTGGTCTGGACAACTGGAATTGGTCTAGTCCACAATGGAGATGCACCAAGGAGAGCCGCCGGACGCCATCTGCCCTGACCGCGCGAGGGTGCTCTCCGCTTGAAGATGTCGGCCATGCCTGCCTTGCGCCCCCGGGTCCGCACACCCGCCGCGCGGGCACCCCGCCGACCATGCCTCGGGCCGCGGTGCCGGACAGGTTGAGGGTCCTGTCCCGGCGCCACGGCCCTTGTGCGTTGCCCTCGGCTTCGCCCCGGTCGCCGTCGAGGCGCTCGATGGTCTCCGCGCCGGCCGTGTTCGCCGCCGCCGGCCCGAGGAAACCGTGGCCGCAGCACACACCAGCCGCCGCCGGGCCGAAAATCGTCCGCATATAGCGACAACAGTGGTGCTATGTCGGTTTTTTGTCGCGCCAACTGGTCCAGTCCAGGCGCGGGGGCGAAGCGGAGGGGTCCCGGCTTGTCAAGCATTGATAACGGCTTGGGCGAAGCCCACGAGACCCCTTGACGCTCCACATTGGTCCATGCCAATCTCCGGTCACTGGTCTACACCAATCAGGTTGCTGCGTCGGCGTATTCCGGTGCGGAGACCATCGCGCCACCAGCACCACACGTTCGGCCCGAAGACTGCACCACCCTCAATCGAACACCTCGACTCTGGCACGGTTCAAGCTCAGGAACTCATCCGAGTCCCCACCGGTGCCGTACCTCAGTTCATCCCCAGGAGGATGTTTTGAAGCGCAAGATCGCAGCCGCCGCGGCACTGGCCACCGTGCTCACCGCAGCAGCCTGTTCCTCCACTTCCACGACCTCCACCGGCTCCCAGCCCCTGCTCAGCACCAACGGCAAGGGCAAGACCGTCACCATCTGGCTGATGACGGACGCGCAGAAGGGCTGGCCGGCGGTGGTCAACGCGGCCAACGCCGAGTTCACCAAGGACACCGGCGCCAAGGTCAACATCGAGTGGCAGACCTGGACGAACTTCGGCACCAAGCTCGACACCGCGCTGCTCTCCGGCAACGCCCCCGACGCGGTGGAGCTGGGCAACACCCAGACCGCCAAGTACATCGCGTCCAACGCCTTCGTCGACCTCTCCAGTGTCAAGAGCCAGTTCTCCAACTCCTCCACCTGGCTGCAGTCGCTGGCCGCCTCGGGCGAGAGCGCGGACGGCACCAAGACCTACGCCATCCCGTACTACGCCGGCGCCCGCGTCCTGATCTACCGCAAGGACCTCTTCGCCGCGGCCGGTGTCACCACCCCGCCGACCACCCTGGCGCAGCTGACCTCCGACCTGCAGCTGGTCAAGGCCAAGAACGCCAGCAAGCCCAACTTCTCCGCCCTGTACCTGCCGGGCAAGGACTGGTACACCGCCACCTCCTTCGGCGCCGGCACCTACGGCATCAACGGCGTCATCGCCAAGGCCAGCGGCAACACCTTCACCGGCACGCTGACCGACGCGAACTTCGAGTCGGGCATCCAGACCTGGTACACCCTGCAGAAGGACTTCTCGGTCGGCGGCACCACCGTCGACGAGTCCAACCAGGACTCGCTGATGGCGCAGGGCAACATCGCCGCCATCATCGGCAACGCCTGGGAGGCCGGCTCGGTCTCCGGCCCCACCTCCACCGGCGGCAACCCGGCGCTCGCCAGCGACCTGGCCGAGGTCGCGGTCCCCGGTGTCACCGCGGGCAACCCCACCCCGGCCTTCCTCGGCGGTTCGGACCTGGCGGTCCCGACCCACGCGCAGAACCCGGGCCTGGGCGCTGAGTGGATCAAGGACTACACCGACACCGCGCAGCAGACCGCGCTCGCCAAGTTCGCCATCCCGAACAACAAGACGCTGATCCCGACCTTCGAGGCGGCCAGCCCCGGCAACGCCGCCGCCGGCGCCGCCGCGCTCGGCGACACCTGGTTCATTCCGAACTCCCCGTTCTGGAGCCAGACCTCGGACGAGGTCGCCCTGCAGACCGCGTACAGCGCGATCGCGACCGGCGCTCCGATCGGCGCCTCGCTCACCACCGCGCAGACCGCGATCCTCAGCGACCTGAACGGCGGCTGACACCGCTGATCGCGGGGTCCCTCGCGGGCTCCGCGACCACTGCGCGCACCTGGGGCAGCCGGTGGACACCTACCGGCTGCCCCTCGCGTGATGGAGATTGGCCCGTGACCAGAACTGCAGGCTCCGGGGAAGGACCCTGATGAGTGTGATCGATTCCGACCGCCCAGCGGCGCAGGCCAGCCGGGACAGGAAGCCACCGAGATCGGCCCGCAGCCGCGGTGGCGCGAGCGGGAGCCACATCCCGTACATCCTGATCATCCCAGCAGCCGTGGTGATGATCGGGATCCTCGGGTACCCGCTGTTCAAGCTGTTCCAGATGTCCTTCCAGAACGTCAACAGCTACATGGTGCTGTTCGCACCGGCGTTCGTGCGGTACATCGGGTTCGAGAACTTCAGCGCGGTCCTCAGCGACCCCACCCTGTGGCAGTCCGTGGAGCGCACCGTCTACCTGACGGTCGAGGTCGTGGCGCTCTCGCTGCTCATCGGCATGGGCATGGCGCTGCTGCTCAACCGGGTCTCCCCGTGGGTCAAGGTCATCGTGGTCACGGTGATGATGTTCGTCTGGTCGGTCCCCGCCATCGTCACCGGCACGCTCTACCGCTGGCTGTTCGCCGGCCAGGGCGGAATCATCGACTACATCTGCTACCTCCTCGGCGGCAAGGGGATGCTCAACCACGACTGGTTCGCCAACCCGACCCAGGGCCTGTACGTGGTCGTCGCGGCCTGCATGGTCTGGGGCGCGCTGCCGTTCCTGGTGATCGGTCTGAACGCGGCCATGACCCAGGTGCCCAAGGAGCTGGTCGAGGCCTCGAAGATCGACGGCGCCTCCCCCTGGCAGAGCTTCCGCCATGTCGTGATCCCGGTGATCCGCCCCTTCCTGATCCTGGTCAGCGCCCTCAGCTTCATCTGGGACTTCCAGGTCTTCGGCCAGATCTGGGCGCTGCGCGAGAACTCCCCCGAACCGGGCTACCAGACCATCGGGATCTACCTCTACGTCAAGGGCTTCTCCAGCTCGCACTACAGCAACAGCGCGGTGATCTCCCTGGTGATGATCCTGCTCATGCTGGCGGTGCTGATCTTCTACATCCGCCAGGTCATCAAGATCGGAGCGCAGGACTGATGGCTACCCTGACGTTCAAGCCCAAGGCCTCCCGCTCGGAGCGGCCCGCCAACGAGAACCGCTGGATGACCGGGGTCTGGAACACCGTGGCCCTCGGCTTCGCCGTGGTGATGGGCTTCCCGATCTACTGGATGATCCTCACCACGGTCAAGTCCGGCAAGGACCTGCTGTCGGTGAACCCGACCTTCTGGCCCACGCACTTCAGCTTCAGCAGCTACAGCACGGTCTTCTCCGACCCGAACTTCCTGCCCGACCTGGAGAACACCGCCCTGATCACCCTGGGCTCGGTCGTCCTCGGCCTCGCCGTGGGCTTCCTCGCCGCGGTGGCGGTGGCCCGCTTCAACTTCCGCGGGCGCAACTTCTTCATCGTCACCATGCTGGTCGTGCAGATGGTGCCGCTGCTGTCGCTGGTCATCCCGATGTACCTGATCCTGGTCTCGGCCGGCCTCTACGACGAGCTCTTCGGCGTGATCCTGGCGTACCTGGTGTTCACCATCCCCTACGTGGTGTGGACGCTGCGCTCGTTCATCGTCAACATCCCCAAGGAGCTGGACGAGGCCGCCATGGTCGACGGCTGCACCCGCTGGGGCGCCTTCTTCCGGGTCGTGCTGCCGCTGACCGTCCCCGGCCTGATCACCACCGGTGTGTACTGCTGGATCCAGGCGTGGAACGAGTTCGTCATCGCCAACACCATGCTCTCCAGCAACAACAAGCAGACCTCCATGGTGTGGCTGACCGGCTTCTCCGCCTCCCCCACCCACAACGCCGACTACGGCGCGCAGATGGCCGGCGCCCTGCTGGTCTCCCTGCCCGTGGTCATCCTCTTCGTCATCTTCCAGAAGCGTCTGGCCTCCGGCCTGACCGCCGGCGCGGTCAAGGGCTAGTACCGACCGCCGCTCCTGTACTCACCAGAGACACGCAAGGAAGGAACCATGACGAATCCCGGCCCGGACACCGTCCAACTCCTCGCAGACGCCGGATCGGTGCTCCAGCCAGGTTTCACCGGCCTGACCGCACCCGACTGGGTACGGCGCCGCCTCGGGACGGGGGAGCTCGGCGGGGTGGCCCTGTTCGGCCGCAACATCGCCGACCGCGCCCAGGTCGCCGCGCTCACGTCCGAGATGTACGCGCTCAACCCGGACCTGCTGATCGCCACCGACGAGGAGGGCGGCGACGTCACCCGCCTGGAGGTGATGACCGGCTCCTCCTACCCCGGCAACCTGGCGCTGGGCGCGGTCGACGACATCTCGCTCACCGAGAACGTCGCCCGCTCCATCGGCGTCGACCTGGCCGCCGCCGGGATCAACCTCAACTACGCGCCGGACGCGGACGTCAACTCCAACCCGGACAACCCGGTCATCGGCGTCCGCTCCTTCGGCGGCGACGGCGAGCTCGCCGCCCGGCACACCGCCGCCTATGTCCGGGGCCTGCAGTCGGCCGGCGTGGCCGCCTGCGCCAAGCACTTCCCCGGCCACGGGGACACCGCCTCGGACACCCACCTCGGGCTGCCCAGGATCGACCTGCCGCTGGACGTCTTCGGGGCCCACCTGGCGCCGTTCCGCGCGGCGGTCGCGGCGGGCGCCAAGTCGATCATGACGGCGCACATCCTGTTCCCTGCCTACGACACCGAGATGCCCGCCACCATGTCCCGGGCGATCCTCACCGACCTGCTGCGCAAGGACCTCGGCTACGACGGCCTGATCGTCACCGACGGCATCGAGATGGGCGCCATCTCCGGCACCCACGGCATCGCCGAGGGCACCGTCAAGGCCATCGCCGGCGGCGCCGACGCCATCTGCGTCGGCGGCGGCCTCCAGGACGAGGCGACCTTCCTCTACCTGCGCGACGCCCTGATGTGGGCCGTCCGCGAGGGACGGCTCTCCGAGGACCGGCTGCACGAGGCCGCCGAGCGCAACCGGGCCGTGGCCCGCTGGTCCGCCTCGGTGCGGGCGCAGGGCGCCGCGACCGTCGAGCCCGGCATCGGCCTCACCGCCGCCCGCCGCGCCCTGCGCGTCCAGGGCGAGCTGCGTCCGCTGCGGGGCGTCCCCCATGTGGTGGAATTCTCACCCGCGGCGAATTTCGCCGTCGGCGACGAGACCGCGTGGGGCCTGTCGGGGCCGCTCGCCGACGTCATCCCCGGCACCACGCTCACCCGCGTCGGCGCGCCGCACTCCTCCCGCATCGAGACCTTCGGGCTGCTGCACACCGCTGTGGACAACCTGGACGGGGCGGTGGACATCACCCCGCTGCTCGGCGCGGCCGTCGGGCGCCCGCTGGTGATCGTCGTCCGCGACCTGCACCGCTACGTCTGGATGAAGCGCGCCGCACTGGAGTTGACGGCTGCCCGCCCCGACGCGGTGGTGGTCGAGGTCGGCACCGCCTACGGTCTGGAGGAGACCTTCGCCGGGCGCGGAGTGACCGTGCTCACGACCTTCGGCGGCGCCCGCGTCTGCGGGATCGCCGCCGCCGAGGCCCTGGCCGGACCGGCTGCCGCCCGCACCGGCCGGGTGGCCTGACACCGCGCGCACAGGCCCGCGCGATATGCCGGGTACCGTCCGGCGGCAGGACCGGCCGGAAGTGCCCGGGGGCAAGTTCTCACCTGCGGTTGACCTGACGTGCCACCATGAGTGCCGCAGGAACACAGACAAGGAAGTAGGAAGCGCGATGACGACCGAAGGGGGCACCGGCGTGGAGCCGTCCGTGGAGGGCGCCGGCAGCGCACGCGTCCCCAAGTACTACCGGCTCAAGAGGCATCTGCTGCAGATCACGCAGACCCAGACGCCCGGCACCCCGGTCCCGCCGGAGCGCACCCTCGCCCTGGAGTTCGAGACCTCCCGCACCACCGTGCGACAGGCGCTGCAGGAGCTGGTGGTCGAGGGCCGTCTGGAGCGCATCCAGGGCAAGGGCACCTTCGTGGCCAAACCGAAGGTGTCGCAGGCGCTGCAACTGACGTCGTACACCGAGGACATGCGGGCCCAGGGCCTGGAGCCCACCTCGCGGCTGCTGGAGGTCGGCTACGTCACCGCCGACGAGCGGTTGGCCGGGCTGCTGGACATCCGCCCCGGCGGGCGGGTGCTCCGGGTGGAGCGGCTGCGGCTCGCCAACGGCGACCCGATGGCGATCGAGGCCGCCCACCTCTCCGCCCGCCGCTTTCCCGCGCTGCGGCGGAACCTGGTCAAGTACAACTCGCTGTACTCGGCCCTGAGCGAGGTCTACGGCGTCCATGTCGCCGAGGCCGAGGAGACCATCGAGACCTCGCTGGCCACCCCGGCGGAGGCCGGGCAGCTGGGCACGGACGTCGGCCTGCCGATGCTGCTGCTGTCGCGGCACTCGTTCGACGACTCGGGCGAGCCGGTGGAGTGGGTGCGGTCCGTCTACCGCGGCGACCGCTACAAGTTCACCGCAAGGCTCCGCCGGCCGGACTAGGCGCACCCGCCTTCGGCGGTGGTCGCCCGCGCAGTTCCCCGCGCCCCTGAGGGGCGCGGGGAACTGCGCGAAAACCACCCCAAAGCGCCACCTTTGCGCCCCCCACACCCCCTACCGCCTCCCCCACACTGGAGCCTGCGGCGCGAAGGCCGCCCGATCCGCATGGGGGACATCCGTGGAACTGACCAACCACCGCAGCGCCCGCACCGACACTCCCGCGCAGGCGACCCCGCTGTCGCTGACCGTCGTGCGGCACGGCGAGAGCACCGCCAACGCGGCCTTCGCCGCCGCCGAAGCGGTCGACGCGCTGGAGGTCGGCATCACCTGCCGCGACGCGGACCTCTCACTGACCTCCCTCGGCCGCGCGCAGGCCTCCGCGCTGGGACGCTGGTTCGCCTCCCGCAGGGAGGGCCCGCTGCCGCAGAGCCTGTGGGTGTCCCCCTACCTCCGCACCCAGGAGTCCGCCGAGCTGGTGCTCGCCGAGATCGACCGGGCCGGCCTGCCCCTGCCCGACCTCCGCACCGACGAGCGGCTGCGGGACCGCGAGCTGGGCGTACTGGAGATGCTGACCAAGGCGGCGATCAAGGAGTACCACCCCGCCGAGGCCGCCCGCCGCCGCCTGCTGGGCGAGCTGCGCTGGCGTCCGCCGGGCGGCGAGTCACTGGCCGACGTGGCGCTGCGGCTGCGCAGCCTGCTGCGCGACGTCTACGAGGCGGAGCCCTCGCGGCAGGTGGTGCTGGTGGCCCACGACGCCGTGGTGCTGATGCTGCGGCACATCCTCGACGGCCTGGACGAGTCCGGCCTGGAGGCGCTGCACCGGGAGGGGACCGTGGGCAACACCTCGATCACCCGCTGGTCCCGCGCCCACGACGGGCGCCTCCACCTGGACTGCTACAACGTCGCGACGCATCTGCGGACGGAGTGATCAGCTCGCGAACAGCACGACCAGTCCGACCGCGCCGACCACGATGGGGGCGATGAGCCACCAGGTCCACACGACGACCGCTCCGCCTGCGGACGGCTGCGCCTCGGCGCGCTCACGCAGTTCGTTCAGCTCGGAGACCACCTGGTCGGCCCAGGCGAGGTTCGGCGTCGCCGTGCCGTAGGCGGAGTCGGTCCTGGACATGCGCGAGCGCAGCCCGGGGCCGCCCGCCGGGAACGCCGAGGCCGCCGAGAACCCGCGTCCGCGCCGGGGCCGCTGCAGCGAGTCGTCCGCCGCGCTGCGCATCGCGCGGCGGTTCTCGCGCTTGCGCTGGCGCAGCGACACCGGGAGGGCCCAGATCTGGAACTTCTTCTCGCCCGCGCGGACCTCCACCGAGAGCGCGGCCCGCAGGGAGTCCACGTCGGTCCAGGGCACCGTGATCGTCCGCAGCGGGTTGCGGACCACCATCCGGGTCGCGTTGGCGCGGACGGACGGCCAGATCGTGTAGCCGACGAGCAGCGGGACGAGCAGCAGCATCGCGGCCGCCGCCTCCAGGGCGGCCCGGCTGCTGCCCTGGACGATGGAGTCGATGCCCAGCCACAGCACCAGGGCGATCATCAGTGCGCCGGAGATCACGCTCGGCATGGAGCGGTAGACGCGGTCCGCGTACTCGGGGGACCCGCTCTTCGTCGCCTGGTCAGGCCGGTTCTGGCCCTGGTTGTCGCTCATGCTTCCCGATTCTGCCCCAGGCGACCCCGTCGATCGCCCCAGCGCGGGTTTCTTTATGGCATCGACGGGTCCGACGAAAGTCACACCGCCCCGGCACTGCCGAAACGCTACGCGTGTAGATATGCTCAGCTGGTGAGCATGCCACCCAACCCCCCAGCCGCCGCCGTAGCCGGACTGGCCGAGGCCGCCTCCTCGGAGGCGACCCTTCGGCGCTTCCTGCACGGGCTTCCCGGCATCGACGCCGTCGGCCTCGAATCCCGCGCGGCCTCCCTCGGCACCAGGTCGATCAAGACCTCGGCCAAGGCGTACGCGATCGACCTGGCCATTTCCATGATCGACCTCACCACGCTGGAGGGCGCCGACACCCCCGGCAAGGTGCGGTCGCTCTGCGCCAAGGCGATGCGCCCCGACCCGAGCGACTCCTCGGCTCCGAGCACCGCCGCCATCTGCGTCTATCCGGACATGGTCGCCACCGCGCGCACCGCGCTGAACGGCAGCCGGGTCCAGGTCGCGGCCGTGGCCACCGCCTTCCCCTCCGGACGGGCCGGGTTGCCGGTGAAGCTCGCCGACACGGCCGAGGCCGTGGCGGCGGGGGCCGACGAGATCGACATGGTGATCGACCGGGGTGCCTTCCTCTCCGGCCGCTACCTGGAGGTCTTCGAGATGATCCAGGCGGTCAAGGCCGCGTGCCGCCGCCCGGACGGCAGCTCCGCGCACCTCAAGGTGATCTTCGAGACGGGAGAGCTGCAGACGTACGACAACGTCCGCCGCGCCTCCTGGCTGGCGATGCTCGCCGGGGCCGACTTCATCAAGACCTCCACCGGCAAGGTCGCCGTCAACGCGACGCCGCCGGTGACGCTGGTGCTGCTCGAGGCCGTCCGCGACTTCCGCGAGGCGACCGGCGTGCAGGTGGGCGTGAAGCCCGCCGGCGGCATCCGCACCACCAAGGACGCCATGAAGTACCTGGTCATGGTGAACGAGACGCTGGGCGACGACTGGCTCTCGCCCGACTGGTTCCGCTTCGGCGCCTCCAGTCTGCTCAACGACCTGCTGATGCAGCGCCAGAAGCTGACCACCGGCCGGTACTCCGGTCCCGACTACGTGACGGTGGACTGAGCCGTGGCTACTCCAAAGACAAGCACCAAGACCGGCAAGAAGACCGCCGCCGCTGCCGTCGAGGCCCCCAGGGCGGCCACCAGCGGCCGCAAGCTCTTCGAGTACGCGCCGGCCCCCGAGTCCCGCGCCGCCGCAGGCGAGATCGCGGGCTCCTACGGCCACTACATCAACGGCGAGTTCGTCGAGAGCACCGGCAAGGAGACCCTGACCACGGTCGACCCGTCGACCGAGCAGGCGCTCGCCGAGATCGCCCAGGGCACGGCCAAGGACGTCGACCGCGCGGTCGCGGCCGCCCGCGAGGCCTTCACCTCCTGGTCCGCGCTGCCCGGCGCCGAGCGCGGCAAGTACCTCTTCCGCATCGCCCGGATCATCCAGGAGCGGTCGCGCGAACTGGCCGTCCTCGAATCGATCGACAACGGCAAGCCGATCCGCGAGACCCGCGACTTCGACCTGCCCATGGTCGCAGCGCACTTCTTCTACTACGCGGGCTGGGCCGACAAGCTGGAGTTCGCCGGCTACGGCCCGAACCCGCGCCCGGTCGGCGTGGCCGCCCAGGTCATCCCCTGGAACTTCCCGCTGATGATGCTCGCGTGGAAGATCGCCCCGGCGCTCGCCACCGGCAACACGGTGGTGCTGAAGCCCGCCGAGACCACCCCGCTGACCGCCCTGCGCTTCGCGGAGATCTGCCGCCAGGCGGGCCTGCCGCGCGGCGTGGTCAACATCGTCACCGGCGACGGCCGCACCGGGGCCGCGCTGACCGGCCACCCCGGCGTCGACAAGGTCGCCTTCACCGGCTCCACCGACGTCGGCCGCGCCATCGCGCGCACCCTGGCCGGCAGCCGCACCAAGCTCTCCCTCGAGCTGGGGGGCAAGGCCGCCAACATCGTCTTCGACGACGCGCCGATCGACCAGGCGGTCGAGGGCATCGTCAACGGCATCTTCTTCAACCAGGGCCACGTCTGCTGCGCGGGCTCGCGGCTGCTGGTGCAGGAGTCCGTCCACGACGAGGTCATGGACGCGCTCAGGCGCCGGATGGCGACGCTGCGCATCGGCGACCCGCTGGACAAGAACACCGACGTCGGCGCGATCAACTCGGCCGCGCAGCTGGCCCGCATCCGCGAGCTCACCGACGCGGGCGAGGCCGAGGGCGCCGAGCGCTGGTCCCCGGCCTGCGAGCTGCCGACGACCGGCTACTGGTTCGCGCCGACCGTCTTCACCGGCGTCAGCGCGACCCACAGGATCGCCCGCGAGGAGATCTTCGGCCCGGTGCTCTCGGTGCTGACCTTCCGCACCCCGGAGGAGGCCGTGGCCAAGGCCAACAACACCCCCTACGGGCTGTCGGCCGGCGTCTGGACCGAGAAGGGCTCGCGCATCCTGTGGATGGCGTCCAGGCTCAAGGCCGGTGTGGTGTGGTCCAACACCTTCAACAAGTTCGACCCGACCTCGCCCTTCGGCGGCTACAAGGAGTCGGGCTACGGCCGCGAGGGCGGTCGCCACGGCCTGGAGGCCTACCTCAATGTCTGACCTGATCCCACGCCTGGACGTCATGAAGACCTACAAGCTCTACGTCGGGGGAAAGTTCCCCCGCTCGGAGAGCGGACGGGTGTACGAGGTGACCGACCGTAAGACCGGCGACTGGCTCGCCAACGCGCCGCAGGGGACCCGCAAGGACACCCGGGACGCCGTGGTCGCCGCACGCAAGGCCCAGGACGGCTGGTCCTCGGCCACCGCCTACAACCGCGGCCAGATCCTCTACCGCGCGGCGGAGATGCTCCAGGGCCGCCGCGAGCAGTTCGCCGCCGAGGTGGCCGCCGCCGAGGGCATCGGCGGCAGGAAGGCAGCGGCCCTGGTGGACGCCGCCATCGACCGCTGGGTCTGGTACGCGGGCTGGACGGACAAGGTCGCCCAGATCGCGGGCTCGGCCAACCCCGTCGCCGGCCCCTACTTCAACCTGTCCGCGCCTGAGCCCACCGGCGTCGTCGGCGTCGTCGCCCCCCAGACCGGGAACGGCTTCTCGCTGCTGGGCCTGGTCTCGGCGATCGCCCCGGTGATCGCCACCGGCAACACCGCGGTGGTCGCCCTGGCGGCCGAGGCCCCGCTGCCCGGCCTCTCCCTGGGCGAGGTGCTCGCCACCTCCGACCTCCCCGGCGGCGTGGTCAACCTGATCTCGGGCCGGACCGAGGACATCGCCCCGACCCTGGCCTCCCACCAGGACGTCAACGCCATCGACCTCACCGGCGTGATTTCCCTCGAAGGTCCCGGCTCGGCGCGGGAGCTCGAGGTGCTCGCAGCGGATACCCTTAAACGTGTACGGCGTCCCTCCCTCGCACCCACCGGCGAGGACTGGACAGCCGCTCCGGGCACCGATCGTCTGATGGCCTTCCTGGAGACCAAGACGGTCTGGCACCCGATGGGAATCTGAGGCCACCACCTCGGAAACCCCCGCAAGCCGGGCGGCCCCCACCCAACCCCCCTGGGTCCGGTCGCCCGTTGAGAACGGGCACGCGCTCCTCCCCCCCGAGTGCGTGCCCGTTCGCGCGCTCCGGCGTCGCCGGCCGCGGCCGCGGCGAGGTCCGGAGCCGGTGACCGGGACATCGGTCCATGCGGTATCGGGCGCCCGCGCCCATGCGTCAGACTTGTGTCCTGTGAGCGACTTCCAGCCGAACCCCGCCCTGCCTGCCCGTGTCGTCCTGCTGTGCGGTCCGTCGGGGTCGGGGAAGTCGACGTTGGCCGAGCGGGCCGGGCTGCCGGTGCTGCAGCTCGACGACTTCTACAAGGACGGCGACGACCCGACCCTGCCCCTCCTGCCCGACGGCGGCGGCACCGACTGGGACCACCCGGGATCGTGGCACGGCGAGGACGCGATGGCGGCGATCCGGGCGCTGTGCGCGGACGGCCGGGCCGAGATACCGGTCTACTCGATCCCCGACAACGGCCGGGTGGGGACGCACACCCTGGCCCTGGACGGAGCCCGCGCCTTCATCGCCGAGGGGATCTTCGCCGCCGAGATCGTGCGCGGCTGCGAGGCGGAGGGGCTGCTCGGGGACGCCGTCTGCCTGCGGAACCGGCCGCTCACCACGGCCTGGCGGCGGTTCCGGCGCGATGTGCGCGAGCACCGCAAGTCCGTCCCCTACCTGCTGCACCGCGGCTGGCGGCTGATGCGCGCCGAGCGCGGGATCATCGCCGGGCAGGTGGCCAAGGGCGCGTTCGCCTGCGACGGGTCCGAGGCGCTGGCACGGTTGCGGGCGGTGGTCCGCGCGACCGAGCGGGCCAGGGAGCAGCTGGCAGTCGGGTGACCGGCCGGGCGCGGGCGGACATGCGGGAACGGGCGCGGCCACCCCTCCCCCGAGAGGTACCGCACCCGTCCCCCACCGCCGCGGCCTCCGGTCCCCCGACCGGCCCCCGTCCGCGGCGTTCCCCGCTCCCCCACATTCACCCCGGGCGTGCTGCCCCGTAATCCCCCCGGATCACGCGGCCCCCGCGGTCGTTCACCCTTCGGCGTCGTGCTCTGGTCCGATCAGGCCACCAGCTCGCCGAAAGCCATGCCCAGGTCGCCGTCGGCCGACGCCAGGGACTCGTCCTCACGCAGCCGGCGCAGTGCGCGCCAGATGCTGCTCTTCACCGTACCGACGCTGATGTTCAGCACATCGGCGATCTCCGGGTCGGTGCGGCCCTCGTAGTAGCGGAGCACCAGCATGGTGCGCTGGGTCTCCGGGAGCTTGGCGAGCGCCTGCCACAGGACGGCACGCAGCTCGGTGCCGCCCATGGCGTCGGTGTCGCCGACGGTCTCCGGCATCTCCTCGGTCGGGTACTCGTTGACCTTGCGGCGACGCCAGGCGGAGATGTGCAGGTTGGTCATGGTCCGGCGCATGTAGCCGCCGACCGCGGCCTTGTCGGTGATCCGGTCCCACGCCCGGTAGGTGCTGAAGAGCGCGCTCTGCAGCAGGTCCTCGGCGGCGTAGCGGTCACCGGTCAGATGGTAGGCGGTGGCGTACAGGGAGGCACGGCGCTCCCGGACATAGGCCGAGAACTCCTCCTCGTTGCTGCTGCTCCGGGTGGTGCTCCGGTCAGCGACTGCGGCGAGCGAGGCTCCCCCCTGCGCGCCCTCCTGTACGGCACCGCTTCCCCCCGGGAGTTCGCGGACCGTGGTTCCGAGAACCACGCCCCGCAGCGACAACGTCATCGTGTTCATGGTGCAGGTGGTGCTGCTGCCCGCGCCGTGGCGGTGGTGCTGCTGCGGCGCGTGCCCGGGGCGCGCGGCGCGAAGGGCCGTGACGTTCCGGCCTTCGATGACTGCGTTCATGCTGCGCTCCCAGGGTGGGTCGTCGGTGCTGGTCCGCCGCAGTCCCCCGACTCCGGCAAGCAATAGCCTGCCCCCGGCTCGTCATGACGGTGTCCGCCGACTGTCACAGGGCTGTCACAGAGCCCTCCGGCGAGGAAGAAGACCCAAGGGGTCGATCAAGCGCGTGGTGATAGGCCAGAATGGCGGGCGTGTCACATCTGCTGCTCATCGAGGACGACGACGCCATCCGGACGGGTCTTGAACTCGCCCTGACCAGGCAGGGCCATCAAGTATCGGCCGCTGCCTCGGGCGAGGACGGCCTGAAGCTGTTCAAGGAGAAGCGCCCCGACCTGATCGTGCTGGACGTGATGCTGCCCGGCATCGACGGCTTCGAGGTCTG
>Ga0302314_10002707_pt1 | contig 32859 bp, 34 predicted proteins | sample III_Palsa_N2_3_FD_200533 | JGI IMG/M metagenome (GOLD analysis project Ga0302314, IMG submission 200533) | Peat permafrost microbial communities from Stordalen Mire near Abisko, Sweden - III_Palsa_N2_3 | ecosystem: Environmental > Terrestrial > Soil > Palsa > Peat permafrost | place: Sweden...
TTAGGGCTATTATGACGACACAAGACCACACCCATGTTCGCCCCTGGCGCGCCATCGATCGGCGCAAATCTCGTCAGATCCATGTGGGATCCGTACCTGTAGGGGGCGATGCCCCGATCACCGTACAGTCGATGACCAACACGGTGACGGGCGATGCGGCCGCGACGATCGCCCAGATACGTCAGCTGGAGGAAGCCGGGGCCGACATAGTGCGGGTCTCCTGTCCGGACGAAGACGCCACGGCCGCCTTCAAGACGATCGCCAAGGCGGCGCGCGTTCCGTTGGTCGCCGATATTCACTTTCACTACAAACGCGGGATCGAGGCGGCCAAAGCCGGCGCGGCGTGCCTGCGCATCAACCCGGGCAATATCGGTTCGCCCACGCGCGTGCGCGAGGTCATCCAGGCGGCTCGCGATCACGGGTGCTCGATGCGGATCGGCGTCAATGCGGGCTCTTTGGAACGTGAACTCCTCGAGCGCTATGGTGAACCATGTCCGCAGGCCATGGTGGAAAGCGCGCTAAACCACGCGCGCATCCTGCAGGATAACGACTTCCACGAATTCAAGATCAGCGTGAAGGCTTCGGACGTGTTCATGACCGTGGCCGCCTATCAGATGCTGGCCGAAGCGGTGGATTGCCCACTGCATCTGGGCGTCACCGAGGCTGGCGCGCTCCGCTCGGGAACCATAAAATCGGCGATCGGCATGGGCAGCCTTCTCTGGGCCGGCATCGGCGACACCATTCGGGTCTCACTTGCCGCCGATCCGGTTGAGGAGATCAAGGCCGGCTTCGACATCCTCAAGTCGCTCGGTCTTCGTCACCGCGGCATCAACATCATCGCCTGCCCGTCGTGTGCGCGGCAGGGCTTCAATGTCATCGAGACCGTCAACAAGCTCGAAGAGCGTCTCAAGCACATCTCGACGCCGATGAGCCTGTCGATCATCGGTTGCGTGGTCAACGGCCCAGGGGAAGCCCTGATGACCGATGTCGGCTTCACCGGCGGCGGGGCAGGGTCGGGCATGGTCTATATGGCCGGCAAGCCCGACCACAAGATGGATAACGCCCACATGGTCGATCACATCGTCGAGCTGGTAGAGGCGAAGGCCGCCGAGATCGACGCCGCCACGGCGGCCAGGGAAAATGCGAAGCCCGGCGTGTTGCAGGCCGCCGAATAGGCTTTCGAGGCCCGTCCTTGGCGACTCTCGTTTCCGCGTGGAAAGCCGCCAAGGCTCGCCTCGAGGCGGCCGGCGTGGAGGGACCGGTCATTGATGCGCGGTTGCTCGTCGAGGCCGCGTCCGGAGCGAGCCGGATCGACATCATCACCGACCCGCACCGTCAACTGAGCGATGATCAGGAACGAGCCTTGGAGGCGCTGGTCGCCCGGCGCGAGCAACGCGAGCCCGTCAGCCATATCCTGGGTGTCCGCGGCTTCTGGAAGATCATGCTCAAGGTAACCCCGGATGTGCTCACGCCACGGCCCGATACCGAGAGTCTGCTCGATGTGGTGCTGCCCAGGATCTCCGCCGACCGGGCCGTCTCGGTGCTCGATCTCGGCGTTGGGTCCGGAGCTATTTTGCTTGCGATCCTCGCTGAGCGCCCGGCTGCGCGTGGGCTCGGCGTCGACGTTTCGGCGGAGGCGGTGGCGGTGGCGCGCGAGAACGCCGCGAATCTCGGGCTCGCCTCCCGTGTGGCGTTGCTGCGCGGTGATTGGACGGCGGGACTGGCGCCCGAGAGCTTCGATGTCGTCGTCGCCAATCCGCCCTATATACCGACCGCCGACATCGAAGGTCTCGCGCCGGAAGTGCGTGACCACGAGCCCTGGCTCGCTCTGGACGGCGGTCTGGATGGATTGGACGCCTATCGGGACATCGCCCCGCAGATCATGCGCGTGCTGAGGCCGGGCGGCGTCTTCGCGGCCGAAATAGGACTGGGTCAGGCGCCGGACGTCCAGGCGCTGTTCCGGCAAGCGGGGGCGGTGGACGTCTCGGTCCACGATGATCTGACCGCCCGCCCGCGTATCATCGCCGGGATGAAGAAAGCACTTGGAGAACCGCCGCCGAACGGCTAGAGCAGACTCGTCTCCACCTGAATTTCCGGAGTATGAGGCCTCGGCGTCTCGCCCAGATAGGGCGTCGCCCAAAGCCTCGCCGGGTGCGCGGTCGACAAAATCCTTGCGAATGCGCGCTAATGGCTGGTCGGCGGAGACAGAGAACAGGGCGCGTCGCTGAACAGTGGTCGAGGCGAATGTGACCTCGGAGAAAAGTACCGCAAGCCGCCGGTCACCACGTCGGGAACGACACGTTGGCGGTCCGCAACAGGTCGAAATAGCATGAGAGATTTCAAGGGTATGAAGCGTCAGCGTGGACGCAACCGCGGTAGCGGTGGCAATAGCGGGAAACCGCAACACAACACCAATCGCGCCTTCGATTCGAATGGTCCCGATGGGGTCAAGGTCCGTGGCGCGGCCCAGCACGTGTACGAGAAGTACCAGCAGTTGGCGCGAGATGCGCACACGGCCGGTGATCGGGTTGTCGCCGAGAACCACCTGCAACACGCCGAGCACTATTTCCGCGTCATGCGCGCCATGCAGCCACAACGACCCGTTTCGGAGATCATCGGCCGCGATCAGTTCGTGTCGGGCTATGATATTGATTTTGAGGACGAAAGCGGCATGGGCGACGCCGGTGAGTCCGACGTGGGTGACGCCGTGGCCAGCGAATCCGGCGATGGAGACCGCTTGGAGAGCCGCCGGGACGATCGACCGCGCGAGGAGTACCGCCCGCGCGAAGACTATCGTCCGCGGGAGGAGGCGCGATATTCGGAACCCCGTTCTCGCGACGATCGTTCTCGCGACGACCGTGGTCAAGTGGACCGCAATCAGCCGGACCGGAACGCTTCTGAACGAACGGCTTCCGAACGCCCTCCCGCCGAACGGCCACAGAACGATCGGCCGCAGCAGGACAGAGCGGCGAGCGAGCGGTCCAGCCGGACCTATCGGGACGAGCGTTCCCGCTACAATCGCGACGAGCGTCCGCGCGCCGAGCCGCGCGCGGAACAGGTTGAGCGCCCCGCTGGGGATCCGATGTCCGTCGTCGAACCTCAAGCAACGCCATTGACGGCCCCGGCCCCGGCCCCGGTCTCGGCCAACGTGCTGCGCGCCGACGATGGCGAGGTGAGCCATGCTCCGGCATTCCTGCAAGTCCGCCCCGCTGAACCTCGCGAAGAAGGGGCGGTGGAACCACGCCGTCCGCGCAGGCGCCGCGCGCCGGCCGCCGCCGAGAGCAGCCAGACCGCCAGTGAACCTGCGCCGACGACGGAAGAAGTCTAAGGGTCTCGGACCGCGGGCGTCTGGCCTATCGGCGGTCCCCCAGACAAAGCGAGCGCCAACGCTATCGTAGCGCTTTGGGCCGGGACGCCCGCCGTCCAGGTCTTATGCCGCCGTGAGACCTTGGCCGGCGAGTCGACGATCGAGGCCCAGCCATGGGCCGAGCCGGGCGAGCACTTTGGACTTGGTGTGTGGGACGCAGGCCTCGATGCAAGCCAGCAGAGGCTCGACGGGTCCGTCGTTGAGAAAGTGGTTGCCGCCGGCGATGGCCTGGAAGCGAACCGGGCGCCGAAAGGTGTGAGTCGCCGTCAGCGCCCGGGCCGTCTCGATGGGAGCGAAATCGTCGGCGTCGCCATGCACCACATGCACCGGGACCTGAAGTCGTTTCAAAGCGGTGCGCACATCGCCAAGCTGCGCGGGTTGCCCGTTGATTTCCTTGACCGCATTCTGCAGGTCACGCGGTATCACGCCGCCCAGCCGCGCACCCAGCTGCAGAAGGCGGCGGGCGGTGGGGCCCGGCTCGCCGAGATAGCTGGACAACAACACCAGGCTGGCGACACGCGCTGGTTGAGCCTCCGCCATCAGCGTGGCGATCGCGCCGCCGTAGGATTGACCGACAAGGATGAGCTTCTGGTCCTTAGGTCCATCGAGCAGGGGTAGAAGAGCGCGCGCCTGCAGACGGATGTCCGGTACGCAGTGTCCGGGCTCGCTGCCGGCGAACCCCGGGCGGTCGACCACCACCATTTCTCGATCCGTCGGCAAGGCCGCCAGGACGGGCGCCCAATACTCCGCCCACGACGGCGCTCCTGTGATGACGACGAACTTCCATGGCGCTGGCCGCTCCCGCGGGGTGGCGATCGCCGATATCTTCCAGCCCAGGCCACCGCCAGCGGCGAAGCTGATGCGCTTCACCACTGTATCGGGATAGTCCGCCGATGTCGGGCGGTGTTCGACCCGTCCGTGCAGCGTTGCCTCCAGGCACGCCCAGCCGACACCGAGTATCCCCTTAGGTCGATTGTTCGCCATGCAGCCCTCCTGGATTCGCCTCGAGCGCGTCTGCGCTGACACATCGCTCTCGAGGATCATCACGATCGCCAGACAACGCGGAGATTTTCGTTTCGCTGCGCTGAATGCCCCATGAACGCGTTGATCAACGCCGAGGCGCCACTCTTGTGTGGCGTTTTGGCCACACTACATCGGTTCGGACATTGTTTTCGCGAGGCCCCATGAACATCGATCTCTATTCCGACCGCGCCAAACAGGCGATCCAGTCGGCCCAGTCCCTGGCCTTGGCCCGACGCCATCAGCAGCTCGCTCCCGAGCATCTGCTGAAAGTGCTTCTTGAGGAGAAGGACGGTCTTGGCCGCGCCCTCATCGAGAGCGCCGGTGGTCGTCCGGACGCCGCCGATCAGGCTGTCGAAGCCCTGCTGGCGAAGACGCCGAAGGTCGAGGGCGGAAGCGGTCAACTCTATATGAAACCCGAAACCGCGAGCGTGTTCGCCGCGGCCGAGGAAGGGGCCAAGGTGGCCGGCGACGCTTTCGTCACCACCGAACGGCTGCTGATCGCCCTGGCCAAGGAAGGCGGCGAGGCGGCCAAGGCCCTCGCAAGCGCCGGCGCTAACGCGAAGGGGTTGGAGGCCGCCGCCCAAACCTTGCGCAAAGGGCGCACCGCCGACAGCGCCTCCGCCGAGGAAGGCTATGACGCCCTCAAACGCTACGCCCGTGACCTCACCCAGGCGGCGCGTGATCAGAAACTCGATCCGGTGATAGGCCGCGACGAGGAGATCCGGCGCACCATCCAGGTTCTCGCCCGTCGCACCAAGAACAACCCCGTGCTGATCGGTGAGCCGGGCGTCGGCAAGACTGCGATCGTCGAGGGCCTCGCCCAGCGGATCGTCAATGGCGACGTGCCTGAAAGCCTCAAGGACAAGAAGCTCCTGGCCCTCGACATGGGCTCGCTGATCGCCGGCGCCAAATACCGCGGCGAGTTCGAGGAGCGGCTGAAGGCGGTGCTCGGCGAGGTCACCGCCGCGGAGGGGTCGATCATCCTTTTCATCGACGAGATGCACACCCTGGTCGGCGCCGGAAAAGCCGACGGGGCGATGGACGCCTCGAATCTGCTCAAGCCCGCCCTGGCGCGCGGCGAACTGCATTGCGTGGGCGCCACCACGCTCGATGAATACCGCAAGCACGTCGAAAAGGACGCAGCGCTGGCCCGCCGGTTTCAGCCGGTGTTCGTCGGCGAGCCGACTGTCGAGGACACCGTTTCGATCCTGCGCGGCCTGAAGGAGAAGTATGAGACGCATCACGGCGTCCGCATCTCGGACGCCGCTATCGTTGCGGCCGCCACGCTGTCGAACCGCTACATCACCGATCGCTTCCTGCCCGACAAGGCGATCGACCTCATCGACGAGGCCGGCAGCCGCGTGCGCATGGCCGTGGACTCCAAACCCGAGGAACTCGACGAGATCGATCGCCGCATCGTTCAGCTGAAGATCGAACGCGAGGCCCTGGCCAAGGAGACAGACGCCGCCTCCAAGCAGCGGCTGGCCCATCTCAACGACGAACTCGACGGCCTTGAAGCCGACTCGGAAGAGATGACAGGGCGCTGGCGGACCGAAAAGCAGAAGGTCGGCCAGGCCGCCCAGGCGCGTGAGGCTCTCGAGCGTTTGCGCGCCGAACTGGCGGCGGCGCAGCGGCGAGGCGATCTGCAACGCGCCTCGGAAATCGCCTACGGCGAGATTCCCCAGCTCGAGAAGCGCCTGGAAGAGGACGACCGCGTCGCCGACGAACAGGCCATGACGCCCGAAGTGGTCGACGCCGAGCAGATCGCCTCGGTGGTGTCACGCTGGACGGGGGTGCCAGTCGAGAAGATGCTGGAGGGTGAGCGCGAAAAGCTGCTGCGCATGGAAGATTCCCTGCGTGGCCGCGTGGTCGGCCAGGAAGAGGCGCTCGAGGCGGTCTCCGACGCGGTTCGCCGCGCCCGCGCCGGGTTGCAGGACGCCGGCCGGCCGATCGGCTCGTTCCTGTTCCTGGGACCGACCGGTGTCGGCAAGACCGAGCTGACCAAGGCCCTGGCCGAGTTTCTGTTCGACGACGAGGCGGCGATCACCCGCCTCGACATGAGCGAATATATGGAAAAGCACTCGGTCAGCCGGATGATCGGCGCGCCTCCGGGCTACGTCGGCTATGACGAGGGTGGCGCGCTCACGGAAGCCGTGCGGCGCCGGCCCTATCAGGTCGTGCTGTTCGACGAAGTCGAAAAGGCCCATCCCGATGTGTTCAACGTTCTGTTGCAGGTTCTGGATGACGGCCGCCTCACGGACGGCCAGGGTCGTACGGTCGATTTCCGCAACACCCTGATCATCATGACCTCCAACCTCGGTTCGGAATTCCTCGCCGCCCAGGGCGAGGGCGAAGAGACCGAGGCCGTGCGGCCGATGGTCATGGATGTCGTCCGCAGGCACTTCCGGCCGGAGTTCCTGAACCGCATCGACGAGATCATCCTCTTCAAGCGCCTCGGCAGGGCCCAGATGGACTCGATCGTGAAGATCCAACTGCAGCGGGTGGACAAGCTGCTCGAAGCGCGCCGCATGACGGTCGCGGTCGATGCGCTCGCCCGGCACTGGCTGGGTGAACGCGGCTACGACCCCGTCTATGGGGCCCGACCGCTGAAGCGCGTCATTCAGAAGGATCTGATCGACCCGATCGCCCGCAAGCTTCTGGCCGGCGATTTCACCGACGGTTCGGTGATCCAGGTCGGCGTGGGCGCCGACGGTCTGGAGATCGGGCGTGCAACAGTGAATTGAGACACGAAAAACCCCGCGCCACCAGGTGGCGCGGGGTTCTTTCGGCTAGTTCGACGCCTAGCGGTGGACGGGATGGGCGAGCGCGTGTCCGCCGCGATAGTAGCCGCCATGATAGTACCCGCCATGGTACCAGCCGCCACGGTAACCGCCCCAGCCCCAGCCGGGGCCATAGTATCCGCCGTAGTAGGCCGGACCGTAATACCCGCCGTAATAGGGGCCGTATGCGCCGTCATAGGCGTAGGCCGCGCCTAGCGCCGCGCCGGCCGCAACGCCCCAACCCCATCCGCAACAACCCCAGCCGCCGTATCCGCCGCGGTATCCGCCCCATCCGCCACGATAGCCGCCCCACCCGCCGCGATAACCGCCGCCGTGGTAGCCGCCTCCGCCGTATCCGTGGCCTACGACGTGCACGCCGCCGTGACCGCCGCCCGCGAGGCTTCCGCCGCCGCCGTGGGCGGCCGCGCTGGCCGTGACGGGCGCAGCGGTGGCCAGGATCGAGCCGGCGATGGTGAGAGCCGCCGCGCCCGTGCTAAGAAGCTTGTTCATGTTGAGTCTCCTGTTCCAGTCTCTGGTGGCTTCGACGCCCAACAAACGGACGCCATTCACCAACGCTTGACTTGGAAACTAGCCCACTCTCCCTGAACCGGGTTTGAACGGGATTGACAGGCTTCAAGCAGCCTGACGCACGGCGGCGTCGCCTAGTTCAAGGTCACGGTTCGAAGACTGCCGCGGGTTTCCACCCGGCGCATCACCGCGATCGCATCGCCCTGCATATCCACCGGCTTGGCCAGGGTGATCACGAACCAGCCGCCGTCCGGCAGTCCCGCGAAACTGAAATGGTTGTCGGAGTCACAGGTGGTCTTCTTCGCGAACCGGGCGTAGTCGCCCGACGGCGCCGAGGGTGTCCGGGCGCGCACGATGTCGAGCGGCACCGCCGCAGCGACAGGCGAACCATACAGGATGAACATCCGCCGGCGGGTCCACGGTGTCTCCGGGGTCAGGATCACGTCGCCGCCCTGACAGGTGTAGCGCGATGAGGCGGTGTGGAACCCCAACGATCCGACGATCGTCCCCGATCCAGCCTGTGCTGACCAGGCGAAATCCTCGGGACGGAAGACACTGGAAGAACCTGAAGGAGGGGGCGAGCCGGCATAGGGCGCGGGGGCCACCGGGCCCATCGGTTCCTCGGCGCAGGCGGCCAGCGATACGGCAGCCACCGTAATGAGGGCAAAGCGTTTCATGCCTCTCAACCTACGGCGGACCGGCCGCGTGGGCAACGTCGGAACGACGCCACGTCAGTCCGCCCATCGATTGGAACCCGGTTGCCCCTTGGCGGGCGTCGACTTAGCGGCGATAACCTCGGGCGAAGACCGCTCGACGGTCACCTATCAGATTGTGGGAAGAGATCATCATGAAGGCCGCCGTCCTGCGCGAAGTGAGAACGCCGCTCCAGATCGAGCATGTCCAGATCAGCAAGCCTGGTCCGCACGAGGTCCTGATTCGCACCGCCGCCGCCGGCGTCTGCCACTCGGACTTGCATTTCATCGAGGGCTCCTATCCCCACCCGCTTCCGGCCGTGCTCGGTCACGAAAGTTCCGGTATCGTCGAGCAGGTTGGCTCCGAGGTGCGGACGGTGAAGCCGGGCGACCATGTGATCACCTGTCTTTCGGCGTACTGCGGTCACTGCGAGCATTGCGTGACCGGCCATATGAGCCGCTGCATCAGTCCGGACACGCGTCGCGACAAGACAGACGCACCGCGCCTGTCCCAGGAGCACGGGCCGATGCTGCAATATCTGAATCTGTCGTCGTTCGCCGAACAGATGCTGATCCACGAGCATGCCTGCGTCGCCATCCGCAAGGACATGCCGCTCGATCGCGCGGCCTTGATCGGCTGCGGCGTTCTGACCGGCGTGTGCGCCGTGTTCAACACCGCCAAGGTGCGCCCGGGCGACACGGTCGCCGTGATCGGCTGCGGCGGGGTCGGCCTGGCCGCCATCAACGGCGCGGCGATCGCCGGGGCCAGCCGGATCATCGCGGTCGACATGTCGCCGGCAAAGGACAACCTTTCTCGGGTGTTCGGGGCGACCGACTTCGTGTGCGGTTCAGATGGGGACGCGGTGAAGGCGGTCCTCGACATGACCAGGGGCGGGGTCGACCAGAGTTTCGAGGCGGTCGGCCTGAAAGTCACGGCAGAACAGGCCTTCGGCATGCTCAAGCGCGGCGGCACCGCAAACATCATTGGGATGATTCCTGTCGGCCAAAACATCGAGATTCCCGGCGCGGCGCTGCTTGGCGCGAAGAGGATTCAGGGTTCGTTGATGGGGTCGAACCACTTCCCGGTCGACATGCCCAAGCTGGTCGACATGTATCTGGCCGGCAAGCTGAAGCTCGATGAGATGATCTCACGCCGCATCAAGCTCGAAGAGGTCAACGAGGCCTTCGTGGAAATGAAGAGCGGCCAAATCGCCCGCTCGGTGATCGTCTTCGACGCCTGACGCGGGCCGCGCGCCCGGCGGTGGCCTCGGGACGGCGCAGCGGTCCCATGCTAGGCACGCCCATGCCTCCCGCGCCGCCGACCGTCGATCAGTGCACCGGCTTGCCGGGCCCCCGTCGCACGGTCGCGATCGCTTCGGTTCTCGTCGCTCTGGTGTTGGTGGTGCTCGACGCCGCCATCGCCAACGTGGCGTTGCCGACGATCGCGCGTTCGCTGCATGTCACGCCCGCCCAGTCCGTCTGGGTCGTCACCGCCTACCAGATCGCCCTGGTGATGGCCCTGCTGCCGTGCGGCGCGCTTGGCGAAAGCATCGGCTACCGCAAAGTGTTCACCACCGGCGTAGCCATCTTCACAGGGGCGTCTGCCCTCTGCGCTTTTTCGCCCTCGCTCCCATGGCTCGTTGCCGCCCGCTTCATCCAGGGGCTTGGCGGGGCGGCGGTCATGTCGCTCGCCCTCGCCTTGATCCGCTTCGTCGTGCCGCACGAACGAGTGGGCGCCGCCATCGGCTGGAACGCGCTCACCGTGGCGCTGTCGTCGGCCGCCGGCCCGACGATCGGCGCGTCGATCCTCGCGGGCCTGAGCTGGCCCTGGCTGTTCGCGGTCAATCTTCCCGTGGGGGCGGTGGCGCTGCTCGCAACCCGCGCCTTGCCGGACGTCGCCGGCTCGGCGCGACGGCTGGACCTGATCAGCGTGGCGCTGAACGCCGGGACCTTCGCCTGCCTGGTCGTCGGCGCCGAACTGCTGCCGGCTAGACCGGTGCTGGCCGTGGTACTGGCCGCCGCCGCGGCGGCATGCCTGATCGCACTGGTGCGGCGAGAGGCCCCGCAAGCGGCGCCACTGATCCCGCTCGACCTGCTCGGCTCGCACTCGTTCCGCGTTTCGGTGATCGCCTCGGTCTGCTGTTTCGCTGGCCAGACCATCGGCATGGTGGCGCTGCCGTTCTACCTGCAGCATGGGCTGCGACAGAGCGCCTTGATGACAGGCCTATACATCACCCCCTGGCCGCTCAGCGTGGCCGTCGTTGCGCCGATCACCGGCCGTCTCTCCGACCGTTTGCCGAGCGCCTGGCTGTGCGCGATCGGCGGTGTGGCTCTGGCGCTCGGCCTGGCGGCGATTTCGCTGTGGCCGTCACGGGATGGCCCGGCGTCGCTGATCCCGCTCGTCGTGCTGTGCGGCCTGGGCTTCGGCCTGTTCCAGGCGCCGAACAACCGCAACATGCTGCTGGCCGCGCCTCGGGCGCGTAGCGGGGCCGCCGGTGGTATGCAGGGGACGGCGCGCCTGGTCGGCCAGACCACCGGCGCCGTCATCATGACCCTGCTCTTCACCCTCGTCTCGCTGGATACGGCGCCACGTATCGGTCTCGCCATCGGGGCCGCGCTCACCCTGGCGGCCGGACTGGTGAGCACGCTGCGCGCCAGTCCGACCCCGGCCAGCATCGTGGTGGAGATGTGACGATGAATGCACCCGTTCCCACACTTCGCGTGGCGCGGCCGACGGACGATCTCGATCGCCTGCTGCCGTTCTACAGGGACGGCCTCGGCCTGCGCGTACTCTATCGTTTCGAGGACCACGACGGCTTCGACGGCGTCATGCTGGGCCTGGAGGGTGCGCTCTATCATTTCGAGTTCACCCGCGCGCGCGGCCATACGGCGGGCAGGGCGCCAACGAAGGATAACCTGCTGATCTTCTATCTGCCCGCGGAGGAAGCGTGGCGCGGGGCGATCGAGCGGATGAGCAACGCCGGCTTCGCACCTGTCGCGGCCTTCAATCCCTATTGGGATCGCAACGGCGTCACTTTCGAGGACCCGGACGGCTACAGGATCGTCCTCCAGCGCCCCGCCTGGTCGATTTAAAGGAGCGCCCGCACCTTCTCGACCGGCCGGCACAGCGCGGCGCCCTTCGGCGACACCACGATCGGGCGTTCGACCAGGATCGGGTGGGCGACCATGGCGTCGACTATGGCATCGTCCGAAACATCCGGCCTGGTCAGGCCCAGCTCCTCTGCGGGTGTTCCGCGGACGCGAAGGATGTCGCGCGGCCTGACCCCCATGCGCGCCAACAGATCGATCAACTGATCCCGCCGCCACCCGGCCTTGAGGTACTCGACCACCTCCGGCTGATGTCCCGCCTCGCGGATGGCGGCCAGGGCGTTGCGCGATGTCCCACAGCTGGGGTTGTGGAAGATGGTGATGGCGGCCATTGCGCCGGCTCCTGTTTTGCGGTTGCAAGGCGGATCAGTTTCCATCCTTCGCCCCGCTAAAGCCAGAGGCCGGCCATGCGCGCCCTGACCAGTTTCCACGCCGCCGCCTTCGCCGATACACTCATTGCGCTGGGAGCGGCCTTCCTGCTGGGGGCCTTGATCGGATTCGAGCGGCAGTTCCGCCAGCGAACGGCGGGACTGCGCACCAATGTGCTCGTGGCCGTCGGCGCGGCGGCGTTCGTCGACCTGGGCGCCGATGTCATGCCGGCCGGCGGCGCGGTGCAGATCATCTCCTATGTGGTCGCCGGCATTGGTTTCCTGGGCGCCGGCGTGATCATGCAGGAGGGAACGCAGGTGCGCGGCCTCAATACCGCCGCGACCTTGTGGTGTTCAGCCGCCGTGGGCGCCTGCGCCGGAGCCGGAGCCCTTGCCCAGGCGCTCGCCCTGACCGCGTTCGTCCTGGCCGGGAACACCCTGCTGCGCCCGCTGGTCAACTACATCAACCGCCGCCCGCTGGATGAGGACAGCACCGAAGCCCTGTACCAGGTACATGTCGTCTGTGCGTCCAGCGACGTGTCCGACATGCGCGAACTGATGTCCGCCGAGCTCGAAAAGGCGAACTACCCCATTCAGTCGATGGAGATCCTGTCCGAGACCGAAGAGCACGTCGAACTCACTGCCTCGCTGGTCCCGACCACCGCAGACCCCGACGAACTCGATGCCGTGGTGACCGCTCTGGAGACTGCCCCGGGGGTGGAGAGCGCGGCGTGGACCGTCAGCACGACGAGCTAGCCGCGTCTAGATCTTCACTCGTTCCGAGCCCACCACCACGGTCGACCCGGCGAGGTCCCAGGCCATGACGTCCGGCGGCATCGGCGGCGGCGGTCGGGCGCCGCGCGGCCATCCTGGCAAGTATTGCGCCCAGCGCAGAGACAGGCGCCCGGGTCCGACAGGTTTGAACGACACGGTGAAGCCTTCCGGCGCGGCTTGCCAGCGCAAGTGCGTCCGGCGGCCCGGAGCGGCCAGCACGATCGGTTTGCCGTTGACGTGGGTGTCGCTGAGGACAGTGTCGCAATCAAGATCGAGGCGCAGGGTGAGCGTGTCGGCGGCCGGTACGGCGTGCAGGGTGATGACGCCGTCGGCGCCTCGCTCGACCGTGACGGCCGGCGCGGACGTGGCGATCACGGGCGCGGGAACCGCGGTCACGGGCCGGCCCAGGCCTGGGAGCATCAACGGGCCGGATGGGGTGGCGTCGGCGGTCAGCCACGCGCGGCTCCAGGCGCCGGGCGTGAGCTGGTCAGCGCGCCATGCCCGGCCGGTTTGTGGGGCGACGACGTAGAGCGGTTCGGCGGCGTCCGGGTGGCGCGGCGTCCACGGACTGTTCAGGCGCATGACCAGCGCCAAGCCAAGGCCGATGAGCAGCAGCACGAGGCCCGGGAGGAAACGCCGGGCGCCCCGCGCCTTTGGCCACGCCAGGGGCCAGAGGCTCAACGCCGCCAGCCAGACGATCGGCGCCAGCGCCGCCGGGACATCCAGACCCTGCATCAGCAGATGCAGGAACACGCCCAGCCACGCGGTGATCGTCACGATGACCAGCGCGCCGGGGGCCCATGCCAGACCGCCGCGCGCGCCGGCGCCGGTCAGCGCGCTCACCAGCCCCGCCGCGATCAGCGGCCAGGTGACCATGAATGCGATGGTCGGCGCCGTCGCCTGCAGCGCCACGCCGAGCACGCAGCTGGTCAGCAGCAGGCCACTCCAGACGCCGGCGCACCGCGTGCGTGCGCCCGCGACCATGGCCACGCTCAGCAAAATCGCGCCGATGGCGCTGGTCGCCATGGCTGCCTCGAACAGCGCGAAGCGCGCCAGCAGCGGTCGTTGCGCCACGAACCCGAACCCGGCCCCCGTCAAATGGCGGGTCGCGACCAGTGCGCCGGCCGCCATCACCATCAGCAACACCGTCGCCGCCATGCCCTTGGCCAGATCGATCCCTCTTAGTTCTCCGGCCCTTCCCGCGCGCCAGGCGCCGATCGCGATCAATCCTCCCGCGATCGCCAGGGCGATCCAGCCCCCCCAGGCCGGATAGGCGATCACCGTCACGCCGAACACGTCGGCGTAGACCTTGTCGGGCGCATGGACGGGCAGGGCGGGCGCGAACGCCAGAGCCATGGCTGTTCCCAGCACCTCGTCGCCCATGTGCTGGACAGAGCCCTCGTCGAGGGCGGCGATGGTCGAGCTGGGGGAATGATAGTCGAACTGCCGCCCGATGAATGCGTAGTTGAGGCCCGGCAGGCCCCTGGCCTTGGCGATCGTGAAATCGGTGTCGTTGGGCAGCAGCTTGTAGACGAACACCGAGAGGGAGGTGCTCGCCGGACGCCTGGCCGTGCGTGCGAACAGGTCGATCGCTCCACCATTGTCGGCGCCGGTCTCGAACATGGCCGCACGTCCGCCGCCGCCGCGCGCCTCCAGGTTCAGCACGAACCCGGCGCGCGCCGCTGAGGGATCGTCGGCGAAGAAGGCGTTGGCGCCGAGCAGGCCCGGTTCCTCCCCATCGGTGATGACGACGATGATATCCCGGCGCGGCGCGCCCGCCGCTTCGATGGCCCGCACGATTTCGAGCAAACAGGCGACCCCCGCGATATCATCGGCCGCGCCGGGTGATCCGGGCACGCTGTCGCGGTGCGCCATCAGCACCAGCGCCGGCAAGGCGCGGTCGCGTCCGAGCAGGACGCCGATCACGTTCTCGATGTCGGCCCCGGCGATATAGACTTCATCGGCGACGGTTTCCGCGCGGTGGCTTTCCTCACGTCGGACATGGGGCGAAAGTCCCAGCGCCGTCATCCGCGCGATCAGATGATCGCGCACCAGGGCATCGGCCGCTGAGCCGACCGGGTGAGGAACCGCCGCCATCGCCGCGACGTCCGCCATGGCGCGCCCGGCCGAGAATTCCGTCGCTGGCGCGGTCGCCGGCAGGGGAGGGGGTGTCGCGGTGGCGAAGTAGAAGAGACCGAAGGCTGCGGCCAGGCAGGCGAAGAAGGCCGTCAGCCGCGCCATTCGCGGTCTCCCGCTACGAGATCACGCCGCGGCGCGTTCGTCCTGCGGGTCGTGCAGCATGTAGCCGCGGCCCCAGACGGTTTCGATGTAGTGGTCGCGGGCGACGGCTTTCAGCTTCTTGCGCAGCTTGCAGATGAACACGTCGATGATCTTGAGCTCCGGCTCGTCCATGCCGCCGTAGAGATGGTTCAGGAACATCTCCTTGGTCAACGTCGTGCCCTTGCGCAGGGAAAGCAGCTCCAGCATCTGGTATTCCTTTCCCGTCAGATGCAGGCGCGCGCCGTTGACCTCGACGGTCTTGCCGTCCAGGTTCACGCAGATCTCGCCGGTGCGGATCACCGATTGCGAATGGCCTTTCGAGCGGCGAACCACGGCGTGAATGCGCGCCACCAGTTCGGCCCGGTGGAACGGCTTGGTCATGTAGTCGTCCGCCCCGCCGGCGAACGACTTCACCTTGGTGTCGATTTCGCTCGTTCCGGACAGGATCATCACTGGTGTATCGATCCGTCCGACGCGCAGATTGCGCAGAACGTCCATGCCGCTCATGTCCGGCAGGTTCATGTCCAGCAGGATGAGGTCGTAGTCATAGAGCTTGCCGAGGTCGACGCCCTCCTCGCCGAGTTCGGTGCTGTAGACGTTGAAGCCTTCGGCCTTCAGCATCATCTCGATGCCGCGCGCCATCGTGCGGTCGTCTTCGATCAACAGTACACGCATCGCGATCTCTCTCCGTCGCCTTGATGTTGCCGCCGTCGGCGCGCGTCCGGTGACGTGAACTTTAGCCGCCCAAATGGTTAACGCTTGGTAGCGAATCGGTAGGCTGATTTGCGAATCGGCGGCAAGCGGCATTGGCGCCACACTCCGCGCACGGCGTTGAATCTTTCGTGATCGGCGAGGGCTGGTGACTCGCGGGCCCTGAGGTGATTAGAGTCCGCGGCGTTTGGCCCGAGGATGTCGACCCATGATATTTCGATTGGTCATCCAGTTGGCGCTATGGCTGCTTTCCATGACGCTCGTGCTGTTTCTCGCCGCGGGCGATCCTTCCTGGAGCGCCGCCTGGGCTTTCCTTTGCGAGGTCGGCCTGCTTTCCCTTGCCATCGGCCTGTTGTTGAACGCCCGAGACCCGAGCCTCCTCGGCGAGCGGATGAAGACGCCGTTCCAGCGCGACCAGGTCGCCTGGGACCGGCGCTTCATGATCGCGGTGTTCGCGGGTTTCTATCTTTGGCTGGCGATCATGGGCCTGGACGCCTGGCGCTGGCGATGGTCGCATCTGCCGCAATCGCTGCAGGGCGCGGGCATGCTCGCGGTGGCGGCGACGTTCGCCGTCAGCTGGCTCACCTTCCGGGCCAATCATTTCGCCGTTCCCACGGTGAGGCTGCAGGCAGATCAAAGTGTGATCGATAGTGGGCCTTACGCCATGGTCCGGCACCCGATGTACGCCGGCGCCACGGCGTTTTTCATTGGGGCGCCCTTGATGCTGGGATCGTGGGTCGGCCTGCTGCTCGCGCCGCTGTTCATAGTCGCCATGGCGATGCGCGCGGTAGGCGAGGAGCGCCTGCTCCACGACAGTCTGCCAGGCTACACCGAATACGCCGCGCGCGTTCGCTACAGGTTCGTGCCCAGGGTCTGGTGAGGCCGTTCGGCGCGCTCGGCCTCCGCCGCTCGCCGCAGCGCCGCCAGGTCGTCGCCGATACGGAAGATGGCGACGTAGAACTCGCATACCGACCGCCAGATCAGACCCATGGCGAAGACCGCCAGCAGGCCGCCGATCAGGACCGGGATGGCCAGCAGGATCGCCGCCCAGCTACCCTCGCGCAACGCCACGCCGATCGCCGCGCCGACCACCGAAAAAGCGATGATGACGATCACGCCGAGTCCCGCCCAATAGACCAGATGGATGACAGGGCCGGTGATCATGCGATCGAACGCCAGGAACTCCCACAGCCGGCTGTGACGCCCGCCGCCGTCCGGCCTGGCATTGCGTGAAGCCATGTTCGCTCTTTCCCTTTCACGCTCGCGCGCCTGTATCGGGGCATGGCTACCAGCGCGGGCCCCGCGCCGCAATGGTCTGACGCGACTGCGACAAGACCGCTCCTCCGCCCGCCACCTCGCCAATCCCGCGCGGAGCGCCTACATTCGCCATCCTGATCGTTCCCGGATCCGCGCATGCTCGCAGACCTTCTTCCGGCCGACGATGTCGTGGCGATCGCGCGCGAGGCCACCGGTTTGCCGGTCGGGTCGCGGGTGGTGGCGGCGATGTCGGGCGGCGTCGATTCGACCGTCACGGCGGCGCTGCTCAAGCGCGCCGGCTACGACGTCGTGGGCGTCACCCTGCAGCTCTACGATCATGGCGCGGCAGCCAAACGCAAGGGCGCGTGCTGCGCCGGGCAGGACATTCTCGACGCGCGATCGGCGGCGGAGAGGCTCGGCGTCCCGCATTATGTGCTCGACTACGAGAGCCGGTTTCGCCAGGCGGTGATCGAGGATTTCGCCGACGCCTATCTGCGCGGTGAGACGCCGGTGCCGTGTATCCGCTGCAATCAGACCGTGAAGTTCCGCGATCTTCTCGAGGTCGCCCGCGACCTCGGAGCCGGCGCCCTCGCCACCGGGCACTACGTGCGCCGGGAACTGGGACCGACCGGGCCGCAACTCCACCGCGCGCTCGACGACAACCGCGATCAGAGCTATTTCCTGTTCGCCACCACGCGCGAACAGCTCGACTATCTGCGCTTTCCGCTTGGCGGCCTGGCGAAGCCGCGCGTGCGGGCCGTCGCGGCGCAACTGGGCCTCGCCATCGCCGACAAGCCGGACAGCCAGGATATCTGTTTCGTGCCCGAGGGCCGCTACACCACGGTCATCGATCGCCTGCGCCCGCACGGCGCCTTGCCAGGCGATATCGTTCACCTCGACGGCCGGGTGCTCGGCCGCCACGAAGGTGTGACCCGATACACCGTCGGCCAGCGGCGTGGCTTGAAGATCGCCGTTGGCGATCCGCTGTTCGTCGTCCGTATCGACGCAGACCGGCGGCAAGTGATCGTTGGACCTCGTGAAGCCCTGCTCGCCGCTTCGCTGACCCTTTCGGAGACAAGCTGGCTTGGTGAGGACCCGACTTTCGCGCGCGCGGCTTTGTCAGCCCCTCGCGTATTGGCCCGCGTGCGCTCGACCCGCGAACCGGTCCCGGCCCATTTGACGATCATCGGCGATGATCCGGCGGTCGTGTTCGAAATCCCGGAGGAGGGTGTCGCGCCCGGACAGGCCTGCGTCCTCTACGACGCGGACGAGCCGTCACGTGTCCTGGGCGGCGGGTTCATAAAGCTCACGACGGGACTGCGCGAAGGTCTCACGCCTCGGTGTTGAAGATCCGCTGCGTCGGTCGGTTCCCTAACCGCCGCCGCCGCCGAAAGTCTCGGCAACAGCCCGCAGGTGATTCATGTTCACTTTCATGCCGTTGGCGATGATTACGTCGCCAATTCCCATCCCTGCCGGGCATGGACCAAGATAGTCTGCTTCGAGATCGATCTCGTGATGTCCGTTCATCGACGCCAGGATGGCGCCGCTGGTGTCGATCCGCGACATCACGCGATAGCGGCTCGTTAGGTCGCCGGTAAGCTCGCCTTGGGTGACCACGTGGCCTCCGAGACCGAGGTTGCAGGCCGAACTGAAATGGTAGCCGCCATCGGCGTCGCGGGCCACGGAGAGGTTCTGACACCTCGATTTTTCCGATCGGCCGCCGAGGGTCGACAGGCGTGCGCGCGCGTCGGCGTCGAGGCAGGCGCGCATCTCACCGATCAGTCCCAATTCATGACCATCGCGTAGTGTGCTCTCGCGCCACAGACCCGCTTTCGGCGTCGGCAACACGGCGACCGGCCTGGTCGATTGCGCGCGATTGCCGCAGCCGCCGAGCAGGGCTGCGATTGTCATGGTCGAGACTCCAACAACGACTGGCGCGCGCATGCATCAACCTCCTCGACGCGAGGTGAGACTAGCTTGACCTGTATGGCAACGGAAATAAGTACGGAGCGGCGCAACTTCATGGCCGCGCATGCAAAAAAGGCCGCCCTGGAGGCGGCCTTTTCCGTATCGGGCTACGCTTGGCGTGAATCGATCACGGCTTCGGCGCGTTGGCGGCAGGCGCCATGGCGTTGCTGGCGGGCGCCATCGCATTGGCGTCCGCGGCATTGGCGGCCGGGGCGGCGTTGGCGTCGGCCGGCGCCATCGCATTGGCGGCGGGCGCGGTCGCGTCGGCGGCCGGGGCGTTGTTGGCGTCGGCGGCGGCCGGCTTTTGGCAGGCGGCGACGGACAGGGCGGCGACGGCGGCGCCGGCGACGAGCAGCTTGCGGAGGACTTCCGAAGTCATGGGTTTTGATTCCTGGTGGGTGAGAAAAAGGGTCTCGCGTGCAAGAGCTTCCGACCCCGGGCGCGGCGAGACCTATCCACCGTCGCGCACGAAAATCAAGGGGCTGCGCGCCTCGGGACGCCACCGCGGCGCCGTTTGCCTAGATCACGGGCGCGCTGACCGCGGCGTGGGTCAGCCGGGCTTGCGGAACTTGTATACGAACTGGTCGGTGCGCCCGCGTATCGAGGGGTCGAAGACGATGACCGTGTGAGGATCGGCGCTGTTGCGGATCACGTCGGTCTCGCCGTCGAACACGAAGCCGGCCCCTTCGATCTCGGCGCGCGCGGCGGCCGGGTCGATGCGGTGAAGCGTGTCCGCGGTTTCCGTGACCGGCGAACCGGCCGCCGCGACGTGGTCGATCACCAGCAGCTCGCCGCCGGGCTTGAGGATCGACAGCCACAGTTTGTCCAGGGCAGGAACGTCCAGCTTCAGCGTGCTCAGGTGCATGTCGTGGTAGTTCTGCGAGGTCCAGATAACGTCGAGGGGGGGCAGGCCGTGCATGCCCCCCATGATCGGGATGACGCTGACGTTGGCGTAGGCCGGATCGGCGGCGATGGCGTCCGCCGCCGGCTCGGCGAACTTCGACTTCGGATCGGGGGTCGCCGCGTAGACATGGCCCTTCGGCCCGACCGCCTTGCTGAGTATCCGCGTGAAATAGCCGGTCCCCGGCAGGATCTCGAGGACCGTGTCACCCGGCTTGATTCCGGCGAACGCCAGCATCTCCGCCGGCTTGCGCGCCGCGTCGCGGGCCGTGTCGGCCGCCGGGCGTTGGCCGTCGGCCACGGCGGCGGCGATAGGAGCGGAAATGTCCGCGGCCTGTGCGGTCGCGACGATCATCATGGATGCGGCGAGCGCCGCTCCGGCCAGCCTGCGGATCATGGACGTCCTCCTGTATGTTGGCGCGGACATTCGATCCTCAGTCACGCCGCGTCAAGCACGCCTCACCACGATCGCGCCGCAATTGGCCGGCATCCGGGTCGTCCGGGAATGGCTGTCGGTCCTTCAGATCGTCGGGCTGATCGGATATGAGAAGACCATGGCCACCCAGCTGCCTGCCCTCGTCAGTCTTGCCCCCCACTATCCCCGGCCGGCCGAGCGCGCGGCGGACGCCTGGGTGCATATCGTCGGCCTTGCGGCGGCCGGCGCGGGGGCGGTCACCCTGTTGATCCTGACGCTGGTCGGCGGTCATTTCGCCCAGACGGCGGCGGTGGGGGTCTATAGCCTGTGTCTGCTGGCCATGCTGGTCTGCTCGACCGTCTACAACATGTCCGGTCCGCGTCACCAGCCGGTGCTGCGCCGTCTCGACCATGCGGCCATCTTCCTGATGATCGCCGGGTCCTACACACCGTTCACCACTCAGCGCCTCTCCGGCGCCTGGGCCGTATGGATGACGTTCGCCGTCTGGACCTTGAGTCTGGTCGGCGCGGCCGGCAAACTCTTCCTGCCGGGCCTGTCCAAGGGCTTCTGGGTGGTGCTGTACTTCGCGGTCGGCTGGCTCGTCCTGATCGCGGTCAAACCCCTGCTCGCGACCGTCTCCCTGCTCGCGCTCGCCTTGTTGCTGGCCGGCGGCCTGGTCTATTCGCTCGGCGTCATCGTCTATCTGAGGAAGACGCTTCCTTTTCGCCGCGCCATCTGGCACGGTTTCGTTATCACCGCCGCGGCGAGCCACTATGTCGCCATCCTGACCGGCGTGGTCCTGTCGCCCAGCGTTTAGTTCGACCGTGGACGGCATGGGGCGCCGTTCCGGTTGTCAAAACCACCGCCCCGAGGAGAGCATCCCTTGCAAAAGAATTCCTGGCTCAAGACCGGCATCGTCGGCGGCCTTGCCGCCTTCGGCATCGTGTCCGTGACCGCCTCCAGCGCCTCGGCCTATGTCGCCTGCAATCGCTATGGCGAGTGCTGGCACGCGGGGTCCCGTTGGGCCTACCCGCGCGCGGCGGGCGTCGTCATCCACGCGGACAACTGGCGTTTCAGAACGCGCGGCTGGCGCTGGGCCGGTAACCGCGGCGACCGCGGCTACTGGCGTCACGGCGTGTGGGTGACGTTCTAGGATTTAGCACCCCTCCCTCCCCCTTGTGGGGAGGGACAGGACGCGAAGCGTCCAGAGTGGGGCGCGGCCGCGCCACGCCGGCGTTCGCCTTTTCTTGGGAGAACCCCACCCTGACGGCTTCGCCGTCTGTCCCTCCCCATGAAGGGGAGGGAGGATGGGGCGCCAATCCACATCGGGGCTTCATGACCATCAGATCGACCACCCTCGCCGTCGCGCTGCTGCTTGCGACCGGGACCGCCCTCGCCGCGCCCGCCCCCGATGCGCCGTCCCGCGTCTTCGAGCCCAGGGACGTCTTCTCCCTCCGCTCCGCCGACGACCCCCGCATCCGGCCCGATGGCGCGCAGATCGCCTATGTTCGCCGCGCCTATGACATCATGTCCGATCGCGCCGCGCGCTCGCTGTGGCTGGTCGATGTCGCCAGCGGCGCCCAGACACCTCTGGTCGACGGCCCATCGGCGGGGAGCCCGCGCTGGTCGCCGGACGGCTCGCGCCTGGCCTATGTCGCCGCGGTCGATGGAGCGCCGCAGCTCTTCGTCCGCTGGATGGCCACCGGCGCCACCGCCAAGGTCGCCACCCTGCCCCAGGCGCCGCACGACATCGCCTGGTCGCCGGACGGCAAGTCGCTGGCCTTCCTGCTGTTCGCGCCGGCGGAGCCGACCAGGCTGGGCGAAGCCGTCGCCAAGCCGGACGGCGCCAAATGGGCCGAGCCGATCAAGGTCATCGACAAGGTCACCTACCGCGCCGATGACGAGGGCTATCTCAAGCCCGGCCACGATCACATCTGGATCGTCACCGCCGACGGCGGCGCGCCGCGCCAGCTGACCTTCGGTGATTTCGACGATGGCGGCTCGCTCTCGTTCACGCCCGACGGCCGCTTCATCCTGTTCAGCTCCAACCGCGACAAGGACTGGGAGCGCCAGCCCACGCAGTCCGACATCTGGCAGGTCGCCGTCGACGACGCCGCCTTGACCCAGCTCACCCATGTCCGCGGCCCGGCCGGCGACCCCGTCGCCTCGCCGGACGGACGGCAGATCGCCTATGTGGGCTTTGTCGACAGACACATCCCGTACCAGGACATCCGGGTCTTCCTGATCGATCGCAACGGCGGGGCGCCCCGTTCGCTGACCGACAGCCTCGATCGTCCCGTTGGTTCAGTACGATGGGCGGCCGACGGCAAGGACCTCTATATCGAATACTCGGATCACGCCGCGACGAAGGTCGCCCGTCTGGGTCTCGACGGCAGGGTGCAGGACATCGTCTCCGGACTCGCGCCCGGCGCCGGCCTCGACCGTCCCTATACGGGCGGTGCGTTCTCGGTGTCGAAAACCGGCGTCGTCGCCTTCACCCAGGGCGATGCGACCCATCCGGCCGACCTCGCCGTCACCACGCCGACCGGCGCGCGCCGGCTGACCGACCTCAACGCCGACCTGTTGCACGGCAAGACCCTCGGTCGGGTCAGCGCTCTGCCGACGGCATCCAGCCACGACGGCCTCGCCATCGACGCCTGGCGCGTGGATCCGCCGAGCTACGATCCGGCCCGCAAATACCCGATGATCCTAGAGATCCACGGCGGACCCTATGCCGCCTACGGGCCGATCTGGGCCTCGGACGACCAGCTCTACGCCGCCGCCGGCTATGTCGTGGTCTACGCCAACCCGCGCGGTTCGACGTCCTACGGCCAGGCCTTCGCCGACGGCATCGCCCACAACTACCCCGGCTACGACTTCGACGACCTGATGAGCGTCGTCGATGCGGCCGTCAGCAAGGGCGGCATCGACGCCAACAATCTCTACGTCACCGGCGGGTCGGGCGGAGGCTTGATGTCCGCCTGGATCGTCGGCACGACCGACCGCTTCCGCGCCGCCGCCGCGCAGAAACCGGTGATCAACTGGGTCAGCGAGACCCTGACCACCGACGGCTACAACTACATGGGGCCCTATTGGCTGGGCGCGACGCCGTGGGACGACCCGGACATCTACTGGAAGCACTCGCCGCTCTCGCGCGTCGGCAAGGTCAAGACCCCGACCCTGGTCATGGTCGGCGAGGAGGACCATCGAACTCCGCCCAGCGAAGCCGAGCAGTTCTACGCCGGTCTGCAGCTGCGCGCCGTGCCGACCGCCCTGATCCGCATCCCCGGCGCTTCCCACGAGGCCTACGCCGAACGCCCCTCGCAGAACACCGCCGAGGTCTCGGCCATCCTCGCCTGGTTCGACAGGTACAAGGCCAAGTAACGGGAACTCGATCCGTTCTTGCTGCGTTAAGGGGCCGGACTCGACCACATTCAAGGAAAGACCCATGAACGCCCTGCTGAAAACCGCCGCCCTGAGCGCCTTGGCCGCGACCGCGGTCGTGGCGACGACAGCCCCCAGCGCCTCGGCCTATATCGCCTGCAACCGCTGGCATCAGTGCTGGCACACCCACGCGCAATATGCCTACCCCACCGGCATCGGCATCGCGGTATATCCCGATACCTGGAAGTGGAGTGGCCCGGGCTGGCGCTGGGCGGGCGACCGTGATGAGCGCGGCTATTGGTGGCGCGGCCGCTGGCGCAAATTCTAAACCGATCTCTCTGATCCGCTTTTAAAGCCGGGTGCGGTTCAGACCATGGACCGCACCACGCCTCCATCGACGCGCAGCGCCGCGCCGGTGGTGGCCGACGCCTGTTCGGAGCAGGCGTAGACCACCATGTTCGCCACTTCCTCGCAGCTGGTGAACCGGCCGAGCAAGGAACTCGGGCGCATGGTGCGCAGGAATTCCTTTTCCGCCTCCAGCTGCGTCATCGTCCCGCCGGCCGTCATGGCGTCGAGGACCCTCATCACCACCTCCGACCGTGTCGGGCCCGGCAACACCGAATTTACCGTCACACCCGTCTCGGCGGTGAGCTCCGCCAGGCCGCGTGAGATCGCCAGTTGCGAGGCTTTGGTCCAGCCGTAGTCGATCATGTCCTTGGGGATGTTGATCCCCGACTCGCTGGAGATGAAAACCACCCGTCCCCAGCCGCGCGCCACCATGCCGGGCAGGTAGCGGCGCGACATACGCACCCCGCTCATCACATTGGTTTCGAACATCGTCCGCCACTGTTCGTCATCGACCTGATCGAACGGCCTGGGCATGGCGATGCCCAGGTTGTTGACCAGGATATCGGCGTCGGCGATCCGCGCGGTGAAGGCCGCCACGCCCTCCGCGGTCGCCAGATCGTCCGCCACCCCCACCAGCTGCGCGCCTGCAACGGCCTGGCGTATCGTCGCCATCGCCTCGCCGACCCGCGCCTCGCCCCGGCCGTTGACCACGACCCGCGCCCCGGCGCGCGCCAGCCCCTCGGCGCACGCCAGCCCGATGCCCGCCGTCGAAGCGGTGACGACCGCGGTCTTGTCGGAAAGATCGATGTTCATGTGTTCCCTCTCAAATTGGCGGCGCTGACCTGGAAGGTCCGCTCACGCCATCGTCAGCACCATCCTGAAACGCGCTTCGTCGCGCATCATCTTGTCATAGGCCTCCGCCGCGCGCTCCAGCGGCATCGTCTCGATGGTGGGCCGCACGCCGCTGAGCGCACTGAACGCCAGGGTGTCCTGCGAGTCGATCGAGGCGCCCGAGGCGTGGCCGACGACCGAGCGGCTGGCCATGATCAGGTCGACGGAGGAGACCTCGATCGGGTCCATGCCGACGCCGACCACCACCAGCTTGCCGCGCACGGCGAGGCCCGGGATGACCGCGCTGACCGCCTTGCCGCTGGTCACCGTCGACAGGATGGTCTTGGCGCCGCCGAGCCTGGTCAGTTCCGCCGCCACGTCGACGGCGTTGCTGTCCAGATAGATGTGCGCGCCGAGCTCGCGGGCCAGCGGCTCCTTGTCGGGCCCGCGCGCGATGGCGACGGTGCGAAAACCCATCTTGGCGGCGAACTGTACGCCCAAATGCCCCAGGCCGCCGATGCCGAGGATGGCCACTAGGTCGCCCGGACGCGCGCCGCTTTCGCGCAGGGCGTGAAAGGTGGTGACCCCGGCGCACAGCAGCGGCGCCGCCTCGACAGCCGACAGTTCCTCCGGGATCAGGGCCAGGGCGTCGGCCGGCGCGATCATCGCCTCGGCATAGCCGCCATCGTAGTTGACGCCGGGGATGCGCAGGTTGCGGCAGTCGATCAGGTCGCCGCGCCGGCACGGCTCGCACCGCCCGCAATGGCCGCCGAACCAGCCGACCCCCACCCGCGTCCCCACGCTCCAGCCGATCACGCCCTCGCCGACCGCGTCGACGACGCCGGCGATCTCGTGGCCGGGTATGATCGGATAGGGGACATTCGGGAACAGCCCGTCCTTGGCGATCGAGTCGCTGTGACACACCCCGCACGTCTCCACCTTCACCCGCACCTCGCCGCGCCCCGGCGCTGGCAGCGCCCGCTCGACCAGCTCGAAAGGCCCACCCCGGGTGGCGACCTGGATCACGCGCATGCTGGACATCGTCGGAGCTCCTTTGGATTTCGATGAAGCCCTACATAATCCTCCCTCCCCTTCATGGGGAGGGACAGACGGCGAAGCCGTCAGGGTGGGGAAGTGTCGATGAAACCCCACACAGGCGCTGAGCGCGTCACACTTCCCCACCCTGGATGCTTCGCATCCTGTCCCTCCCCATGAAGGGGAGGGAGGGTTTACAGTTCGCCGTTCAACCCTCCGAGCCTCTCCATGCCCAAGCTCCGCACCACCGAACCCACCGCCCCCCGCTCAAACACCCAATCCACCGCCGCCTGCGCCTGCGGCGCCGTGCGGATGGAGATCGACGTGCCGGCGGTGTGGGCCTGGCACGATCATTCGGCGCATGGCCGGCGCGCGCACGGCGGCGCCTACGCCACCTACGTCGGCAGCTGGAAGAGCCGGTTCCGCATCCTCGAAGGCGAAGACCACATTACCCGCTACGAGGATGAGGCGACCGGCGCCGCGCGCAGTTTCTGCGCCCGCTGCGGCACGCCGCTGATGTACGAGCGCGCCCGGTCGCCGAAGATGGTCAACATCCCGCGCGCCCTCTTCGCCACCCGCACCGGCCGCGAGCCGCGCTACCACCTCGCCATCGAGGAAACCGCCGACTGGGAATATGCCGGCGCGGCCCTGGCCCCGCTGAAGGGATATCCCGGCGTGATGTACGAGCGGCCCCGCAGGCCGCGGCTTCACCCCGCCGCGTCGTAGGCCGCCTTCAGCCAACCCTCGACTTCATCGTCGATCTCGCCGAGGCCGCCCAGCTTCACCCGATGCGTGAACATCGCGTTGAAGCTCCCCGACGCCTCCAGCCGCCCGCCCGCCTCGCGTCCGGGCAGGATCAGGCCGAGGTCCAGGCGCGCCCGCGTGCTGGGCTGCAACAGGGCGAACTGTTTGCGCCGCCGCACGCTGGCGTTCGCCTTCTTCGGCGCGATCTCCACGTCCGGGCCCAGCGCCGCCGCCATCGCCGCCAGGGCGTCGTACAGCGGCCGCATCGCTTCCTTGCCCTCGAACAGGTGCGCCACCGGGTCCTCGTCGCTGCGCGGCGCCGCCGCCTCCAGCGCGCGCTTGGCCACATGGTTGGCGTGCCCGTGCGAGAACCCGTGCTCGGCCTTCAGCCACGCCACCATCTGCCCGTGCTTTTCCAGCCCCTGCGCCTGGGCCAGGGCCGCCCAATCGGCCACCGACCGGCCTGTCTTTGTTTCTATGTTGCGTTCGAACGTCGCGATCGCCGCGTCTACGCTGGCCATTGTCTTCATCCCTCGCCATCGGACCGACACCATCCATCTCACGGCCGCAACACCTTGGGCGGCGTCAGATTGACGCCATTCTACTCAGTCCGCCGGACAATTCTGGTTTTTCGCTCATGGAGCGCCGCCTCGACGCTTTCTCGGAGCATTCGCCTGAGCTCCGGCGCCAGCGAACCCATGCGCCACCACGCGCCGGCCGGATGCGGCGCTCGGCCGAGGTCGGGACCGGGCCACTGGAACACGTTGAGTTCCCAGGGAACGATCCAGCTGGCTCGACCCAATCCGACGGCGCCGGGACTAAGGGCGATGGCGCCGGCACGATCGGGCCGGCGAGAGGTGATCGGAGCGACGGTGACGCGTGGATGGTCACCCTCGCCAACAGCCAGCACGACGACACAAGGTCGCTCCTTGACCGGATCGTCGCGTCCGATGTCCGATTCATGCGACCAGAGGTAACCGTAGGCCAGAACGTCGCCTGGCGCGGGGCGCCTAGCGGACGATCGTGTCGCCATCTGCCGCGACGGTTTCCGGGTTCCATAGGTCGTCCAGTCCGGCCTCGAGCTCGGCCGCGAGATCATCAGGCAGGTTTTCGATCCGATAAGCGCGCCGGTCGCGCGCTTTCAAGCGCTGATACTCGTCATAAGCCATCAGGACGTGCCGCGGTCGACCTTTGGCGGTGATCACCAGAGGCTCGCGCAACGCACGGTCGGACACCTCGCCCCAATTTCGCTGGACCTGGTGTGCTGGCGTCGTGGCGGAAACAGCGCTAGGGCGAGTAGGCGCAGGCATTCAATGCATATACGTCAAATACATTAATGCTACAATGCGAGGGGCCGCGTCACACTCCCAGCGCCTGTCGCCACGCCCAGCTCTCCGGAGCCCACTCCTTGGCCATGTCGTAATATATGTCATAGGCCCGCGCGTCGGGCGCCAGCACGACCCACGGCTGCTTGGAGCGCGTGAAGATGTGGATGTCCGGCGCCAGGGCGTCCGGATCGTCCAGCGTGCCGGTGCGCACGAACAGCATGACCTCGCGCCGCCCATAGTCGCTCCACACGGAAACCCCGCAGTCCGCGCACACATAGTCGTCCAGCGGCCGTCCGCTCTCGGTCGGCAGCGAGCGCCTCGCCGGCGTCGCCGCGAGCACCTCGACCCGGTCCGCCTCGATCAGCGCATTCACCGCGAACGCGCTCCCCCTCTGCCGCTGGCACATCCGGCAATGGCAGCAATGCACGATCATCGGCGCCGTCGTCAGCCGATACCGCACCGCGCCGCAACTACAGCCGCCTTCGAGGGGAAACGTTAGACTAGTCATGGCGTCAATATACTCCTCCCTCCCCTTCATGGGGAGGGACAGATCGCGCAGCGATCAGGGTGGGGAAGTGTCGATGAAACCCCACAAAGCTGTTGATTGCGCCAGACTTCCCCACCCTGGATGCTTCGCATCCTGTCCCTCCCCATAAAGGGGAGGGAAGGTAAGGTGATCCTACCCCGCCTTGGTCGCCGCGATGTAGCTGTCGATCACCGTCTCCAGCACCGCCAGCGGCATCGCCCCGTTCAGCAGCGCCGCGTCGTGGAACTTGCGGATGTCGAACTTCGCCCCCAGCGCCGCCCGCGCCTTGGCCCGCAGGCGCAGCCAGGTCAGCTTGCCGACCATGTAGCTGCACGCCTGCCCCGGCTCGACGCAATAGCGCTCGACCTCGGTGATCGCCGACGCCTCCTGGTCGCCGAGGTTGTCGACATAGTATTTCACCGTCTGCTCGCGGCTCCAGCGCAGGTCGTGCAGGCCGGTGTCGACCACCAGGCGCACGCCGCGGAACAGCGCGTCGTGCAGATAGCCGATGCGCCCGAACGGATCGTCCGCATACATACCGATCTCATCCGCCAGCTGTTCGGAATACAGCGCCCAGCCCTCCTGATAGGCGTTGAAGCCGAGCACACGCCGGATGATCGGCAACGGCGCCTCCTGCGCCAGGCTGATCTGCAGATGGTGGCCGGGAATGCCCTCGTGGTAGGTCAGGGTCGGCAGGGTCCAGCTGGGCACCTCGGCGGTGTCGCGCAGATTGATGTAGTACATCCCCGGACGCGAACCATCCAGCGCCGCGCCGTTGTAGTATCCGCCCGGCGCGCCGGCCTCCGTGGCCTTGGGCACACGCTTGATCAGCAGCGGCGCCTTGGGCAGGGTCCCGAAGTATTCGGGAAGCTTCCTGGTCACCGCCGCCACCTTGACGTTGAGGTCGGCGAGCAGCTTCTCCTTGCCCTCGTCCGTATTCGGATAGCGGAACTTCGGATCCTGGTAGAGCGCCCGCAACCGCTCGCCCACCGTACCGTGCGCATAGCCCTGGGCGGTCAGCGACTTGTCGAGCTCGGCCGACAGTTCGGCGACCTTGTCGAGGCCAAGCCTGTGCACCTCCGCCGGCGTCAGCGAGGTGGTGGTCGCCTGGGCCAGCGACTGGGCGTAGTATTCGGCCCCCTTGGGCAGGCGCCACACGCCCGCGTCGTGTACGGCGCTCGCCCGCATCGAGGTCAGCAGGTCGATCTGCCGCGTCAGCGCCGGCTGCACCTCGCCCTTGTAGATCCAGCCCGCCGCCTTCGCCCAGTCGCCGTCGATCCCCGCCGCCTTGGCCCGCCGCGCCAGCGAGCCGACCAGGTTCGACGTTTCCGGCGGCGCGTCGCGCAGCGCCTTCAGCTGGATCAGCGTCTTGTCGATCACGAAGTCCGGCGCGGTGCAGCCCAGGCCCGCGTCATGCCGCACCCGCTCGCTCTCCTGGTCGAGCGCCGTGGCGAACGCCGCCAGCCGCGACAGATAGGCGTCGGCGTCGGTCTTCACCTTCACCGGATGCTGGCTGTCGAGGAAGTCCGGCACGCCCTGGTAGGCGCCCGAAAGCTGGCTGACCACATACGGGCTCTGCAGCTGGCCGCCGTCGTAGTCGAACGTCTGCTCGCCCTTCACATTGGCGGAGAACACGAAGTCGACGACGTCGTAGCTGACCTTGTCCGCCGGCGTCAGGATGGCGCTGTTGATCGCGTGCAGCTTGTCCAGGTCGACGACGTCGGCGGCCTTGTACCGCGCCAGCGCCGCCAGCGAGCGATCGTCCAGCTCGGCCCGCTCATGCGCCCGCGGCCCGCTGTCGAAGCCGACGCTGGTGGCGGTTTCCGGCGAGCGGTCGAGGAATTCCTCGACAAAGGCGGTGAACAGCTTCTGCATCTTCGCGCCCTCCGCCTTGGCGCCGTCCGCCCCCTGGGCGAAGCCCAACCCCGGCGCCGCCGCGGCGGCCACGGTGGCGAAAAGCATCGCGCGACGATCGAGCATGGCCCTGTCCCTCACTAACCTTGCCCGACCGTGCCGCCCCCCCGCCCCCCGCGCAACCCCCCGCCCGGTTAAACCCTCGTAATGCCAATCGGATAGGGATCGGACCGCGCAGTCCCGGCCTTCCAGATTCAGGGCCCTCATGCTCGGACGCCTCTGCCATCTTGCCATCATCAGCCATCAAGCCTACCATCGCGTCACGAGGAAGTTCGCCCATGCCCGAACCACAACTCTCCGTCCGCAGCGCCAAGGCTCGCGAGCTGGCCCACCGCCTCGCCCGGCGTGAGCGCCGCACAGTGGCGAGCGTCGTCGAGCGCGCTCTCGAAGCCTATGAAAGCCGGGAGTCCGGCCGCGAACCGGCCGCCGCCTTCTACGAGCGTGTCAGCGCCGACTACGGCGAGGACATGGACCTGGAAGCGCTCATCCGCGCCGATCGGCGAGCCGATCCTGGCCCCGACCTTTGATCTTTCTCGATACCAACGTCATATCCGAAACTCTGCGCAAAGCGCCGGATCCTTCCGTTATCGCCTGGCTGGTGCGATACGACGCCGAACTGGCCCTGCCGACGGTGACCATCGCCGAGATCGCCTATGGCATTCGCAAGATCGACCCCGACCAGCGAGCCGTTCGCCTGCAACAGGGACTAGACGAATGGCGCCGCCGGTTCGCCGACCGCGTCTTTCCTCTGACCGAAGATGCGGCGCTAGCCTATGGGGACATCATGGCCGACGCGGCCCGCCAGGGACGCGCCATGTCGGCCCAGGACGGCATGATCGCGGCGATCGCCAGGATCGGCGGCGGCCGTCTCGCCACCCGCAACACCGCCGACTTCATCACGACCGGCCTCGACCTCATCTCACCCTGGGATTTCTGACCCGGTCGATCGGATCGGCGGCGCATTGCCGCCGCCTTCCTCAGGCGAGCTTTCCCTCGCCGCCACTGCGCGCCATCACCACGCCGAAGCGATGGACAATGCGCTCATCCCTGGCCAGATTGCCGCCCCGGACCGGCGGATCGGCCTCCTGCCCTGGGAATGTGGGCAAACACCCGGAGGCCTGTGATGTCCGAGCCCCTGACCGGCGGCTGCCTTTGTGGCGAGGTTCGCTATAGCGTCGATGCGGCGGTCGAGACGCTGGTCGCCTGCTATTGCGACGACTGCCGGCGCATCACCAGCGCCGGCGGCTCGGTCAATGCCGTCGTCCCCGCGAGCGCGTTCCGCCTTACGAAGGGTGAGACCAGGGTCTTCACCAAGACCGCCGACAGCGGCAATCCCCTGCACCGGCATTTCTGCGGCGCCTGCGGAAGCTGGATCTACAACCCGATGGGCGGGGACGCTGACCGCCTGATCCTGAAAGCGGGGACCTTCGACCGCCATGAAGGCATGAAGATCGTCCTCAATCTGTGGACACGAAGCCGGGCCCCCTGGGCCCCGATCGACGCTACCCTCCCGACCCATGAGAAGGGGTAGCCGCCAGGCACAAGCCTCACCGCTGGGAGCCCGGCGAGTTCAAGCTTCCAGGCCATACTCTCTCATGACCTCCTGGAGCGGAGGGGACACGCTGCGGCCAGCTCGAACCTCGACCCGCTCGCGTTCCGCCAGATAGAGGTCCTCCAGATCGTCCAGGTGATCACGGATGGCCTCGGTGACGTAGTAGGTCTTGCTGCGTCCCGTTTTCGCCGAAAGGGCCGTCAACCTGGCTTCGACATCATCGGGGAGACGGATGGAAATGGGCATGAGAAGACTTCGAACTCTGTTGCGATACACATGTCGCGCACTTTGCAAGTCGGCGCCATGGGCGCGGGGCAAGGATCATCGGGCTTTATTTTAGTCGGTTCCGCCCTTGCACACAGTCTCAAGAGCGCCACCAGCCCAATCCTCACCGGCGCGGCGGGGGAGGGGCGCCGCGACCTGTCCGCCGAAGCCTTGACGAAGGTGGAAGCGGTGGAGGCGCGCGCGTGGGCAACGCCTCGAACAGATTTTCGCTCTCCGCCCATAGGCCCGATGTTTAGAGCGCTGGCTACAAACCTCACCGCCGGACCGCCGGCTTCCCAGCCGGCAGCCGACGGAACGTCGGCCCTTTTTGCTCATCGAAGGCCCCCGAACGTCGAAGGGTCCCCCTTTAGCGCCGTGCGGCGTCTGACCAGAGGCCCGAAGGCCGAGCAGCCGAAGCTGTAAACGCAATATAGACCTTCGTTTGAAGATCGCAACAAGGCCCTGGCCGCCATACTGTTTCGCCGCCTTCTTGTGATCTTCGGCCACAAATCGATTTCACTGCGTCATAGGGCGCACTTGTACGCTCTCGCTCGGTCAATGAATACTCGCTACTATTTTCCCGACTCAGACCTCAAGCACATTCTCACGACGCGAGGAACCCAATCCTCGCCCGCGCGGCGGGGGAGATCCTATGGGTCGGGCGCGTCGGCCATTTAAGGTTTGGGTGACGGGCGGCCTGCGGGCTTAGTCGATTTTGGTCGAACCGACCTACCCAAGGATGAAGGACAATGTCACGACATG